>OAUO01000618.1_pt1 | contig 15208 bp, 10 predicted proteins | sample 1495191 | NCBI WGS metagenome assembly OAUO01 (sample SAMEA2580046, study PRJEB22360) | human gut metagenome | biome: human gut; feature: human-associated habitat; material: faeces | place: Denmark | collected 2008/2010 | reverse complement strand
GGAGGCCGTCCGTATCCGTTTTGTCGGACTGGGCGTGACGGACTTATACATGGGTTCTGCGGTGAAAATACACGACTATCGTGCTTTCCGTGATAAGTATGGACTTGCTGATGATGAAATCCTGTATATGGGGGATGATGTGCCCGATATAGAAGTAATGCGTGAATGTGGCTTGCCTTGTTGTCCGAAAGATGCCGTACCGGAAGTAAAAGCGGTGGCGAAATACATTTCTTATGCGGAGGGGGGGCATGGCTGCGGACGCGATGTAGTGGAGCAAGTCCTGAAAGCTCATGGAATATGGTTGACGGATGATGCCTTCGGCTGGTAAGAGAACTGTCAATTGTAAATCATTCAATTTTTTAATCGTAACTAAAATCATGCTTAGCAATTTAAAGAAATATCAGCTTATATTGGCTTCCAATTCTCCCCGTCGGAAAGAATTAATGTCTGGGTTGGGAGTGGAATATGTCGTCAGGACATTGCCTGACGTGGATGAATCATATCCTGAAACTTTGGTGGGAGCTGCAATTCCCGAATATATATCGCGTGAAAAAGCGGATGCTTATCGTTCTATGATGAAGCCCGGCGAGTTATTGATTACGGCCGATACCATTGTATGGCTGGAGGGGAAAGTGCTCGGTAAGCCGGAAGGTAGGGAAGGAGCGGTGGAAATGCTGCGTGCTCTTTCCGGGAAGTCGCATCAGGTTTTCACAGGTGTCTGTCTAACGACAACCGAATGGCAGAAAAGCTTCACGGCAGCTTCCGATGTGCTGTTTGATGTACTGTCCGAAGACGAAATCCAGTACTATGTTGACCGTTATCAGCCAATGGATAAGGCAGGAGCCTATGGTGTTCAGGAATGGATCGGATATATTGGAGTGAAGTCTATTTCCGGTAGCTTCTATAATATAATGGGACTCCCCATACAGAAGTTGTATGGGGAGTTGAAAAAGTTATAATAAATCCAGCATTAACGGAATATCCTCTTCTCGAATACCTTGTTTGAGAAGGGGTTCTTCGTCTTTATGAAACATTTCGAGGAATCTTTCTCGCGTTCCACAGGCTGTAATTGCCTTTCCATAGAGAACAGCCGCTTTCTGAATATTTCCCATTACCCAGGCAACATGTCCTGCATTCATATAATCAATAGCTAACGGTTTATGCTCGATGATCTTTTCATAATACTTCATCGCCTGCTCATACTTCAAGCTGATGAATGAACACCAGCCGATACCGCGCCATGCTTTCACACAGTTACTCTCGATAAAATCCAGTTTGAAGAAATAGTTCAGTGCTTCTTCATACTGCCCGAGTTCGGCCAGGCAACTACCGATATAGAAAACTGCAGTTGAAGCTTCGGGGGTAGCTTCTTCCACCTTTTTATAATAAGCAAGGGCTGCCTCATAATTCCGGTTCAGCCGGTAGCAGGTAGCCAGGTGACGGTTATTCCATATATTATCCGGTTTCAGCGTATCAGCTTTTAGATAGGCTTCGATAGCTTCCGCATATCTTTTTCTTTTTTGCAGAGCATATCCGAATTTTTGGTAATATTCTGCACCTTCTCCCTCAAATCCTCCGATTTCAATCAATTCTTTATAAATGTCGATAGCCTCATCCCAACGTTCCTTTGAAAGATAAAAATCAGCAATAGGAAACAATTCTTCTTCACAATATAGTAGATTGTCGAGTGCGGGAACATGATGAAGGTCGAGTTTTTCTTTGAAAATATCACGAAATTCATTCCGGCGCACACTAAGTTTGAAGAAACGGTACAGGTCGTGCAGGTATTGATTGCTCGCTGTTCCCGGGCGTGCGTTGAATTTCTTCATAGTTTCGGCGTTCGACTTTTCCGCCAGTTCTGCTACCTGCTGTTCGTTGAGTTGGCTCAACATCATTTCCTGTTGCATTTTAGGCAGTTGGTGAATGGTGAAAAAGAGCGAATATTTATCGCTATTACTGAAAAAGCCCGATTGGAGAATTAAGTCAAGCAAACTGCTTCCTTCGTTCCCTACTTGTTTCAGTGCCTTGAGTACATTGGACTGTTGCTTGCTGAACGGATAAAACCAGTTCTGTACCTCACGAAAAAACGGATAACTTTTCAGAGAAGAAAAAGTGCTCATATACACATCGGCTCCTTCCAGCTGGAGTTCGTTCATTTCGCGCAGCTTGTCTCCCAGTCCGGATTGTTCGAAGGCATCTTCCCAGTCCGGGTTCTTGTCATCGTTTTCTTCATCGTTTTCCTCAAAACCGAATCTAATGTTCTTCATGGAAGAAACATTTTTCAGCATCTCGGGAATAATCTCTTCCCTCATCTTCTTATCAATCTTCTCCGTTTCCTGACATAACAGCATTTGGCGGTAGATACGGGCAACATCTTCCCGGAAAGAAGGAATTTCGTCCATAAGGTCGACCCTCTTGATAAGTTCTGGGTAATAAAGAAGCCGGGTTCTGTGAATGTAGAAGATGAATATGACACCAACCAATGCCCGTTGGCTGACATTGACATCTTTATGACGGTAAGCATCCAGTAGCCACATGATTTTACGTAAGTCAAAACATTCCATTACGCTCAGTGTGACAGCACTGACAAATAAACATAAGTCGTCGGGTAAAAGCAATTCCGAACCCAACATGGATTTTGCGTCTTCTTCGTCTTCAGAAGTCCACGAACTGTTTGTCCATGTTCTTACAAACATGAATTTAAGAGTGTTCTCATGCCGTTGCAGCACTTCATCCATTTTAGCATCGGAGAGTAATCCGCTGATTGCTAAGTCATCATTAAAAGATTCAAGTATATGAAGTATTTTTTTTAGGCCATATTCTGCCAAATCTGCCGGTTCGGGTGTACGACGTACTTCGTGATAATATTTTGATGAAGCGTTGTCCAGCATGAGTAGGCGTGACTGGTCGGCAATACTCCATGTGTCCGCCACCAACTTTTGGTATAGGTTCCACCGCTCGGGATCGTTGGCTCCCTGTTTCATGTATTCCAACATATACTTGTAAGAAGTCTGCAATTGTTCTAGACGGGTACGTAAATCCCAGTCGGGACATTGCCAAAGCAACGATTCCAGCTGCATCAAGGCCTCCTTGAGTCTTTTTTCTTCAAGTAAGGTACGTATATATGCGTATTGTTCATTAATCGTTTTCTCGTTCATCATAATTCAATTATTTGTTTTTTCCAATCCAGGTCAGGCGTTTCCATAAACCTTCGAAGGGACCATGTTTATGGTGACGGAGCCACCACGAACAAAATACCATTTGTAATATAACAAAAAGAATGCCAAAAAAGAAACTATAAGTGATTCCTAAATAGCGTCCCAGTTCGAATCCCCAATGATAGAACAAAAGAGAACCGAAAATTGATTGCCCCAAATAGTTAGTTAAACTCATTTTACCATAAGATGTGAAACGCATGAAAAAGCTGCGGTCTTTTACGTGATAGAAGGTGAGCAGCAATCCTGTTACCAATAACACCATAAAACTAAGACTGCTGAATGAGCTTAGTATGAGCTGTAAGGGTACGAGGATAGCACTTCTCTCGATAAATTCCGGTAACATATTGTTGAGCCCGTAGATAGGGAAGAAGCAGAGTAGGGCGATAGCCAGTGCTTTCAGCCACAGGCGCTCGTTCTGTTCGCTGTATAGGAAATATTTCCGGCGTCCGATAAGCATACCGAACAGGAATAATCCCGGAGTTTGCAGGATGCGTCCGTGTTCCAATGCCCAAGTCATGTTGGCAAGTTGTCCTTCCCACATATTCATGCGGATGGTTTCGAGGAAGGTTCCGTTCTTCTGTACATCGAAAGCTATGCCGAAATAATAACGTGCCAGACTTTCACCTGCCACATAGTCAGGATTACATAAAGCATAGATTAATTTTGCCCAGTCGATAGGTTGCAGGATCAGCAGGGTGGCAAAGATGACGACGATACGGTCGCTCATGCGGCAGAATATCGGAAGAATAATACCGAGGATAGCATACATGGTTAATATTTCTCCGGTAAAGAAAGCAGCATTGAACTGTCCGATGATAAAAAGGATAAATAGCCTCCATAGGAAACGGAGCCGGAAGTCCTTTCCTTTGCGTTGTTGATTATTATCCTGAATATAAAAACTAAAGCCGAAAAGTAGGGCGAATACTGCATACGCCTTATTACTGAACGTGAAGAATAATCCCCTCCAAATAGCTTGGTCGGTAAAGTTCATCCATTCAAAAGGTACTTTCTCCGGAAAAGAATAAAAATTGAAGTGTTCAATACTGTGTAAAAGGATGATTCCCATTACGGCAAGTCCTCTTAGTACGTCGGCCACGTCTACTCGGGCGTTGGGTTCGGCGATTTTGTGTTCCATGATTTCCAGTCTTTCTTTTATAGGTTTATTATATGATGATTCTCCATAATACTTGCAACTTAAAATCTGACCTGTACCTGTGCCTGTATCAGGTTAGAATCTTTCTGTCCGTTTCCTTTTTTGTCACAAAAAGTGTATTGTGCCTGCAAGCGGCATCTGGGGTAGAACCAGTATTGCACACCGGCAATGTAGTTGTTTTGTTTGAAATCTGCCGCTTTATTAGGATTAAAATAATCAAACGAAGCGATAAAGTCGAGGTTTCGTGCGAAACACACACTTCCTGTTGCATAGAATCCTTCACTTTTTACGTTCCGGTCCTTGCCGCCGAGATATTCGGTACGCAGATTGAAACGGGAAGTGGTAACAACCCCTCCTGCGCTCCAACGCTTTTTGGCATAGTTCTCTCCCGTTTTGATTCCGGTATATTCGGAATCGGCTATTGCGTGTCCGGTTCCCCGGATAAACGATCCGCCCACGGATAGCCATTCCAAGGGATAAATCATAAGATTCCCGACAACATCTTTCTGGCTGTTCTTATCCTTTGTATTTAGCCCTTGTCCGTTCATCACGGCAACTTTATATTGTAGGAAGTCGTGGAATAGTTTACCATGAATCATCATGCCGATGTCTCTACCCGAAGTCATGCCGTAACATTTGTCACTGCCGCTGACGCCTGCCAGATAACAGACGGATTGGGAATAACAGTTGATTAGCTCTACCGTAGTAGGAGATAATTCATTTTCAATCGTATAAGGAACTTTAAATTCTCCGATACGTGCGGTAAGTCCGGGAAGAAACTGATAATCTGTGTACACTTCGAGCAGCATACCACCGTTGTAAAAGTCGTACATAAAATCACAAGTCCAGCGTTTGGTGATTTTTCCGTGTGCCATGAAAATAATTCGTTTGATATCGAATGTATTGTCCGGTTTGGCTGCATCATCGTACGTATATCCCAACTGGGCATATCCGGCCAGGCTGATACGTTCTTTCAGTGTGTTGACAACTTGGTTCAGTGATGTTTTTTCTTGTGCAATAAGGGACTTTTGTATACCCGGCATGCTTGATAGCAAGATAATTGAAAGTAAGAGTGTTTTTCGCATGGGATTAATTTAGTTGTTATTGAATGGTGGTTGATACTGTGTGAATATAAGTTGTGTCTATCAGATTGCTTTCCGAGTACGTTTGGGGTATCCGGTGATTTGCTTTCAGCCACTGGGTTGCTTTTTCTATGGCTTCTGCCGAAGGTCGTGTTGCTTTCCGATAGGTAGGGAGGGCGATCAGTCCGGTTAGATTCTCTGGTACACCGATTTCCATTAATACTTGTTTCCACTCTGATTGCGGATGCATTTTTATATGGTTTACTCCCAAGTTATACCCCGTAATGAGCAGTTCGATTTCTTTTCGTTTCTCTTGGAGAGCTTTTCGGGAAAAAGCGGTGGCGATAAATTCAATTCCCAGTTCCTGCGTACTTATTAATGATTTGTTCTTGCTGTTCATGGCGATAGAAGCGGCAGGGTCAGGCAAGAAAGAAGCATCAATCTGGTTATACTGTAACATTTGCAGGCGGAGGGGAAGTTGACTGATTTCCGGTTTGTTTGTCTCTGCATACTTGATTCCCGCTTTGTTTAATAGTTGGTCGGTCGCATATTCGACAACGGTATTGCGGGATACGGCTATATTTTTCTCTATAAGTTGTTCCGGTTGGTTGATACGGCTTTCTTTAGAGACGATAAAGCAGAGATAGCCGTCATTCTTAAAGATAAAGCCCAACTCCGTATGATGAATAGCTTGTAGTGTTATCGCACTGGGGTAATCAGTTACCATACCATCCATTTGTCCGGTTTGGAAAACGGCGTCACGGTCGTTGGCAGAATTGAATGGGAGAATAGTTAAGTCCAATCCTAATGAGTCATAAATACCTTCGGAGCGGGCAATGTAAAAAGGTAACCCTTCGAGTGTAGGCATCATACCCAATGTGAGTGGTTTCAGTTCGGATAGAGGCAAAAAAAGACTATCTCCTTTTTTACTCTGACAGGAGCAAAGGAAGAAAAGGATGAAACAAAAGAGTAGTATCGGTCTTTTCATACCTCATTTTTATGAATGAGGGCAACTCTTTTCACAAAGAACTGCCCTCTTATTTAACCATTGTAAAAAAATTAGCTATTATAAATTTTCTTATTCTTGAATAGCAGCAATACCCGGAAGAACTTTTCCTTCGATGGCTTCAAGCAATGCACCACCACCGGTAGAAACATAAGAAACACCGCTAGCCAGACCGAACTTGTTAACACAAGCTACAGAGTCACCACCGCCAACGAGTGAGAATGCACCGTTCTTCGTTGCTTCAACGATTGCTTCACCTACTGCACGTGAACCGTGAGTAAAGTTATCGAATTCAAATACACCTGTCGGACCGTTCCAAAGGATAGTCTTAGACTCTTTGATAACGTTAGCGAAGATTTCTTCAGTTTTAGGACCGATATCAAGGCCTTCCCAGCCATCAGGAATTTCGTCAACCGGACAGAATTTAGTATTTGCATCATTAGAGAAAGCGTCGGCAATTTTAGCGTCAACAGCCAATATCAGGTTCACACCTTTTTCTTTTGCTTTCTTCATCAAATCCAAAGCCAGGTCAAGTTTGTCGTCCTCACAGATAGAGATACCGATTTTGCCACCCATTGCTTTAGTAAATGTATATGTCATACCTCCTGCGATAATCAGGTTGTCCACTTTGCTCAACAGGTTTTCGATGATTTCGATTTTAGAAGAAACTTTAGAACCACCCATGATAGCAGTGAACGGACGTTGGATGTCGTTCAATACTTTATCAACAGCTTTTACTTCTTTCTCCATCAGGTAACCGAACATCTTGTTGTCAGTGTCGAAGTATTTAGCGATCAGAGCTGTAGAAGCGTGTGCACGGTGAGCTGTACCGAATGCGTCGTTTACGTAGCAGTCAGCGTAAGAAGCCAATTTCTTGGTGAATTCTTTCTGGCTTTCTTTGACAGCCTTCTTTGCAGCAGCCTTTTCTTCGTCTGTGGCATCTTCAGCCAAACCTCTTGGTTTGCCTTCTTCCTCAGCATAGAAGCGAAGGTTTTCGAGCAACAGAACTTCTCCCGGTTGCAGAGCAGCAGCTTTTACAGCGGCTTCTTCGCCCATGCAGTCGTTAGCAAACTGAACTTCAACGCCCAGCAGTTCAGACAGATGTTTGATGATATGTTTCAAAGAGAATTTGTCGGCAACGCCTTTCGGACGGCCCAGGTGAGAACCGATGATGATGCTACCGCCGTCAGCCAAAATCTTCTTCAAAGTAGGAAGAGCTGCACGCATACGAGTGTCATCTGTAATGTTGAAGTTTTCGTCCAGGGGTACATTGAAGTCCACGCGAACAAATGCCTTTTTACCGGCAAAATTGAATTTGTCAATTGTCTGCATAATACTCTATTTTTATTTAAAAGTGTTTTTAATATTCTCTTTTTTGATCGACCGCAAAGTTACTATTTATTTCGGTTCCTTGCTATTAAATCGTTATTTATTCTTGGCTTTTGGTGCCTCTTTTGTAACTTTATAAGTGTTACAGAAATATTTGCACATCATTTGCAAACCGCAGGTGTCACATTTCGGCGTACGTGCCTGACAAACATAACGACCATGCAGAATAAGCCAGTGATGGGCTATGGGTATTAATTTTTCCGGAATGTTCTTCACCAGTTCTTTCTCTACGCTGAATGGAGTCGTACAGCTGTCCGGCACCAGTCCGATGCGGTGACTGACACGGAAAACGTGGGTATCAACCGCCATCGCTGCTTTGTTGAAAACGACGGACTGAATCACATTGGCGGTCTTTCTTCCTACACCGGGAAGTTTGATCAGGTCATCCATGTTGTCGGGCACTTTGCTGTTGAAGTCATTAACCAGCATTTTAGCCATTCCTACCAGATGTTTGGCTTTGTTATTCGGATAAGATACGCTCCGGATGTATTCGAAAATAACTTCAGGCGTACTGGCAGCAAGAGCTTCCGGAGTCGGGAAGTCCTTGTAGAGAGGCGGAGTGATCATATTTACTCGTTTATCCGTACATTGTGCAGAAAGGATTACAGCGATCAGTAATTCATACGGATTATTGTAATGTAATTCTGTTTCGGCTACAGGAACATTTGCCTGAAACCATGCGATTACTTTTTCATAACGTTCTTTCTTTCTCATCTTAACTTGTTTTTATGGTAGTGAGGCGTTACTTTTAATTTGAAATAGACAGCGGAAACTACTGTCAGGCAGGCACCGAAAAGATATGCTTTGTCAAACGAACAGATTTCGGCTATATATCCTCCGGTCAGCATACCGATACCAATTCCTACATCCCATGAGGTCAGGTAGGTGGAAGTAGCTGTTCCCCGTTGGTTGTTGGGGGCAAGGTTTACGAACAGAGTATTGAATGCCGGAAACATAATTCCGAATCCGATTCCCATCAGCAGGGCAATTCCGAAAAAGAGAATGGTGCAGGCAGCATCATTCCATTGAATCAGATATACACAGGATGCGAGCAGGAAGAAACTTATTATAACCAGATTGAGTCCGGCGGCAATTACTTGGGTTATCTTTCCCCGGTCCACCAGCTTTCCTGAGAATATACGGGAAATGGCCATACCGATCGCCATAAAGGTAAAAAAGAAACCTGTTTGTGTATGGATTCCTATTTCGCGGGCATACATAGCTACATAATTGGTGGTCATTCCGTAGGGGATGGAGAGTAGCAACAGGCTAAGTCCCGCAGGCATTCCTTTTAATAAAATGAAACGGTCGAGTGAAATCGGTTCACGTTTTACCGGTGGTTTATAAGGTGTTTTCACCAGGCTTGCGGACAGGAATCCCAGCATACAGGAACCGAGCGCATAGCAGAATATTGTAGCGAAAGAAACCCCTCCGTCATGTAAAAACAGTCCGAACATCGGTCCGATGGACATGGCGATATTATTGGTCAGCCCATAATAGCCCAGCCCTTCACCTCTGCGGGAAGAGGGCATAATGTCAATGACTACTGTATTTCCACCTACCGTGACCATGCCGAAAGAGACTCCATGAATAATTCGGAATATAATAAATAAGGTAAGCGAGCCGGCGATAAGATATCCCGCAAACATCAGCATAAAGATGAAATAAGCGAAAAGATAAAGCGGCTTACGGGCAAACGTATCCAGCAGATAGCCGGAAAACGGGCGGATGCAGAGTGCAGCTACCGTATAACAGGAAAGCACGATGCCGATTGTGGAATTTCCTGCCTGAAAGAACTCGGATAAATAGAACGGCAAAACAGGAATCAGCAACCAGAAACCGAAGTAGAGCAGGAAGTTGGCTGCCAAGATGAAACAATAACCGGGAGTAATGAGTCTATCCTTTGCCATAATAAGTGAACGTTCAATTTGCTGATCGGAACGGTGATAAGTCATCCCGTTTCAGTGTAATCGGTATATTGATTAAATGCCAATGTCCCAATTACCGTCAGACGGTTTTATTGGCACATTGGCATACTGGTAAATTCTGTGCTCTATTTAATATGCCGCTTCGAATTCTTTTAAGAAGCGTGTATCATTTTCGGAGAACATACGGAGGTCTTTCACCTGATATTTCAGGTTCGTGATGCGTTCGATACCCATTCCGAGAGCATAACCGCTGTATACTTTGCTGTCGATGCCGTTTGATTCGAGTACGTTCGGGTCTACCATACCGCAACCGAGGATTTCCACCCAACCGGTATGCTTGCAGAACGGACAACCTTTACCACCGCAGATGTTACAGCTGATATCCATTTCGGCACTTGGCTCTGTAAATGGGAAATAAGACGGACGCAGACGGATTTTGGTGTCCGCACCGAACATTTCTTTGGCGAAAAGCAGCAATACCTGTTTCAAGTCGGTGAATGATACGTTTTTGTCTACATACAGCGCTTCTACCTGATGGAAGAAACAGTGTGCACGGTAGCTGATAGCTTCGTTACGGTATACACGTCCCGGACAGATGATGCGGATAGGAGGTTTGGAAGTTTCCATCACACGGGTCTGTACAGAAGAAGTATGAGTACGGAGTACTACATCCGGATGAGCTTCGATGAAAAATGTGTCCTGCATATCACGTGCCGGATGATCTTCGGCAAAGTTCAGTGCCGAGAATACATGCCAGTCGTCTTCGATTTCCGGACCTTCGGCGATGCTGAATCCCAGACGTGCGAAGATATCGATGACTTCGTTCTTTACAATTGTAATCGGATGACGTGTACCGAGTTCAATCGGATAAGCCGAGCGGGTCAGGTCAAGACCGTCGCAACTATTATCCTGGCTCTCGAACTGTTCCTTCAACGCATTGATTTTGTCCTGCGCTTTAGTTTTCAGTTCATTCAGTCTCATGCCGACTTCTTTTTTCTGTTCGGCAGCTACGTTACGGAAATCCGCCATCAAATCGTTAATGGCTCCCTTCTTACTCAGGTATTTGATGCGGAGAGCTTCGAGTTCTTCGGCATTGGAGGCGTACAAAGCTTCTACCTCTTTCAGAAGTTGTTCAATCTTAGCTATCATATTTTTGATGTATTGTTATTCAGTTTCTTAGTAAAAACCGTGCAAAGATATAATTTTATCACGAACCATCGAAATAATTTGTATCTTTGTTGCCGATACGCATTGAAAATCCGGCAACTTATGAAAAAGATTGTTTTCTTTATTCTACTTTTGACCTTATCTTTTCGTCTTACGGCGCAGATTGATTATCTGGAGCCGGTGAAACCTTTCACTACTTACACAGGCGAATTGGGCGAATATTATCGCAATGTATTTTCTTTATTGAACACAGGCTTTCAGCAACAACCGTATGCTCGTTTTGTAGCAATTCCTTCTTTCTCGCCCGAGTATGCCATGTCGGTAGAGAAGAAGGGTGGGCGTTATTGTTTGGTTTCGAACACATTGTCGCGTACCTATTGGCAAGCAGAGAAAGGAACAGTGACGGTAGATACGAGATCGGTGGTTATCAGTTCGTCCCTTTATCAGTCTTTGGGTGCCATTTTTCGTACGGTGACGAGTCAGGTGCAGGATTTGGACGGTTCTACGGCAGGTTTGGACGGAGTCGTTTATTATTTCACTTCGACGGATGCGAAAGGTACAAATCAGATGGGACGTAAGTGGTCCCCGAAAAAAGGTTCTTTAATGGATCGTCTTGTGTTGGTCTGTCAGTCGGCTTATATGTTATCCAGAGGAGAAGATATTTCGGAACAGGCGGTGGCGGAAGAAGCTGCTGCTTTATTGAAGGAGTTGCAACAGCGCACTAAGGAGCAACCGGATGCTTATAAGAAACCGATGTATGTCGGAATTTATCAGGTGGGGCCTCAGCAGAGGTCGCTTTCCGGCAAACAGATAGAAGAACTTGCTCATTTGTCCGGCACTACTCCGGAAGAATATATTGCAGATCAAATGGTTTATCCGGCAAATCTTTTAGCCAAGAATATATCGGGATATGCTTTGTGTGAGTTTACGATTGATAAGGAAGGAGTGATTCTGCGTCCTCATATTTTGAAAGCTACTCATTCCGAGTTTGCCGAGGAGGCTCTTCGTATTGTAAAGGGAATGCCGAAATGGTCGCCGGCACTGGCGGGAGGAAAGCCGACGGATAGTAACTATACGCTTTATATTCCTTTCCGTCCAAAGTTATATAAGCCATAGGAAAAATGCGTTTACATTTGGGTATCATATTCTTTTTTCAATCTCTCTTCATCCGAAAGCGCCTTATTATCGGAATGTCAGAAGAAAAGTAAAGGGAGAAATTAACTAAAATGCGTCTTTGTAGGCAGAGGAGCGAATACGTCTCATTGAGAGAAAAAAGCTATGCTTTAGCCTATGTAAAGCTATGCTTTAGTGGTCTTAAAGCGGTGCTTTAGCGAGTGAAAGTGACCTGTATTACAAAGATTGATAAATATCAAATGAATAAAAGCCCGGACTTTCACAAGCCCGAGCATTTATATTCTTAAAAACATCTCCTTGTCTTGGGGAAATAAGGGACTAGTAAATTGCTTTCTAGTACGATAAGTGAGATGCATTAAGAGCAGAAAAGGGATGCCCGTGGGAAATAAGGGAGGCATCCCTTCCAAGAGACAAACATTTGAAAATATACTTTCACAAGCATAATTTTCAGTTGATCTCTCAGTATATTTCTTTTAAAGAATTTATTGTCTCGTATAATAAAACTTGTAAAGAGAAGGCATCTCTAGTCCCAAAGAGAATTAGGATGCCTCTCAATTATAAGTTATTCAATCTAAATTATTTGTTCACTTTAACATAGATTGATGCTGTTTTCGTCATACCCCACTTGTCAAGAATATTGATGTTGACTTTACAAGTAGGAGCATTTATAATGGCTCCTGCGGTCTGATTCTTTCCAATAGTAACAGTGTTCATTTTTTGTTCTGTTCCAGACTGTGCAGCAGCTTCAGTTCCCATCTTAAACTCAGTGTTGTCAATTGTCAGATAAGTTTTAGCGTCATCATCTGCTAACTCAACCTTAACCGATACAATTCTATTATCATCAAAGCCATAGTCATTAGCACGAGCATCTTTTCTGATGAAATCACTTTCTAGTATTTCGACAGTACCTGTTCCTTCTATTTCAATCGGATTATCCTCTTTCTCACCTTTCTGTACATCTTTTCCGTCGATTTTGAACTTCTTCACAAAATCGAAACTACCTTGATAAATTTCAGATAATACTTTCAAGTTAAATTCGTCAACAATAGCATTCAAACGAGCATTTCCGAATGGTGCATAAGTAACCGTAATGCTACGACTTGTATTAACACCACCGTGTGCAGGAGAAGGTTCAACTGAAATTGCCCCATTACTAGTCTTTTGCTCTGTTAACCATGCTTTAGCTACTTTATCACCACTCTTTTCCGGTATTACTTCTGTGAATTTCACAAAGTCATTAGTTGTTGCATCACCTTCAAGAATAGAATTAGCTTGATACAAGGTATAAAGGTTGAAAGAAATAAGTTTAGGACTATTACCTTCATATACTTTACCGTAAGCTACAGCATTCTTTTCATCCTCAAAGTAAGCAGTTGCATGTTTGAATGTATACAGATTCTTCGGCTGATCTACAGTAATCTTGAATGTAGTTTCGTATAAATATTTATTACCCAGCTCTGAATTGTTTTGATCATAGTTTTTATTCTTGAATTTAACTGTTGCGGTATGAGGTACAGCAGCAATATATTCAGGATCGAATGTAGCTTTGATTACATACTTAGTAATGTTTGCTTCTGCATTCGCTTCTTTACCTTTTGCATCCAGACCTTGTAATACTAAAGTAATACTCTTAGACGTCTGATTTTCGTATGTCAGATTCGGTACTTTATTAATTGTTACTGTCACATCAGTATATTCAATTTCGGAATCAATGCCATTAATAGACTTTTTAATTTCATCTACTGAAGGACCAACAATTTCAGAAGTAGCTGTTAATTTCTTGCCATCTACAACCCAAGTCATATCTTTGATTTCAGCCTGTTTAGCTACATAAGCAAAGGTCAGTTCTACGTCAGCACTAGCAACTGTTCCACTAACAGGAAGATAGTGAATCTTAATCGTCATTTTACCTTCCTTCTTCGCGATAATTGTATTCTTATCTTTATCAAATGTTGCGTCCACCTTAGCAGCTTCGTCCTTAGTAACTTCATAATAGTAAGCTACCACCTTATCTAATTCACTGTTAAACAGTTCATCCAAATTATAGCTCTTCTGATAAGTCAAGGCTTCGTCAGGAGCAGTAAACTCGACTTCTGGTTGGTCTTGTTCTGTAGCAGCTTTAGCCGCAACCTTTACGTCATATCCGGAAATGATTTCATTGCCCCATGCATCTTTTGTTGTAAGAGCATAAGCAGTATTCTCCTCCAAGGCCTTCAATTCTGTATCAGTTACTCCATTTGCAAATCTGAGAGTCAAATCATAAACACCTTTGTTAGCAGTAGGTTCTTTTTCTGGGTCTGCTACACGAGTCAAGGCATCTACACTAAAATTATCTGCAATATTAGCTACAACAAAGCTAGTATTACCTTTAGAATCTGTCAGACCGATTTCGTAAGCCTGAATATCTGCAGCTTTCAGATTCACCGGATTAATCAAAGCGTGAATCTTGCTACCACCTCTGGCAATAAGTAAATCACCTGCTTTCTTAAATTTCTTGTTTCCATTAAATTCAATATCTTTCCCTGCTACTCCATAGTACAAAGTAGCTTCAGCTTGTGTAGAGCTTAAATCAACAGTACCTTCCTCTGTTACACCGAGCACACTCATACCAGTGATACGAGCAGATTTCGGCATAGAAACCTTTTCCCATTCTCCTGTTTCCTTATTGAGAATATTCAATACCCAAACCAATGGATTGCTAGCATCAGCACTTACATAGATATCTGTAGCAGCTTTAACATTTGTTTTTTTAGGTTCTCCGGCTTCCGCATCCCAAACCATCCAATATCCGTCTTCAGAAATTTGCGGTGCATATCCATCTTTACCCGGAGTTCCTACTCCCGCATCACCTTTTTTACCTTCAGCACAAATACCTAGGTCATTGCCATTGACAATCCAGTTCTTTGTTACCGGATCAATCTTGATTGTCGTTGGAGTAGCATCCTTACCGCTTGTGATAGAATAACTTTTATTATCATTAAAAGTTATTTTAAATCCACCGGTAATGTCTTCAACATTAGTTACCCATTTACCTTCTTTTACAAACTTCTGTAACTCGGCAATGCTAGCTTTGTTTGCGTCAATCTGTGTTTGCAGATTGTCGATGTCATCATCGTAGTCCTTACAACCTA
>OAUO01000610.1_pt1 | contig 15420 bp, 8 predicted proteins | sample 1495191 | NCBI WGS metagenome assembly OAUO01 (sample SAMEA2580046, study PRJEB22360) | human gut metagenome | biome: human gut; feature: human-associated habitat; material: faeces | place: Denmark | collected 2008/2010 | reverse complement strand
CGGGTGCGGGCGCGTTCGGAGCGGCGAAATTCGGGGGTACAGGCGTGCTGTATGGTGCGCCGTAAGCACCCTGAGGCATGGGGGTTGCCGCCGCGCCATCGTCAAAACGTGCGCCCTCCGGCTTGCTGGGAAGAGCCATGAACACGATATAGACAACGCAGCCGGCCAGCGTAATCAACGCACCAATGACCGCCGCGCCAAGACCGCCGGCGGCCATGCTGCCATAACCATAGTCATAACTGCCAAGGCTCCTGAACCCGCCGTACAGTGCCGCACCACCGCCGATAATCATGATGATAAGGCCGATAACCATCGCGATATAGAAAATGGCAACCCACCAGCCAGGCTTGTTCGTGTCATGCAGACGGCGGACGGAAAGTGCCAGGGTGGGGATTAGGGTCGCCAGACCCCAAATGGTGGCGAGGAAGCCAAGCTTTTCATCTGTGGCGGTGTTGAGGATGTCCAGCACGATATTGATGCCGAAAGCGGCCAGCACCCACCACCAGAATTCACTGCGGGACGCGCGGCCCCTGAACACCACGTACTTCTTCCAGAAGCGCAGGAAGGCTTCTTGGAAGGAGCATCCGTAGTAAGGCTTATCCAGCGGCACAGTGGCAGTGGGCGCGGCGTATTGGCCGTAAGACGGCGGAACCGGGCCGTAAGGATTGCCATCGGGGGCCGGTGTGCCGTACGCCGGTGCGGATTGACCGTAGGTGTTGGCGTCGGGCGCGGGCTGACCGTAGGTTGGTACGGCCTGGCCATAAGAGTTCGCGGTCGGAGCAGGCTGACCGTATGCCGGCTGTCCGTAAGCGGGCTGCGCCGGCTGTGAGGGCTGCGCCGGGGCCGGTGCGCCATACTGCGGTACGGGATTAGGTGTGGGCGTACCGTTGGCCTCAGGCTGCTGAGGCAAAGGCACATTGTTGGGATCAGACATTGATTCCCCTTTCATAAGACCTATGTGTCACATCATATTCTTCCATTGCATGAGTGGAAAACTCAACAATTGCGCCAAATAATGTCCAAAGTTGTGGTGAATGCACTGGAAAGAATCGATGGTTATCAAATCGATATCAGTTGAGGGTGAACGTTATCGATCGGTTGTGTAACCTGTTGCATGAATATTGCGCACAGTTGCGGGGCGGAACTGGAAAGCAGACGAAGCTTTTGGCGCTATGCATAAAGCAACATACAGAGATGTAGGGAATGCCATGAACCACGAATACACGGATGCCGCCGTTGAGCAGCGCGAATCGCACGAAGACGAATCTCAAGACTGGGATCTGCTGTTCGTGGGCCTGGCCTGCTGATTCTCGTTTGCTGTTTTCTTTTCTTTTGATTTTGCTTTTAAAAGAAAAGCAAATGGCAGGCAAAAGAGATTTCGTTGGAAAATGGCCGTTTTGGGATGGTGTTGGCCCGAAACATCAATAACGAAGCAAAAGAGCGAGGAGCGCTGCTCTCCGCGTCCGGCGCGCGCGGCACAATAGGGGATTATGACTGATGCTGAAAACACCAAACCCGAACTGCCCAAGAACGTTCGTGTTCGCTTCTGCCCGTCGCCGACCGGAACCCCGCATGTCGGCATGATTCGTACCGCCCTGTTCAACTGGGCGGAAGCTCGCGCCACCGGCGGCACGCTGATCTTCCGTATCGAAGACACCGACGCCGTGCGCGACTCCGAAGAAAGCTACAACCAGATCCTCGAATCCCTGCGTTGGCTGGGTATCGACTGGGACGAGGGCATCGATGTGGGTGGCCCTCACGGCCCGTACCGCCAGTCCGAGCGTACCGCCATCTACAAGGATGTTGCCGCCAAGCTGCTCGAAGCCGGCTACGCCTACGAGTCCTTCTCCACTCCTGAGGAAATCAAGGAGCGCAACCTTGCCGCCGGCCGTCCGGCCGAGTTCGGCTACGATGGCTACGACCGCAACCTGACCGATGAACAGAAGGCCGCCTTCCGCGCCGAGGGCCGCAAGCCTGCGCTACGTATCAAGATGCCTGATGAAGACATCGCCTTTGACGATCTGATTCGTGGCACCATCGAGTTCAAGGCCGGCTCCGTGCCGGACTACGTGATCGTGCGCCCGAACGGCGACCCACTGTACACGCTGACCAACCCGGTCGACGACGCGATGATGGAAGTCAACGTCGTGCTGCGCGGCGAGGACCTCCTGAGCTCCACCCCGCGCCAGATCGTGCTTTACCGTTACCTTATGGAACTCGGCATCGCCAAGGAGATGCCGCTGTTCGGCCACATGCCGTACGTGATGGGCCAGGGCAACAAGAAGCTCTCCAAGCGCGATCCGGAATCCAACCTGTTCAACCACCGCGACAACGGCTTCATCCGCGAGGGCCTGCTCAACTACTTGGCCCTGCTCGGCTGGTCGATTGCGCCGGATCGCGACGTGTTCTCCATGGATGAGATGATCGCCAAGTTCGACGTGCGCGACGTGAAGGCCAACCCGGCTCGCTTCGACATCGACAAGGCCATCTCCATCAATGCTGAGCACATCCGCATGCTTGAGCCCGAGGACTTCCTGCGCCGCTCTGTGCCGTACCTGCACCGTGATGGTGTGGTTTCCGCGGATAACTGGGACGCGCTGACTGCCCGCGAGCAGGAGATTCTGACCGCCGCTGCTCCGCTGGTTCAGCCGCGCGTGCGTCTGCTGGGCGAGGTCGCTGGTATGGTCGGCTCCCTGCTATCCACCGAGGAATATCTGGAGCCTGCGGATGACGCCAAGAAGCAGCTCAAGGATTCCGCCGGAGAAGTGCTGGACGCCGCCATCGCCGCGCTGGAAGGTGTGGATGAGGCCGATTGGAAGACCGATTCCCTGCACGAGCTGCTCAACAAGACGCTGGTTGAGGACGGCGGATACAAGCCGCGCCTGGCCTTCGGCCCGGTCCGTGTGGCCATGTCCGGCCGCCGCGTCTCCCCGCCGCTTTTCGAGTCCATGGAGATCGTCGGCAAGCCGCTGACCGTCGCCCGCCTGAAGGGCCTGCGCGCGCATCTGTGATTTCTCTTCCCGAGGGAAGCTAAAGGCGGGCATCTGTTCACGCAGATGCCCGCCTTCGCATACTCCAAGCAATGCCTGTGCTGCCGTTGTGACTCGAAATGCCGAGCGCATGCATTCATTAGGTAGATTGGCCATTCACTTGGTAGGTGCTCCGTCACGCCGGTCATTGGAATGGCGGGTTTCTGTGGATGCGGCTTGAGCGCCACCTACCAAATGAATGGCCAATCTACCTAAGAATGAGCTGAGAGACCTCTGCTGTGCATTTTGGCCGATGATGATGTAACTAGATGCGGGTGGGTTCGGCTAATGCATAGTGCGACACGCCGGGAGTTGCGGTGATCTGTATCCTCGCGTACAGTATTCATCTGTTGCGCGGTTCGCTTCGCAACCAGTGAAAACTGAATATGCCCCCATCGTCTAGCGGTCTAGGACTACGCCCTCTCACGGCGCCAACACCGGTTCAAATCCGGTTGGGGGTACGACGAACAACTCCTTGGAGTTGCTACGCCAAGCCAAATTGGGATGTGGTGTAATTGGCAACACAGCTGATTCTGGTTCAGCCATTCTTGGTTCGAGTCCAGGCATCCCAGCCAATGACCCTCGCGGAATGCGAGGGTTTTTTGTTTTCAGGGAAGTAGCCGCTTGAAAAGCGACTTCCCTGCATATGAGTGCGCATAAGAGCGCTAAGAGCGCATACGTGTGTATGAAAGTACGAGAACGAAGGAGATCGAAGTATGTCCGCTGGGCAGCAGGCTGTACCGGCAAACAACGCCAACAATGCAAGCAATGAAGGCGCTCAGAAGAAGCACATGTCTAAGGCGGCCGTCGCCATTATCGCCGTGGTGGTCGTGGCCATTATCGTCGTGGCCGGTGTGTTCGGCTTCCGCGCCTACTCCGATGCTCAGTACAACAATGCAGTCGCCGCTTGCGCCGCCGCTTCCGAAAATGTGCGCAACGCCACTAATGACTACAACAACTTGGTCAATGGCGATGCTTCCGAAGCTGCTGCGCTCACCAAGAAGGATGTAAAGGATGCCTCCACGCTGGACGCCCTCAACAAGGAACTGAGCGTGGAACTGCCGGTATACGAAGGCTGCGTAGCTGACGACACTGCCGGCTTCAAGTCCGCTACTGCGAAGCTCAACGAGCAGGCTGATTGGTACAAGGCTTATACTCAATCGCTGCAGAAGGCTGTGGATGCCGTGAACGCTTCCAAGAAGTAAGCGAGCACAGCCTCACCATTGTCGTCAAAGCCGTCTTGCGGTTGCGCAAGGCGGCTTTTGCTATTTTGCTCAATCGGCTTGCTGCTGTAATGCTGCTGCATTGATTGCGTCGAATGCAGGTAAATTCGTCTTACTTTTTTTGCGCAGTTTTTCCCTGCGCGTGTCGCGATGATGCGAATATAGATGTGAAGGTTAACAACGTAGTCGTTTATTGGGTTTTGTGATTTCACTCACGTTGTAATTCAATGTCAAATATGTGGCGATTCTCCGTATTTGCTGAGATTGCTATTAAGAATAGCTTCTTGTAAAGTGTCTTATCGTAATTGCGAATGCGTATTCTTCAATGAAGAAGGCATCTGCTTCACCTCGAAGAAGAGATTAAGGAAAATATAGTTAATGAAAAAGAAGAAGACTATATCGGCTGCGCTGGCAACAGCGTTAGCCTTAACCTGCATGGGCAGCGGGGGAGGTACTGCGTTCGCAGTGCCCCTGTCTGATGCTGACTTGCAGACTTTGGCAAGTCAGATTCAGCAAATCAACGATACTTCTGATTCTGCAACTGCTTCCGAGACTCCTTCCGCACAAGCCGATGCGGTTGAAGGCTGGACTATTGATTCCAACATCGCTCAGGGCGACGAAATCCTGGAGACCGTAGACGGTTGGCTGCACCTCAAGTCCACTGCCTCTAACGGTAATGCGGCAGCGAACCCCAGCTCCAGCAACAACTGGCCGGCAGTAGCCGTATGGGGCACAGATTACGACTTCTCCAAGGCCGGCTCCTTCCACGCCACCATCAAATCCCCGCAGGAAGGCTCCGCCAACCGCTTCGGCTTCTACCTGGGCTACAACGACCCGGGCAGCGGCCTGTTCATCGGCTACGATTCGGACGGCTGGTTCTGGCAGACCTACACCGGTGGCGGTAGCGGCAGCTGGTACAGCGGTGCTCGTATCGCTGCTCCGAGCGCCAACGAAGAGCACGACATTCAGGTCTCCTGGACCGACGCCAAGGTCGCCACACTGACCGTGGATGGCCAGAAGGCATTCGATGTCGATTACTCCGCAATGACGAACCTCTCCAACAAGCTTGCCATCAAGGCCGGCTCCTGGAAGGGGCTGAACCAGGTCACCGACGTGTACATCAAGGACTTCCCGGAGGTTGTCGAAGCCGCCAAGCACGCGGTTTCCGGCAAGGTTGTGGACGCTGGAGGCGCTGCCATTGAAGGCGCAACAGTGCGTTTGGATAAGACCAAGGTGAAGACCGGTGCAGATGGCACCTTCTCCTTCGCCGACATTGAAGAAGGCGAACACACGCTTTCGATTGCCAAGGAAGGCTATGAGGACGTCTCCCAGCAGGTGGCGGTCTCCGGCGCGGACCTTGCCATCGATCCCATCACCCTGAACAAAACCGTTCAGGTCGCCTCCGAAACGCTGAAGACCAAGAAGATGGAAGTTCAGATTAAGAAGAACTTCCCCTCTGTGCTGCAGTACACGATGACCGACGGCAAGGTGATGTACGGCCAAACCAAGGATGTGCGCACCGTTGAGATCAACGGCACCAACATCGAACTGACCGACGATGACGTGACCTTCAAGAAGGTTTCCGATACCGAAGCCACCTACACGCTGAAGGTCAAGGATGAGGCCAAGAAGATTGACGCGGTGATCACCGTTCAGATCACGGTCAAGGCCAACCAGCTGCACCTCAACGTCACCAAGATCAAGAACAACCTGTCCGAAGGCATTCCTGAGGGCAACGGTGTGGAGGAGAACGCCATCCAGACGCTGTCCTTCCCGAACCAGAGTCTCGTTTCCGTGCGTTCCAGCCAGGAAAATGCCCAATTCACTGGTGCTCGTATGTCTTCCAACACGCAGAAGCCTGGCGATACCAACTTCGCAGTGACCGAAGATACTAACGTCACCGATAGCGACTACACCTACGGCTTCATCTCCGGTGCTGGCCTGAGTGCCGGCCTGTGGAGCAACTCCGAGCACGATGGCACCTATGTGGCGGCTCCTGTGCGCGGCGGCAGCCAGAACACGCGTGTCTACGCCACCACCCAGCAGACTGGTGACGCCACCTCCCTGGGCCTGGCCAGCGCTCCGTGGTACTACCACCGCACGGTCACCGATTCCAAGGGCAAGAAGTACACCGTGGCCGAAACCGCTCTGCCGCAGATGGCCGTGGCCATCGCCGGCGACGAGAACGAAGACGGTGCCGTCAACTGGCAGGATGGCGCAATCGCCTACCGCGACATCATGAACAACCCGTACAAGTCCGAGGAAGTTCCCGAACTGGTGGCATGGCGTATCGCCATGAACTTCGGCTCCCAGGCGCAGAACCCGTTCCTCACCACGCTTGACAACGTCAAGAAGGTGGCCTTGAACACCGACGGCCTCGGCCAGTCCGTGCTGCTCAAGGGCTACGGCAATGAAGGCCACGACTCCGGCCACCCGGACTACGGCGATATCGGCCAGCGTCTCGGCGGCGCCGACGACATGAACACCATGATGGAAGAGGGCTCCAAGTATGGCGCTCGCTTCGGTGTGCACGTCAACGCCTCCGAAATGTATCCGGAAGCCAAGGCCTTCAGCGAGGACATGGTGCGCCGCAACTCTGCAGGCGGCCTGAGCTACGGCTGGAACTGGCTTGATCAGGGTGTCGGCATCGACGGCATCTACGATCTGGCATCCGGTTCTCGTGTAAGCCGTTTCGCTGACCTCAGCAAGGAAGTCGGCGACAACATGGACTTCATCTACCTCGATGTGTGGGGCAACCTGACTTCTTCCGGTTCGGAAGATTCTTGGGAAACCCGCAAGATGAGCAAGATGATCAACGACAACGGCTGGCGTATGACCACCGAATGGGGTTCCGGCAACGAGTACGACTCCACCTTCCAGCACTGGGCAGCTGATCTGACCTACGGCGGCTACACCTCCAAGGGCGAGAACTCCGAAGTGATGCGCTTCCTGCGCAACCACCAGAAGGACAGCTGGGTTGGCGACTACCCGCAATACGGCGGCGCTGCCAACGCCCCGCTGCTCGGCGGCTACAACATGAAGGACTTCGAAGGCTGGCAGGGCCGCAACGACTATGCCGCCTACATCAAGAACCTGTACACCCATGATGTGTCCACTAAGTTCATCCAGCACTTCAAGGTGACCCGCTGGGTCAACAACCCGCTGCTGACCGCCGACAATGGCAATGCCGCTGCCGTGTCCGACCCGAACACGAACAACGGCAACGAGCAGATTACCCTGAAGGATTCCAACGGCAACGTTGTAGTAGTCTCCCGTGGTTCCAACGACACCTCTAGCGCAGCCTACCGCCAGCGCACCATCACCTTCAACGGCGTGAAGGTCGCATCCGGTGTGGTCTCCGCAGGCGATGGCAGCGCCACTGGCGACGAGTCCTACCTGCTGCCGTGGATGTGGGATTCCTTCACCGGCAAGCTGGTCAAGGATTCCGAGCAGAAGCTCTACCACTGGAACACCAAGGGCGGCACCACCACCTGGACGCTGCCGGACAGCTGGAAGAACCTCTCCAGCGTAAAGGTGTACCAGCTCACCGATCAGGGCAAGACCAACGAGCAGACCGTTGCCGTCTCCGGCGGCAAGGTGACGCTTACCGCTGATGCCGAAACCCCGTACGTGGTGTACAAGGGCGAAGCCAAGCAGATCCAGGTCAACTGGAGCGAAGGCATGCATGTGGTAGACGCCGGCTTCAACGGCGGCTCCAACACCCTCACCGACAACTGGACCGTCGCCGGAACCGGCAAGGCCGAAGTTGAAGGCGACAACAACGCCATGCTGCGCCTGACCGGCAAGGTCGATGTCTCCCAGCGTCTGACCGATCTCAAGGCTGGCCAGAAGTACGCGCTGTATGTTGGCGTCGACAACCGCTCCACCGGCGATGCATCCGTCACCGTAACCAGCGGCGGCAAGGTGCTGGCCACCAACTCCACCGGCAAGTCCATCGCCAAGAACTACATCAAGGCATACGGCCACAACACGAACAGCAATACGGAAAATGGCTCCAGCTACTTCCAGAACATGTACGTGTTCTTCACCGCGCCTGAGAACGGCGATGCCACGGTAACCCTGTCTCACAAGAGCACCGACGGAGCACACACCTACTTCGACGATGTGCGCATCGTGGAGAACCAGTACTCCGGCATCACCTATGAGAAGGACGGCACGCTGAAGTCCCTCACCAACGGATTCGAAAACAACGCCCAGGGCATCTGGCCGTTCGTGGTCTCCGGTTCCGAAGGCGTTGAGGACAACCGCATCCACCTCTCCGAGCTGCATGCTCCGTTCACGCAGGCCGGTTGGGATGTCAAGAAGATGGACGATGTGCTCGATGGCACTTGGTCTGTGAAGGTTAACGGCCTGACCCAGAAGGGCACGCTGGTCTACCAGACGATCCCGCAGAACGTGAAGTTCGAGGCGGGTGCCAAGTACAAGGTGAGCTTCGACTACCAGTCCGGTTCCGATGACATCTACGCCATCGCTGTGGGCCAGGGTGAATACTCTGCCGGCAGCGTGAAGCTGACCAACCTGAAGAAGGCTCTGGGTGAGACCGGCAAGGCCGAGTTCGAGCTGACCGGTGGCGTCAACGGCGATTCCTGGTTCGGTATTTACTCGACCGCAACCGCACCTGATCTGCAGGGTTCCACCGGCAATGCACAGGACTTCGGCGGATACAAGGACTTCGTGCTCGACAACCTGAAGATCGAGCGCATCGAGTCCCAGACCCGCACCAAGGCCGAAGCGCAGGACAAGGTCAAGGAAATCCGCGGCAAGTACGATTCCAAGCGTGCTGAGCTCTCCGATGCCGCATGGCAGCAGTATCAGGACACCTTGGTCAAGGCTCGCGTGCTCATCAACAAGAATGGCGCAACCGCTGAGGACTTCACCAAGGCATACGACATTCTCGTGGCCCTCGACGAGTACATGAAGACCGCTCCCGGCAACGAGAGCAGCGACAAGTACGACGTGGCAGCTGACGGCTCCGATGAGCTGGGTGGCTACACCGTGGCCACGGGCAGCGAAGAGCCTTCCGCAGGCCTGCCGAGCGAAGGCCCGGCCGATCTGGCTCAGGACGGCAACGGCAGCACGCACTGGCACACCAGCTGGAGCGCCAATGCAGTCGGCGACGGCACCGCATGGTATCAGTTCAACCTCAACGAACCGACCACCATCAACGGTCTGCGCTACCTGCCTCGTTCCGGTGGCATGAACGCCAACGGCAAGATCAAGGGCTACCAGATCACGCTCACCCTGGCGGACGGCACCACCAAGGATGTCGTCACCGATGCTGAATTCTCCACCACCACCATGTGGCAGAAGGCCAGCTTCGACGCCGTCGAGAATGTGACCGCCGTACGCTTGACCGTCCTGTCTTCCGCAGGCCAGAGCGACTCCCAGGCCAACAAGTTCGCATCCGCTGCCGAACTGCGTTTGACCACGGACCGCGAGGTTGAGGAAGAGACTGTCGCTCCGGACAAGACCGACCTCAACGACACCATCGCCAAGGCTAACGGTCTTAAGGAATCCGACTACACGGCTGAAAGCTGGACTGCTCTGGTCAAGGCCCGCGAAGCTGCACAGGCCGTGGCGGATAACGATAAGGCCACCGCTTACGATGTGGCTCTGGCGCTGACGAACCTCGAATCCGCTATCGCTGGTCTCGAGAAGACCGGTGAGGAGCCTGGCCCAGGCCCGGTTGAGGTGAACAAGACCGACCTGCAGACTGCAGTGAACAAGGCAAGCAAGCTCGAGAAGGCCGATTACACGACCAACTCGTGGGAAGCTTTCGCCGAGGCACTGAAGGCTGCACAGCAGGTGCTCGACAACAAGAACGCCACCCAGCAGGATGTGGATACCGCACTGAGCGCTCTTCAGGACGCCATCTCCAAGCTGGAAGCTGCCACCGAGCCGAAGCCGAATCCGGAACCGGGCGTGGTGGACAAGGCTGCTCTGAACGCGACCATCAACAAGGCCGCCGCCATCAACCTGGGTCTCTACACCGACGACTCCGCCAACGCTCTGCGCGCCGCGCTGAAGAAGGCCCGTGAGGTCTCCGACAACAGCAACGCCACGCAGAAGCAGGTCGACGCAGCTCGTGAAGCCCTGGAGAAGGCAATTGCCGCTCTGGTGAAGCGTCCCGCTGCCAAGGGTGATGGCAACGTTGTCTCCAACACGGGCTCCGATGTCGCCACGATCGCTCTGGCTGGACTGCTGCTGGCAGGTGCTGGCGCCGCCATCGCCTACCGCCGCAATCGCGAGCAGATGTGATCATGAAACCGTAAGGTTCGCGACCACATAAGGAGCACTCCTTATTATCTCGGCCGGTGCCGGTCAGCAATGCCCAGCGCCGGCCGTTTTTGTATGAATCAGTGTTTTCCGGTCACCCAGCGGGCATCGGAATGCACATGGGGGATCATCATCACAATGACCGCAATCAGACAGACGATCATCACCATCAAAATAACGTCCTCATGACCGCGCGTCTGCAGCGTGGCTCCAGTCAAAGCACCGAGCGCCAAAGCCAGCATTACAATCGCGCGCCGGCCAAGTTTGGACTGCTCATGACCATGCGCCGAAGTGTCAGCGATAATCCCAGTTAACGTCATCGTCAACACAGTCGTGGGCAAATCTGGCACCGAAAGCTTACGAGCAGTGGAATTCTGAATGCCCATAGCCGGTGCGAGCAGCACAATCAGCAGAATAATATGCAAATCAATATGCCGAGCAGTTGGGAAGTTCAGACTGGGCTGTGCCGTGCGGGCGATGGCTGAAGCATCAGTGCCACCCATCGACGGTTCAGGCGCAAACTGATTGAGCAGATAAATGCCGACGAGCGCAGCTGCCACAAAAGCCAGCTGGATTGACGTGGACACCAGCAGATGGCGCGCGCGGTTGGCGCCAAAGTAATGAATAATGCGTCCGCCGATGAACGCACCAATCATGAACGTGGCCAGCGTGAGCGCCGAAGTCCACCAGACGAAGCCCTGCGCGTGGGCGAATGCAAAACCAAGGAACACAATGTTGCCGGTCACATTGGCCACAAATACATGACCGAGTGCCAAGTAACTTAACGCATCCACCAGTCCGGCGACAAACGTGAGAATAACCAGAGCTGGGGAAAGCAGACCGTACCGATCATCCTTGCGGGGAATCAGTGTGCGTCCTGCTTCGGCAAGGTGTGAGGTCATGGTGGGAGAGGCTTTCCTTTGCTGTTTGGCGGTATTCAATAGCTGGCGCGCGGCCTTGCACATTATGAAGTGTGTGCCGGACGGTATATGTCAATGAGTCTGCGCTCGCATGCGGAGTGCGTGCAACAGTTCGCTATGAGTTCACCTGCGATTCGCTGAACGCGCATAGTTCGGTAACGCGATTTCGCTATATCTGGTCGTAATACCGATGAGGCTAGGAAAAGGAATGATTATGCAGTCAGATAACAGCCATCATGAAGCACATCAGAACGACCTGAACTACAGCAGTGAGTACCAGTACGATATGTATATGTATGCCGAGTACGGCATCGAGTGGTGATTGAGAGCCCCGAGTGAGAATTGGACTCACGACCTCTTCCTTACCAAGGAAGTGCTCTACCACTGAGCTATCGGGGCGATAATGTGCGCACGGCTTAGGGCCGTTGAACGGCTTGCACAACAATACACGCAATCGCGTATTACGCAAATCGACGGGTGTACGAGGAAGTATTCGGGTGCTCTAAGTTGTACACATGAGCGCAATATTGGCTATTTTGCGCTCATGTGGCATTCGGATGTGCCACGTAATCGCATTTTCGTGTTTTTATGCGCTGTTGTGGCACGAAAATTGTGGGAATTCGGTCGTCTCGGAATATGTGCCATGCCACGCCACTGCAAAAACAGTGAATGTGCACGATTGTGCACATATTTGGACCGCTGCGTATATGCATGTGGGTGCGGATAACAAAAGGGTTTTGACAAAAGCCAAAACCCTGATGGCGGAGGATACGAGATTCGAACTCGTGAGGCTGTTACACCAACACGCTTTCCAAGCGTGCGCCATAGACCACTAGGCGAATCCTCCATGCACTGCAGTGCTTGCTAGAAGTAAGCTCCGTAGGCAACTCGAATAAGCTACCACAGCTTTCGGATAAATGCACATTCAGTGCCGGCTGCGGCGTGTCGCTTTGTGGACAAGGACCACCAATGAGTGCCTGCGCTGATGTGCAGGTCGTTCGTACGGCGTGTGCAACAGGTGATCTCACCGGGGGATGAACCAGTGCAAATCAAAGCGACTCAAGGCAAGTCAGCAAACCCGAGGCAAACCAGAATGAACATGCGCATGCCATCGCGTGAATTATTGCCAGCCTCTTGCCGTGATGCAACATAGTGATTTTAGGCTATGAACCTTGGTGAAACAGTTGGTCATGCAATATGAGGGATGGGGAGTGGCCAGTCGCGGGGAGTTCATAATTCGGGAAGTCTCCCATCTGTGAGCGGGACAATATCGAATATTGAGACAATCTGCGGTAATAATTGATCGAAAAACAGTGCCTAATACCTCTTAAATCCTAAAAAATCAAGACTGTTCCTCAAAAAAGTTTTTCTTTATATTGAGTAGTTGGTTTTTGATTACTTAGCCGCGCAGAGAGAGGGATAGGCATGGTTCGTCGCGCCCAGGCTGCTCTTCGGTCCGTTGAACACACCAGCGTGAGGCAGCTGCGAGTTCTGGCTGCGATTGTATTTCTGTTCGCCATGGTCATCGCCACTGTGGCTCCTGCAGTCACGGCTCCGATGGCCTTCGCCGACAGCAGCACCAGCTCGTCCAGTTCATCAAGCTCGTCCAGCGTTGACTACGCCACCTGGGCCGAAGTCTCCAAGGCGATGGACAAGCAGCTGAACAGCGGTCTTAAGACGTACAAGGATGGCAACACCGCTGGCGCCACCTCCGATTTCATGGGCGCGTACAACAAGATTTACGTGGCCTCCAACTTCACCGCGGTCGTGCACGACACCATTGGCGCGGACAAGCAGCTCGCCCAACAGCAGGCATTCCAAAGCGTTCAGAATCTTTCCTACACGCCTGGCAACGACGATCAACTGACTCAGCAGATTGATGCGTTGACCGCCGATCTTGACGCCACGGCCCAGCAGCTCGACACCAACGCCGATCTCGCCAAGCCGAAGGCGTACGCCGAAGCGCTGCAGGCGCAGCTGGCCAAAGAGCGCAAGGAGCTCGACGCCAAGAAAAAGAAGAACCCAGGCAAGGGCAATCGTTCATGGACCGACGTGGCCAACGAAATGACCCCGATTCTCGACAATGCATACAAAGCTTACGAAAAGGGTGATGGTGCCAAGGGCGCCACGCTCGTGAACAACGCGTACTACCAGTATTACGAGAAGCTCGGCTTCGAAAAGAACGTGATGAACGCCATCAGCGGCAACCGCGTCTCGCAGGTGGAATACCAGTTCAAGATGTGCCGCAAGTCCATGAACGCCGGCGCATCCCTGAAAGACACCAAGAAGCTGATCGACGACCTCAAGGCCATGCTGATCAAGGACGCCGGCATTCTTGACGGTGGTGCCGCCGATAAGGAAGACGGTTTCACCAAGCTGGTCACCAGCTCCTCCGGCCAGGCGTTCCTCGTGCTTATCCGTGAGGGTCTTGAAGCTCTGCTGGTGGTTGCAGCCATCGTCGCCTACTTGGTCAAGTCCGATAACAAGCGCTTCGTCAAGTGGATTTACTTGGGTGTGCTCGTCGGTCTGCTCGGCGCCGGCTTGGTGGCTGTGATCTTCGTGTTCGCCTTCGGCGGCTCCGGCCCGATTCAGGAGATCATGGAAGGCACCTGCGCACTGATCGCCATGGGCATGCTGCTGTGGACGAGTAACTGGATGCTGAACAAGTCCAGCGTGGAAGCGTGGAACCGTTACATTCGCAAGAAGACCGAGGCTGCTATGGCTGATGCCGAAGCCGCCGCAAGTGCCGACAACGTGACGTTGAAAACCGTGGTCTCGCTGGCTATGCTGAGCTTCCTCGCCGTGTTCCGTGAAGGCGCTGAAACCGTGATCTTCTACGAGTCCATCTACACGATGAGCCGCGATACTCGCGGTATGTGGATCGGTGGTCTGACCGCCGCGGTGGTGCTTGTCGGCATCTTCCTGCTCTTCCGCTTCACCTCCGTGAAGATTCCGATTGGTCCGTTCTTCCTGGTCACTTCGATTCTGATGTCTGTGCTGGTGGTGGTGTTCGCCGGCGGCGGCGTCCACTCGCTGATCGAGGGCGACTTGCTGCCCGCCTTCTACCTGAACGGTGTGCCGACGAACGATTGGCTTGGCCTCTACCCGTACGTCGAATGCCTAGTGGCGCAGGCCATCGCAGCCGTTGCGGTTATCGCGCTGTTCGTGGTCGGCTTCATCAAGCAGCGCAAGCTGAAGGCGCAGGCTACTGTCGAGGTCCCGGCCGTGAAGGCGTAGCCCGTCTAGCTCGTCCGTTTCCTCCCATAACTGCAGACAACTGACAGACTTGCGGCACGGCCTCGGATCGATGCCAATTCCTCCAGCCCACGCCGCACTTATCTCATAACTGAATAATTGCAATTATCTAAGCGTGAATCCTAATTCACCAGAGATAGAGAAAAGGAATAACAATGATGAAGAACAAGAAACTGGCCGCTCTGCTCGGCCTGCTGCTCGCCGGTTCCATGACCGTGTCCATGGCTGCCTGCGGTTCCACCAACTCCGCATCCGACACTAAGGCTGACTCCTCCTCCCAGTCTTCCGACTCCTCTTCCTCCGATTCTTCCTCCGATTCCGGCGCCGGTTTCGAAGAGGTTCCGGTTGGCCCGTCCGGTACTGCTGAAGAGCAGGATCAGGACGCCGGCCCGCTGACCGTGGGCGCTGTGTACTTCCAGCCGATCGATATGGAGCCGTCTTCCATGGGCCTGAAGGCTGCTGACGCTTCCTTCCACCTCGAGGCCGACATCCATGCCAACCAGAAGGGCACCGAGCTCGGCTACGGCAAGGGCGACTTCGTGCCGGATCTGACCGTGAACTACACCATCATCGATAAGTCCACCGGCAAGGAAGTCGAGGGCGGCACCGCCACCTCCGGTACCTTCATGCAGATGAACGCTTCCGATGGCCCGCACTACGGCGCCAACGTCAAGCTCGACAAGGCTGGCACCTACC
>OAUO01000541.1_pt1 | contig 17526 bp, 18 predicted proteins | sample 1495191 | NCBI WGS metagenome assembly OAUO01 (sample SAMEA2580046, study PRJEB22360) | human gut metagenome | biome: human gut; feature: human-associated habitat; material: faeces | place: Denmark | collected 2008/2010 | reverse complement strand
CCAAACGTTAAAATACCTGGGCCAATTTTATCCGTCAAATAGCCACTCAGAGGAGCCCCAACCACCATTAATAACGGAAATACCATCATTAATAGACCAGCATAACTAGCACTTAGTTTGCGTGCATCCTGCAAATAAAATGGAATGACAACATTTACAAAAAAGTTTGAGGCAAAAATTAAAACGGCGGACAATAAACTTAAAGTAAAAATTTTGTTTTTAAAAATTGCGAACTTAATAAGTGGGCTTTTTCTTTTTCGTTCAACCATTATAAATAATCCTAATGCGATTACTGCAATAATGAACAATAAATAGGATTGTAACGAGCCAAACCCGCTCTCTTGTCCGAGGAAAATCCCGCCGAAGAACGTCATAATCGCAATGGCAATACAAGCAAATCCTGAAAAATCGATTTTTTCTTTTGTTTTTGTAATATCTTTTGGTAGAAACTTTTCACCAATTAAAATTGTAACTAGCCCCACAGGAACATTAATCCAAAAAATATACGACCAAGAAAAGTTTGATAAGATCAATCCACCAATCCCAGGACCAGCAATCGCGCCTAAAGAGACAAAGGCTCCTACTGCACCAAGCGCCCGCCCTCTTTCATTTAAAGGGAATACTTCCGTAATAATTCCTGAATTGGTCGCCATGGTCATGCTAGCACCAATACTTTGAACGACTCGCGCAAATAATAGAAAGCTCAGCGATTGATTAAAGCCACAAAGTAACGAACCAATCGTAAAAATAACCGTGCCAATTCGATAAACTTTTATTTTTCCAAAACTGTCGCCAATTTTTCCAAATAATAATAAACAAGCACAGACAACCATTAAATAAATAGATACGACCCATTCCGCTTGATTCATGGGTACGGACATTTCTTTTGAAATAGTCGGTAAAGCAATATTTACAATGCTGGAATCTAATGTAGACATGAAGGTAAACATAGCCACAGAAACTAAGATCCACCAACGATTTTTCTGCACTTCAGAATCCTCTTGGTAACTTTTAATTTTCTCCATTGATTCATCCCCTCTCGCTCCAAAACAGTTTACTTACTAATAATAACTCTATTTCTTCTTTTTTTCATCGGAAATTTTCTAAAAAATCACTCATGAGATGTTCACCTTCTTATTACACGCTCACAATTGACAACCATTCGCTTTTACGCTAATTTAAAATTAGCAAACGGAAAACGCAAGTAGGACTTGAAATGACCTTAATTTCTCGCATTAAACAACTAGCTCAGTCAAAGCAATTAACCCTCGCCCAATTAGAAAGAAACGTCGGCATTTCCAATGGACAAATTCGTCGTTGGGATACCTCTTCGCCTAAAGTAGAGAATCTTTTAAAAATAGCAGACTATTTTTCTGTTTCCTTGGACTATTTAATGGGCCGCACCCAACAAACAGAGATCAATCATCAGGCACCTATGACAAGCACACAAAAAGAGTTACATATTCACATTACTACGGAAGAGTTAACAGAAGAAGAAATTACTCAGTTAGAGGAAGAAGCAAATCGTTTCTTGCGGTTCCGTAAATTTGAAATGACAAATTCTTAAAGAACGTTCACTTCTCCTAGTCAATTGATAGCAAAAACTAGAACCTAAACAAAAAAACCACCACGACCGTCGTCTGTGGTGGAAATGAAGGTTGTTATTTACTCTTGGTAGGAGTAAGTATGAAAAAACCAATTCGGGATAATTGGCATAACGTAAGTATAGTAGTTTGTGCCTTTTTTATCATGAGTTTCAGCTATATTTTTTATAAAACTTTTATTAGAACACCATTAACAGTCCTTTATTTAGATTCTTTAAAGCGTTTTCTTTTATTGAACATATTGTTTTAAACATTCGATTTCCTGTGCTACACTTACTTTTAGAAGGGGGATTTTATTATGGCAAATCAAAAAAAAGATAGCTTATCAACATTATTTTCTGAAGAAGTTCATGGACCGTTTGTTACTTTCTTGTTTAACACCCATGTCGCTCATCAAAACGTAGAAAAAGATTCGCTTGTTTTGAAAAATTTTGCAAAAGCGGCAAAAACACGCTTTGAAAAAAAATTTCCTGAGGAAAAATGGGCTGTTTTCCAAGAAAAAATTGACGCACTTCTAGCTGATGCTTCCTTCTGGCGCAACGGCACAGCAAGTGTTTCAATCATCTTATCTCCAGAAAACACCTTTGTTCAACGATTAGATGTGCCCGTTGACGATCAATATTACGTGGACACGATTCCTTATTTACTTGGACTAGTCAAAGACAAACAATTTAACTACCATTATTACCTACTTGCTCTAAATCGCGATTCAATGAAACTTTACAAGGTTGATCATACGACTGTGACTCCTGTTGAATTGCCTAAAGACGCGCCAACAGACGTGGTCACAGCTTTAGGTGATGAATTAACGGGTGGTAATTTAAACTTTTCAACTCAAGGTAGTTCTAACGGTTCTAAAGAAGGTGTCGCTTATCATAGCATCAATACTAAAGATAAAGAAGTTGAAATTGATTGGGTGAACTACTATCAAGCAGTCGATACTTTCTTAAAAGATCAACTGGATAATCCTGAAAAATTACCGCTTTATCTTTATGCTTTACCAGAAAACCAAACACTCTTTAAAAAGATTGCTAAAAATCCTTATTATGATTGCTCAATTTCAGTTGCTGCTTCACCTGCACAAGCAACCATTCAAGATATCCGCAGCGCTAGTGAAAAAATAGCAGCAGAGTTAACAGAAAAAGAAACAGCTTCTTATAACAAATTACTAGATCGTAAATTCTTAGATCAATTTACAGATATTTCGCCAGCGGCAGCTGACGGCAAAATTTCCCATCTTTTTATTGCAACGTCACTCTTTGTTACTGAAAACAATGAAATGTCATCTGAAGAGTATGATCGTCGCAAACTTTTAAACACCATTGCTTACCAAGTCATTCAAAACGGCGGTCAAGTTTTTGTTTTAGACCAAAAAGCTGCACCAGATGAAAAATCTTTAGCGGCTATCCTCCGTTATTAAAAACAGGCAAAAAGCCCATTGTAAGAAAGCGCCTTACAATGGGCTTTTTTTCTGAGACTTATTGAAACAGCACTATAACAGCCTTATCTTCACTTTCTAGTTTTTAAAAAACATCCGATAAAAAAGAAAATAAGGTTATCGCTATACAAAAACCAGTTAGTATGCTATAGTAATAGATGTAGTTTTTGTTCGGTAATATGGGTAGCTGTTTCAAATAAACATCTTCCACATTTTTCACCTTTCAAGTAATTGCAAAATATGAATGTGTTATAACACACATCTAGGAGGATATTTATTATGGAAACAGGTACAGTAAAATGGTTTAACTCAGACAAAGGCTTTGGCTTCATCACTGCAGAAAACGGAAACGATGTATTCGTACATTTCTCAGCTATCCAAGGTGACGGCTTCAAAACTTTAGAAGAAGGTCAAGCAGTAACTTTCGAAATCGAAGAAGGTCAACGTGGCCCTCAAGCAACTAACGTTACTAAAGCTTAATTAAACAATACTGACTCAAAAACCTGACGTTAATCGTCAGGTTTTTTTTATAAAAAAAAGAACAAGAAAACTTTCTGAAACTAAGTGCTTCCTCTATTTTTTTTGAAGAGTTTTCGTTATACTGAAGAGGAAAAATGTTTTAAAGGAGTTTATTTATGCAATTTTATGGTGATTTAACCTTTTTAGGTGTTTATTTATTGGGTCTCTTTTTCATTCCCTCGTGGCGGAAAAAGAAAAAAGAACACGATTGGTTGCCGTGGATGTTTGGCTGGACTGTCTTTATGTTCTTCTCATATGTTTTATATTTAGAAATCATTCGTGGCACAGCCTTCTTTTTAATTCCCATTGCTTTTTTTGGCTTGTTTGCGCTCTTCTACTTCAAAGAAAAAAGGCGTTTACTGAATGGAATATTTTTCTTGTGGTTCTAGCGACTTATTTAGGGATTACTGCGATTCGTACAAACAACTACTTTCTAATCACCTTAGCAATTATTGCCCTGCTGGCAATTTTTATCGCTTTGGCTTTAGGACTCTATGCCTTAATTATTTTCCTCTATTGGAATGCGGTCGTTGTTATGAGAAAAGAAGGTCGGTCTCTAGGGAACTTGTTGACGTTGTTGCTGGCAATTGGCTTAACATTACTATTAATTTATAATTTCTTTTTTCAATCGTTGTTACCAACGTGGCTCTCCTTACCATTAACTATTGCGCCATTTATTTTGACTTATTTCGCGTTTGTTTTTTATAATTTTTTAACTGTTTCTACATTGTATCAATTTAATCAGCCAAAATATACACAGGATTATATTGTTGTGTTAGGTTCGGGGTTAATCAATGGTGAGATTGTGCCGCCGTTATTGCAAGCCCGCATCAACAAAGCCATTCAATTTTACAAGGCTCAAAATCGCGCAACGTTAAATCCACCAAAAATCGTCATGTCTGGTGGCCAAGGCCCTGATGAATTACTTCCTGAAAGTGTCGCGATGAAAATGTATGCTTTGACACAAGGTATTCCTGATGATGATATTTTAGTAGAAGCTCATTCAAAAAACACACTAGAAAATATGCGTTTTTCCAAAGAAACAATGATTGAGGATTTTGGAAATGCTAATTTCCAAGCCATTTTTACTACAAACAATTATCACCTTTTCCGAGCGGGTCTTTTCGCTCGAATGGCTGGCTTAAAAGCTGATGGCATTGGTGCAAAAACCGCTTTTTATTTTTTACCTAACGCGTTTATTCGAGAGTTCATCGCCATTGTAGTGATGTACAAACGCCGCCATATTATTGTTTGCGGCCTAGCTGCCATCGGTATGGTTATGTTATTCTTAACAGGATTGATTATTCAGTAAAGAAGGAGTTTCCCCTATGAGTTTGTATCAAAAATTTATTCAAAATGAACGTTTGCGACGTTTTTGCGTCCTTGCTTTGATTATTTTTGTGCTTTATTTATCCAGAAGTATGATTACAACAATTCTTTTAACATTTATCTTTACCTATTTAGCTGTTCGTTTGGTCCATTTTGTTCAACGCTATATGAAAATCCCGACGATTGTCATCGTTCTCTTAACCTATGCATTGGTTGTTTTTCTCATCTATTTAGCGATTACTAAATATGTTCCCGTTCTAGTTAACCAAACGACTCAAATGATTAATTCTGTAGTTGATTTTTATCAAAGTCCACATACAGATACAAATCAAGTATTGCAATTTATTGATCAATACTTGGAAAAATCTAACTTACTCTCTCAACTCCAGAATGGCGCTTCAATGATTTTACGCTACATTCAAGATATTGGCGCCGTCGGCTTATCATTTGTCATGTCCTTTATTTTAAGTTTCTTCTTTATGATTGAGAAGAAGCAAATGGCTGATTTTTCTAAGTTATTTTTAAAAAGTGATTTTGATTGGTTTTTTCAGGATATCTATTATTTTGCCAACAAGTTCGTCAACACATTTGGTGTCGTAATGGAAGCTCAGTTTTTCATTGCTGTGGTGAATACAGTCATTACTACCTTGGCCTTGGCGATAATCGGCTTTACTCAGTTACCTAGTTTAGCCATTATGATCTTCATTTTGAGCTTAGTCCCAGTTGCTGGTGTGATTATTTCCTGCATTCCGCTAAGTTTCATCGCTTATTCCCAAGGTGGCTTGAACGATGTGATTTATATCTTAGCTTTAATTACAATCGTCCATTTATTTGAATCTTACGTGCTAAATCCTAAATTCATGTCTAGTAAAACAGAGTTACCAATCTTTTATACGTTTGTCATCTTATTAGTTAGTGAGCGTCTCTTTGGTGTATGGGGACTTATTGTAGGAATCCCTGTGTTCACTTTCTTCTTAGATGTCTTAAAAGTAAAACCAATTCGTGGCCTGAAACGGCTACCTAATGTGAAAAAAAACAGTTCAGCAGAATAATTTCTGCTGAACTGTTTTTTTATTGTTTTCTTAAATCATTTAAAATAGCCAAGGCTCGGTCTTGGTTCATCGTTTTTTGACGTTTTAATTGTTGAGCGACTGCCTCAACTTCTTTACCAGTAGCTCCGACCGTCATCGCTAAAGAACGTGCTTGTAGAGCCATGTGTCCTTTTTGAATTCCTTCAGAGACTAAGGCCCGTAACGCCGCTAAATTTTGTGCCAAACCAACAGCCGCTACTACTCGACTTAGTTCTTTTGCATCCGTCACTGCTAACAAATCAGCAGCTGCTTGAGATTTAGGTAAGACTTTTGTGGCACCGCCAACCGTGGCTAACGCAAGCGGAACTGAAATTTCACCAATTAGTTGTTCGCCATCCAGCGTCCAACTAGTCAAACCTTGGTAGCGACCTTCCTTCACCGCAAAAGCATGACAAGAAGCGCTAACAGCGCGTGTATCATTTCCTGTAGCTAAAACGACAGCTTCAATGCCATTCATGATCCCTTTGTTATGCGTGACTGCCCGATAAGGATCTAATGAAGCATAGCGTGAAGCTAAAACAATTTTTTCAGCAATTTCCCGGCCATTGCTCCCCTTACTTAAACGTGAAACTGGAATAGCCGTTTTCATCGTAACAACCGACTCCGTGGCATAATTACTTAAAATACTGAATAAAATCTTTTGCTCCGCAAACCATTCACGGAACAACTCGGCCACACCTTCCAACATAGCGTTAACGATATTTGCCCCCATTGCATCCTTAACATCTACTAAAAAGTCGACAGATACAAATGATTCATCAAAAGCACGATATTGCAAATCTCTTAAGCCGCCGCCGCGTTTAACGATAGATGGATAACTTAACTCTGCTTGTTGAAAAATTTCCGTTTCTCTTACTTGTAGTTCATCAATCAATGACTCGGCGTCTGCAACATCGTAAAAAACGATTTGTCCACGCATTAAACGTTGTTGATTCACTGTTTTAAATCCTTGTGCTATTTTTGCACCATTACTCAAAGCCGCAATCACTGAGGGCTCTTCTGTCGCCATTGGTACCAAATAATCAGTTTCGTCCACTGTTAAATGTAAGCCAACGCCCATCGGCACTTCTGTTTCACTGATTTGATTTTCAATCATATGATTGGCAATCTGCGAAGATAAAGCCGTATTTTCAAATTCTTTTTTTGTATCAGCAGAAATCTGGCCTTCATTAAGAAGAGAAGCCAGGCGTTCCTCAGGACTCATTTGATAAAATCGGCTGTTTTTTTTTTGCTGAGGTCTCTCTAGTAGCAATTATTTGGTGCCCCCCCCGCGGAAAAAAAAAGAAGCCACTCCATATTTCTTTTCTTTTTGATTTAATTGATAACTTAAACTCGTTAATAAACGAGCACCTGTGGCACCAATCGCATGACCTAATGAAATACCGCCACCATAAATGTTGACCTTTTCCTCTGGTAAAGCCAGTTCTCTTTGGACCACGATTGAAGTTGCTGCAAATGCTTCGTTGATTTCATACAGATCAATTTCTTCCGTAGTAAGTTGATTGCGCGCTAACAGTTTTTGAATGGCTTTAATCGGCGAAATTCCCATATAGGCTGGATCAATACCGACTTCCACACTGTCTCCGGCTCAAGCACTGTCTCGAATAATAGCTAAATAAGGAAGACCGTGTGCTTCGGCATATTCTTGTGAAGCAATAATCAAAGCAGAAGCCCCATCATTAATGGTTGATGCATTCCCTGCTGTTACAGTACCGTCTTCTTTAAAAACTGTTTTAAGCGTTCCTAGCTTCTCAACGCTCGAATTAGGGCGAATCCCTTCATCTTTCTCCACAAGCGTTCCTGATACTTCTAATGGGGCTATTTCGTCAGCGAATATCCCTTCTGCTTGTGCTTGAGCTGCTTTTAATTGTGAATGTACAGAAAATTGATCTTGCTCTTCTCTAGTTACATGATACTTTTCGGCCACATTTTCAGCAGTTAAGCCCATTGCTTGACCACTAAAGGCATCCGTTAACCCATCGTACATCATACTAGAAAAAGGCGCATCATAGCTTTCTGTTTCGTAATTAAATCGTTGTAATTTAGGTGCTTGGGACATATTCTCAATCCCGCCAGCAATTAAAACTTCCGCTTCTCCTAATTGAATCAATTGTTTCGCCAAAATAACGGCCTTCATTCCTGATCCGCAGACCTCATTAACTGTCATTGCGGGAATTTCATGAGATAAACCGCTGTTTATTGCTATTTGTCGTGCGGGATTTTGGCCATTTCCAGCTTGTAAAACATTTCCAAAGATTACTTGATCAATTTCTTCAGAAATAGTGGAATGTCTTTTTAAAAGTTGTGTTGTAACATGTGTTCCTAAGTCTACGGCACTTACTTGACTTAAGCTGCCTTTATATTTTCCAATTGGTGTTCGTAATGCATCAATAATAACTACTGTTTTCAACTAAATGCACCTCCATCTTGAAATATATCATAAAATCCCAGAATCACAAGTGCCAATTACTGAATGTTAACAGACTTATAAGATATTTTTTAATAATCTATGAAGTTAATACAAAAATTCCCCATTTTGGTTCATTTCGTGCTATTTTATATAATGAATCTATTTATCGTAAAGGAGTTAAAGAAATGACAATTGGGATTGATAAAATTAGTTTTTTTGTGCCCCCTTATTATATTGATATGACGGCACTGGCTGAAGCCAGAAATGTAGACCCTGGAAAATTTCATATTGGTATTGGGCAAGACCAAATGGCGGTGAACCCAATCAGCCAAGATATTGTGACATTTGCAGCCAATGCCGCAGAAGCGATCTTGACCAAAGAAGATAAAGAGGCCATTGATATGGTGATTGTCGGGACTGAGTCCAGTATCGATGAGTCAAAAGCGGCCGCAGTTGTCTTACATCGTTTAATGGGGATTCAACCTTTCGCTCGCTCTTTCGAAATCAAGGAAGCTTGTTACGGAGCAACAGCAGGCTTACAGTTAGCTAAGAATCACGTAGCCTTACATCCAGATAAAAAAGTCTTGGTTGTAGCAGCAGATATTGCAAAATATGGATTAAATTCTGGCGGTGAGCCTACACAAGGAGCTGGGGCGGTTGCAATGTTAGTTGCTAGTGAACCGCGCATCTTGGCTTTAAAAGAGGATAATGTGATGCTGACGCAAGATATCTATGACTTTTGGCGTCCAACAGGCCATCCGTATCCTATGGTCGATGGTCCTTTGTCAAACGAAACCTACATCCAATCTTTTGCCCAAGTCTGGGATGAACATAAAAAAAGAACCGGTCTTGATTTTGCAGATTATGATGCTTTAGCGTTCCATATTCCTTACACAAAAATGGGCAAAAAAGCCTTATTAGCAAAAATCTCCGACCAAACTGAAGCAGAACAGGAACGAATTTTAGCCCGTTATGAAGAAAGCATCATCTATAGTCGTCGCGTAGGAAACTTGTATACGGGTTCACTTTATCTGGGACTCATTTCCCTTTTAGAAAATGCAACGACTTTAACCGCAGGCAATCAAATTGGGTTATTCAGTTATGGTTCTGGTGCTGTCGCTGAATTTTTCACTGGTGAATTAGTAGCTGGTTATCAAAATCATTTACAAAAAGAAACTCATTTAGCACTGCTAGATAATCGGACAGAACTTTCTATCGCTGAATATGAAGCCATGTTTGCAGAAACTTTAGACACAGATATTGATCAAACGTTAGAAGATGAATTAAAATATAGTATTTCTGCTATTAATAATACCGTTCGCTCTTATCGAAACTAAGTATTTAAATCCCCCGATTCAATCAACAAAAGAGCTAGACATTCAAGTTTTTGCTTGAATGTCTAGCTCTTTTTATGAAAGCCAAACTTCTTTGACCCCGTCTGTCACGGCGATACCATCTGTCAAAGCTAAACGTTGTGAATAAGAAACGTAGCCATAATAAACATCAACACCGCCGCCATTGTTCCAAGTAACAGTGATTTTAACATTTGGAGTAATCGATTTTGTAGCTGGTTGGGTCGTCGGGCGATAACTAGTCGTATCATAACTTAAAATAGTGCCCGAAGCTCCACTTATTTCGGCTTTTCCTGTGTAAATTTCGCCATTCGTATTCGTCTGCGTGACCGCTCCATTCGCTTCAATGATTAAACCCGCTTGCTTTTGATCTCCTCGTGGATAATAAAAAAGATACGTGGTTGCCCATTTAGCAAACTCATCTGGAATCGGTTTAAGTGATTCTGTTTGTGCCGGACTCGACTTCGTTTGCTTTTCAACCGCGACTTCTTCTTGTCTTTTTAAGCCTTCATTATTTTGATTATTTAGTTTCTCAACCGTTTCTTTAACGATCGAATAGTGTGGTTTCCCTAAATCGCTAACAGGGATCGTAGCTAATTTTTCTTCTGATTCTTTATATTGCCCCTCTGCCGTTAACTTTTTAGCTTCTGTAATAATGGCATCATACTTGGTTTGGTCTACAGAAGAGGATGTGCTTTGTCCCGTAGCTTCGACTTGTTTTGTGACACTGGTTTTTTCCGTGGTCACGTCTGACGAATTTCCACAAGCACTTACAAACATTGAGCTAACGATTAATAAACATCCCACAATCACATGCTTTTTCATCTTTAAATCCCCCATTGGTCTATCTTTGTTATTTTTTGTTACTTAAATTATCCCATAGATGAACAAAAGAAACCATTATTTATAAAAAAGTTTAGCAAGCGCTTCAAGAGAGGCACTTGCTAAACTTTTTTCTCACTGTTATTGATTGATTACTTTGACTAGTTCTTCAAATAATAATGCACTAGATGCTGCTCCTGGATCAATATGACCAATTGCTCGTTCCCCTAAATAAGAGGCACGTCCTTTTTTCGCCACCCAATCTTTTGTTGCTTCAGCAAATTGTTCAATTTTTTCTTCATTAAATTGTTCCGTTCCAATTACTTCAGCAACAGGTGCCCAGACATCAACCATCGTTTTATCTCCTGGTTCAGCTTTGCCGCGCATCTGAATCCCAGCTAGACCTTGCTGAACAATTTCTTTTAATTGCTCTGGCGAACTGATGGTTTCCAAATCTTTTGTCGCTTTAGTCATATTCATAAACGCAGTACCATATAAAGGACCAGAAGCTCCGCCAACTTTTGAAATCAAGGCCATGGATAGGACTTTAAATGTCTCCGTGATTGTTGTTGGTACTTTTTTGTCAAACGCAATTTTGTATTCAGCCATACCACGAGCCATGTTGTTACCGTGATCCCCATCACCAATCGGCGTGTCTAATTCACTTAGATAGTCTTTTTTTTCTTCGATAACTTTTGAATAATTGTCTAACCATGTTTGAATGTCTTGTACTGTTAATTCCATCTTTTATCACCCTTACCAAGAAATTGTTGTTACATTGCTTTCTAGCGCTGTTTGCCAGTCTTTTGTCGCCAAGTCAATCATCGTTAAAGATAATCCTTGCATGTCAATAGACGTCATATAGTTACCCACTTTATGGAAGGTCACTTGAACACCTTTATCTTCTAATAATGTTAGCACGTCGTTCATAAATACAAATTGTTCCATTAATGGCGTGCCGCCCATGCCATTGACAAGTACCCCCACTGTTTGTGGTTGTTGCTCATAGCTACTTAATGTTTTTTCAACTAATTCTTTCGCTAACTCTTTCGATGGTTGGATTTTTTCACGACGATAGCCTGGTTCTCCGTGAATCCCTACGCCAAATTCAATTTCATCTTCTGGTAAAGTAAAACCTGGTTTGCCAACTTCAGGCACAGTGGCTGCTTTTAAAGCCACTCCAATTGTTTTCGTGGCTGCTACAATCTTTTCTCCTAAAGAAACGAGCTCTTCTAAAGAAGCACCTTGGCGGGCATGGTGTCCTAAAATTTTATGGACAAGAACAGTCCCGGCAACGCCGCGTTTTCCAGCGGTATAGGTGCTATCTTCGACAGCAATATCGTCATCGACAACGACCATTTCTACATGAATGTCTTCCATATCAGCCATATCTTTGGCCATTTCAAAGTTCAAAATATCGCCTGTATAATTTTTTACGATTAACAGAACACCGGCCCCTTGGTCTGCCGCTTGGATCCCTGTTAAAATTTGATCTGGTGTTGGTGAAGTAAAGACATCACCTAAAACTGCGGCATTTAACATTCCATCACCAACAAACCCAGCATGTGCAGGCTCATGACCACTTCCGCCACCAGATACTAACCCAACTTGTTTGTTTGAGTCGTTGCGAGCAATCACGCGAGAATCTTCGACTTGATGAACAAGGTTTCCATAGCTTTTCACAATTCCTTGGAGCATTTCTTCGACAATTTTACCAGGTTCATTAATAATTTTTTTCATTTAGTTCCACCCTTTCTTACCAGCATTTTGAGCTTCTGCTAAAATTTGCGTCAAATCATCTGAGACACCTGCAGTAATTGCTGCCGCAAAGGCACCTTCAACCAATGGTGCATCGACTAAATGATAATGTTTCTGTTGGTCTTCTTCTAGCATATCAAAAGCTAATTCTGAACTTAAAACGGCACTGCCTAAATCGGCAAAAATTAAAAATTCTCGGTCAGAGTCCGCTTCGTTAATCGTGTCAATGATTTTCATTGGATCTGAACCTAATGAACCATCTGATGTGCCACCAAGTGAATGAATCGTAATTTCTTCACTGGCATTCATCTGTTCAATCATCTCTTTAATACCATCTGTAATCATTTTGCTATGTGAAACGAGTAAAATATCTGCTTTCATGTGGACACTTCCTTAATCTAATTTATGTCTTGTTTTATATTCTTGTCCGACTTTATCTGCAACAATGATTGCATTCGCTACTTCTTCAACGACAATTGGGAATGGCATTGAATGAATTGATTCTTCTGGAATGCAAGCAATTTTGGCTACTTCCAACGCTTCTTCATAAGTGATTTCATCGACACCAATGTCTGAAAGCGTTAATGGTAAACCTACAGAAGCGCTAAAGTCTAAAACAGCTTCTAATTCGTCTTTTGCTGCATCTTCTAATACAAGTTGTGCAATCGTTGCAAAGGCTACTTTTTCACCATGTAAATAACTGTGCGCACCAGGTAAGACTGTCATACCGTTATGAATCGCATGCGCTGCAGCTAAACCACCACTTTCAAAACCTAAGCCTGAAAGTAAGATATTTGTTTCGATAATCTTATTCAATGATTCAGTAACCACATTTGCATCACAAGCTAATTTCGCTTTTAACCCATCTTCCTGTAGGTTTTCCCAGCAAAGTTTTGCCATGGCCAAAGCTGCATATGTGCCGCTAGCAGCGGGCGTTAAGCCTTCTCTTGAACCCATTGGCAAACTAGCATTAACCCGAGAATATGAATTGTGTGTTGCGCGTGCTTCAAAATATGTGGATAAGGCATCCCCCATTCCAGCAACTAAAAATCTAGTTGGCGCTTTGGCAACCACTTTTGTATCAACCATCACGACGCTTGGACTTTGTTTAAAGTAAGCATAATCATCAAATGAGCCATCTTCATGATATAGTACAGCTGAATGCGAAGTTGGTGCATCTTGAGCCGCAATCGTTGGTACAATAATTAAGTTTTCACCTTCTGCTACGACTTTTGAAGCATCGATTGCTTTACCGCCACCTAAACCAATGATACAGTCTGCTTGTTCTTTTTGTCCAACGTTTTGCAAGCGCTTTGTTTCTTCACGCGTTACTTCTCCACTAAAGCCACCCTCTACGAAGGTAATGTCAAACTTTTTCGCTGTTTCTTCCAATTGTGGACGTACACGATCAACGTCAGCAGGATTTGCAATTAGTAACGCTTTTTTTCCAAAAGTTGAAACGAAGTAACCTAAGTTTAGTAATTCATCTTCCCCTTGAACATATTTCGTTGGTAAAATCAATGCTTTTCTCATGTTGATAGCCTCCTATATTTTGTTTACATACATAGTATAAAACGCTTTCATCAAAAAAGCATTGAACTTTTGGTATCGTTTTCTTGCAAAAAATGATAGAATTATTTTGTGAAATAATAAAATATTATGATTTTTAAACTTTAGATTGAAGGATTGCCTTATGACTGTAGAATTAAAAAATATTTTAGATTTAGAAAAGTGGGAAAAATTGCAAGAATCATTGGCCTTAAGCACTCGTTTAGCCATTATTTTAGTCGATTATAAAGGTCGTCCTGTGACGAAACATAGTCAAGTTCAACCCTTTTGCCAACTGGTACGTCACTCCCCTGAGCTCTCGAAACTTTGTGAAAAATGTGATGCTCGTGGTGGCTTGGAAGCTGTTCGCACTGGTCAGCCTTTTATCTACCGTTGTCACTTTAACATCGTTGATATGGCCATCCCCATTATTGTTGATGACCAGTATGTAGGAGCCATTATGGCTGGTGAAGTTTTGCTCGAAGATCACCAAGAAGAGTTAGAACAGGTTTTAACCATGAATGATGCCTTCATTCAAGAATTTTTAGTAACACACCAAGAGCTGTATCAACAATACCCTGTTTTAGAACTAGCAGACTTAGAAAAGAGCGCGACATTAATCGCTGATCTAAGCCAATATATTATTTCTGAAGCCATCAAAAAAGATTATTTAATCAATACGTACAAACAGTCCTTACAGATTAGTTCGCGAAAAGAAGAGCTGGAGCCATTGAATATGATCCAAAAAGATATTCAACAAACTTTATTAACTGCTCAATTAACTCCTTCAAGTGCCTATCAAACTAAAAATAAGCAATTACAACCGGTTTTAGATGCCCTTTGGGAAAACAAATCGCTGCGTTTAAATTTACAAGAACTGGCAGACCTTGTTCATTTGACACCGACGTATTTAAGTCGTTTATTAAAAGAGGAGTTTGGTATTCCCTTTAGTCAATTTTATCGACAATTAAAAATCACATGGGCTAAACAGCTTCTTTTGGAGACAGATAAAACGATCGCCCAAATCAGTGAAGATTTAGGGTTTGTTGAAGATAGCTATTTTGTCCGGATCTTTAAACAAGAAACGGGTGAAACACCCCTTAAATACCGTAAAAGAAAGAACAGAGCATAAAAAAACAACGACTTCTAGGAGTCGTTGTTTTTTTTACACCTTTTGCTCTTGCTGTGGCTAATGCAACAAGTGCAAAAGGCGCATTATATCTGTCGTGCGACAAAGTGATACTATTAAATATGAATTGGTAAACCTAAAGCCAATTCAGCTGTATCCATAGTAATTTCGCCCAATGATGGGTGTGGGTGGATTGTTAAAGCAATGTCTTCTGCATTCATGCCAGATTCAATAGCTAAAGCTAATTCAGAAATCATGTCACTTGCACCGACACCGGCAATTTGTGCACCGATGATGACATTGTCTTCTACAGTTGTAACTAAACGCATGAATCCTTCAGTTTTATCTAAAGAGATTGCACGGCCGTTACCAGCAAATGGGAATTTGTAGCCTTTTGCTTCGATTCCCGCTTCTTTTGCTTCTGCAACAGTCATACCAACGCTTGCCAATTCTGGATCAGTAAAGGCAACAGCTGGCATTGCTTTGTAATCAACTGCAACTTTCTTACCAGAAATTGCTTCAGCAGCAATTTTTGCTTCGTAGCTTGCTTTATGCGCTAACGCAGCACCTGGTACGATGTCGCCGATTGCGAAGATGTTTTTCACGTTAGTACGTCCTTGGTTGTCAACTGGGATTAAACCACGTTCGCCAATTTCAACGCCCGCTTGTTCTAAGCCTAAGTCGTCTGTGTTTGGACGACGTCCAACAGTGACCATTACGTAATCTGCTTCAACACTTTCTTCTTTTCCGTTAACTTCATATTTAACAGTGACGCTATCGCCATTGTCAACAGCTTCTTTAGCCATTGCAGAAGTCACGATTGTTACGTTTTTCTTCTTGAAGTCGTCTGTGACAACTTTAACCATATCTTTTTCATAAGTTGGTAAAATTGATGGGCTACCTTCTAAAATTGTTACTTCTGAACCTAAGTTAGCATAAGCGCCACCTAATTCAGCACCGATGACACCGCCACCGATAATAACGAATTTTTTAGGAACTTCTTTTAAGTTTAAACCGCCTGTAGAATCTAACACGCGTCCGCCAAATTTGAATCCTGGGATTTCAATTGGACGAGAACCTGTTGCTACAATAGCATTATTGAATGAGTAAGTTTGTGCTGAGTCTGGGTGAATAACACGCAATGTATTTTCGTCAACGAAGAATGCTTCGCCTTCAATAATTTCTACTTTGTGTTTTTTCAATAACATGCCAACGCCGCCTGTTAATGATTTTACAACTGTGTTATCTTTCCAGTCTTGTGTTTTTGCAAAGTCTAATTCGACTCCTTTAGCTGTTACACCAAAAGTTGAAGAATCTTGTGCTTCTTGGTAATGATGTCCAGCAGCAATTAAAGCTTTTGAAGGAATACATCCAACGTTTAAACAAACGCCTCCGATGTATTCACGTTCGATAATCGCAACTTTTTGACCCATTTCTGCGGCACGAATTGCGGCAACGTATCCTCCAGGACCAGCTCCGATTACGACTGTATCTAGTTCAATGGCGAAATCTCCTACTACCATTTGTTAATCATCCTTCCATTAATAGTAATTCTGGATCAGCTAATAAGCGTTTAATGTTGTTCATTGCTTTTTGAGCAGTTGCGCCGTCAACGATACGGTGGTCAAAGCTTAATGATAATTTCATCATGCGTCCCACAACGATTTCGCCGTCTGCATTAACAACTGGTTCTTGTGCAATTGTACCAACGCCTAAAATAGCAACTTCAGGGTAGTTGATTACTGGTGTAAACCAGCCGCCACCGACTGAACCAATGTTACTAATTGTGATTGTACCATCACGCATATCTTGTGCAGTTAATTTACCTTCGATAGCCAATGCTGCTTTTTCGTTGATTTCATCAGCGATAGCAAACATGCTCTTCGTATTAGCATTTTTAACATTTGGTACATATAAGCCATGATCTGTATCAGTAGCGATACCAATGTTAAAGTAATTTTTGTAAACAATTTCTTGTGCTGCGTCATCGATTGATGCATTCAAGATTGGGAATTTTTGAACAGTTGAAGTCAATGCTTTTACAACGTATGGTAAGAATGTTAATTTTGTACCATTTGCAGCAGCAACATCTTTAAATTTCTTACGGTGATCCCATAATTTAGAAACTTCTACTTCATCATGTAATGTTACGTGAGGAGCAGTGTGTTTGCTGTTAACCATTGCTTTAGCAATTGCTTTACGTGTTGGTGTCATTTTTTCACGTGTTTCCATTTCGCCTAAATCAGAAGTAAAGGCTTTTGGCGCTGCTTTAGGTGCAGCTGCTTCCGCTTTAGGTGCTGCTTCTGTTGCGGCAGCTTCAGTAGCTGGTGCTGCTTGAGAACCACCAGAGACAAAGGCATCAATATCCGCTTTAATGACACGGCCACCTTTACCAGTTGCAGTTACTTGTGTAATATCAACGTCTTTTTCACGCGCATACTGACGAACAGATGGCATTGCTAAAACGCGTTTGTTTGGATCAGCGGCTGCAACTACGCCTGTTGAAGCGGCTGGGGTGGTTCGTTA
>OAUO01000525.1_pt1 | contig 18190 bp, 10 predicted proteins | sample 1495191 | NCBI WGS metagenome assembly OAUO01 (sample SAMEA2580046, study PRJEB22360) | human gut metagenome | biome: human gut; feature: human-associated habitat; material: faeces | place: Denmark | collected 2008/2010 | reverse complement strand
AAAATATGAGAGAGTTGAAAAATCATCCGTCCCCGGACCAGTTGGATTCGTATGACAAGTATCCGTGCTATTATGAGAACGATTTGGAATTAGTCTATACACCCCAGCAATCCATATTTACGCTATGGGCACCAAGTGCCGATAATGTCCGTTTAAACCTGTATTCATCCGGCGAAGCGGGAGATCCGGAAGAACAACTGGAAATGGACATAACCGACAATGGGACCTGGTGTATCCATATAGACCGTGATCTGAAAGGTTCTTTCTACACCTTCCAGATAGAAAAAGATGGAAAATGGCTGGACGAAACACCCGGTATCTGGGCAAAAGCAGTCGGCATCAATGGCAATCGCGCTGCTGTAATCGACTGGAACGAGACAAATCCCGAAGGTTGGGAATCAGACCAGTCACCCGAACTGAAAATGTATTCCGATATCATTCTTTATGAACTTCATCACCGCGATTTTAGTATTGATCCAAACTCAGGAATTGAACATAAGGGGAAGTTTCTTGCTCTGACAGAGACCGGAACTAAAACTCCCGAAGGAGAATCTTCCGGACTGGATCATTTAAAAGAATTGGGAGTAACGCATATACACATCCTTCCTTCATTCGATTTCGCCACAATCGATGAAAGGAAATTGGAGAAAAACAAATACAATTGGGGATATGACCCGAAGAATTATAATGTACCAGATGGAAGTTACTCCACCGATCCTGTCACCCCCACCACCCGTATTCGCGAATTTAAAGAGATGGTAAAAAGCCTCCATCAAAATGGTTTTCGTATTGTACTCGATGTGGTTTATAACCATACAGCCTCAACCGAGCATTCTAATTTTGACCTGACGGTTCCGGGATATTTTTACCGCCAGAATCCCGATGGTTCCTATTCAAATGCTTCCGGGTGTGGAAATGAGACAGCCTCAGAACGCGAAATGGTTCGCCATTATATCATTGAGTCGGTCAAATTCTGGGCGAAAGAATATCACATTGACGGTTTTAGATTCGATCTGATGGGGATACATGACATCGACACCATGAACCAGTTAAGAGAGGAATTATTAAAAATTGACCCCACCATTTTTGTATACGGAGAAGGTTGGGTAGCAGCAGATTCTCCATTACCTTTCGAGCAACGGGCTGTAAAGGAGAATGTACGAAAAATGAAAGGTATTTCCGTATTTAATGATGAATTTCGTGACGGTCTGAAAGGAAGTACCTTTGACGAACAGGAACCAGGGTATGCCTCCGGAAATATCAACGGGCATTTTGAACCTGTCAAATATGGAATCGTTGGCGGAACACAACACCCACAGGTAGATTATAGCGGGTTACTTTACTGTGACGGTCCATATGCCGCTGCTCCCTCTCAAATGATTAACTTTGTTTCCTGTCATGACGGATATACGCTGGTAGATAAGCTGAAATTATCTGTTCAAGGCGAACATTCTGAAGAAGAACTAGTTCCTATTGACAAATTAATACACACCGTGCTTTTAACCTCGCAAGGTATTCCTTTTATTCGTGGCGGTGAAGAAATCATGCAGGACAAACAGGGAGAGCCAAACAGCTACAAGTCTTCTGACGCCGTCAACCAAATAGACTGGGCGTTAAAAGCTAAAAACCGTGATATATTCAATTATATCAGAACATTAATCGCACTCCGCAAAAAACATCCCGCCTTCCGTATTCCTACAGCAGAGGGCTTAGAGAAATGGCTTCATTTTCTTGATACAGGCGATTCCGGTGTCATCGCTTATACTCTAGGCGAGTATGCTAACGGTGATGAATGGAAAGAAATTCTGGTTGCATACAACGGTAACCGGAATCAGGCAGATATCAATATCCCGGAACAAGATTGGATTATAGTCTGCCATAACGGACAAATTGATCTAGACAGTCAGGAGCATTTATCGGGAGGGGATATTTCTATCGCAGCATCTTCAGCTCTTATCTTGTATCGTCAATAAAAAGGAGATCAACTTGATATTATTAAATAAAAGTACAATTATAAATCAGTTAGACTATGTTAGAAAATGAATTATGGGGAAATACTATTGAAAACTGGGGTATTTCCATTCTTATTATTTTAGGAGCAATTATTATTGTGAAATTATTATCGCTATTAGGCAAGAAAGTTATCAAACCTTTTGTTACGGGAACCGACAATCACCTGGACGACGTCATTTTTTACTCTTTGGAAGCGCCTGTTAAGTTTGCTATAATTCTGTTGGGAATCTGGATCGCTATCCATCGGTTGGTTTATCCGGACAGTTTTGTGAAAGTAGTTGACAATGCTTACAGCATTTTGATTGTTCTGGATATTACTTGGTTTTTCGGCCGTTTGTTCAGTAGTTTACTTCAGGTTTACTGGGGAAAGCAGTCCAACGGACAAGCTAACAAAATGATGCCAATCATCAAAAGAACCATCTTGGTTATAGTCTGGCTCATCGGCATCGTCATGGCTTTGAGTAATGTGGGAGTTAACATCAGCGCTCTGTTGGGAACTTTGGGTATTGGTGGTATCGCATTTGCTTTGGCAGCACAAGATACAGTAAAAAACGTTTTCGGTGCGTTTACCATTCTGACGGATAAACCTTTCAGCATCGGAGACACAATTCGCGTGGATAGTTATGAAGGAACGGTAGTAGACGTAGGAGTCCGAAGCACAAAAATAATGAATTACGACAAACGTATTATAACTTTCCCCAATTATAAGATTACCGATACTTCTATCGTTAATATTTCATCCGAACCTATGCGCCGAGTAGTCTTGAATCTTGGACTGACGTATGATACGACTTCCGAAAAGATGAAAGAAGCTTTAGAACTATTGAAATCCATCCCCAAAAGAGTAGAAAATGTATCTTCTAACCCTTCTGATATAGTCGCTGTTTTTACAGAATACTCAGATTCCGCATTGGTTATCATGTATATCTATTTTATAGAAAAACAAGGAGATATTTTAGGCGTAACCTCAAATATGAATATGGAAATACTGGCTGCTTTTAATAAAGCAGGATTGAACCTTGCTTTTCCGACACGGACTGTCTATATTCAGAAAGACGAATCATTGAAACAAGAAAGTTGATAAACCCATCGTTCTCTTAGAAATATGTACATGCAGCCCAACATCAATGTGCTATTTTTAAGATTAAACAAAAATACAGTTGAAATAAAAATAGTAAAACAAAGAATAAAGCGCATAAATTAGTGCAATAATATACGGAATAACAGATTATTATTGCATAAATTCACATGAGATATGCATCTTTTTCTATCACTAAACCATTCGTTGGTCTTAAAGGAACGCCTCCTTGGTTTAAAACCAACGTATTCTTCCTCACCGAGGAACCTGTTTTTCCTCGGTGAGGAAGAGATAAAAAGACTATCCGGAGCTTGTTTTCACGCTGGTTAATCACAAATAGCGAAAAGGCAAGATTAAACAAAAAGTTATCCTTTCAGCCAATACATCATCTAAAAGAAAACATAAGAAGTAATATCATATCAATCTATTCAGCATACAACTTAAATAAAAGAAAGAGAGATTTTCATTCAAGCAAATGCAGGCGTTTTTCTACTTCTTATTTATCCGTATGTAATTTATAGCATTCCTTGGCTGATTAAATATTCCTTTTTTAAGAAAGTTCTTTTTTTCAGCAATAGGTAAGCCTGAGCAATAGTTAACGAACGACTGACAATACACAAACGATCATAGTAATTAGTAAGTCTGCAAGATCTTTTCGAGACGCTTATTTCCCGCGTATCTTGGTTGATAACTTCGCAAAAAATCAAAAGACGCAAACCCGCTATCTTCAGAATGCCGCCTATGTACGGTTGAAGAACTTGCAGATCGGGTATACCATCCCCGCTCAGATCACACGCAAAATAGGTGTTTCCAACCTGAGAGAAAGACGGATCGAACAGTTCAGAAAAAACCTATCCGTTGTCCCGTACTTTTTCCACAGGATTTAGTGTTAACTTTTAATTGATGACGTATGAAAAAGATAATTAAATATTTATTTTTGCTAATAGGGGGAAGCTTTATACTCGCTTCTTGCAATGATTTTTTGGACAGGGAACCTTTAGACAGTGTGACCCCGGACAACCTTTTCTTTACTGAAAATGACTTGGCTGCCTATGCTGTAAAGCATTACAACTTCACGACGCATGAGGGATTTAATGCCGGAATCTGGAAAAACGACAATGCTACAGATAATCAGGCTGCCACTGACTATGATAAGAAATGGATTCCCGGTCAATGGAAAGTTCCGGAAGCTTATGATAATCCAGCAAGTAATGATCCGTGGTATTTCTCTGCCATTCGTGAAGCTAATTACTTCCTCGCAACAGTAGTGCCCCGCTTCGAAAATGAAGCGCATTATCTGAATCCTATCGCTATCACGCACTTCAGAATTACGGCCTCAAATCCTAACGATCTGAGTACTTCTATTATTTACCAGAATCCAGGATGGCCAATTCAAGCCAATGAAGGCCCGATAGGTATTAAATAAAGATATAGGTCATTTCGGATATGGTAAAAAGTGTAGGACGCACCGGGCTAATGTTTAAGAAAAAATAAAGCTCAGCGTCCTATGCTTCAAACTATTGGAAAATTTGTACCTTGGCGGGACGAAGTTCTAATGCAAAACAAAACAGTCTGACATTAATATATTAAAGATAGATCAATCAAGCAAATCTAAGAATTATGAAAAGTACTTCAACATGGTGGAAAATCTTACTCAGTGGTCTGTTATTGGCTGGGACACTGGTAGCTAACGCCGACACTTACCAGCCATCTTACTCCACAGCAGGCTTTTATCAGCTTTCCAACACAGGCCGCACAGTGTATAACATGAATCCTGCCTGGCGATTTTATAAAGGCAATATCGAAGGAGCGGAACAGCCGAGATTCAATGATAAAGACTGGAACATCGTATCATTACCCGATGGCATAGAATATCTCCCCACCGAAGCGAGCGGATGCATCAATTATCAGGGGGAAATCTGGTATCGCAAACACTTCACTCCCAAGGAGAGTTGGAAAGGAAAACAACAATTCCTCCACTTCGAAGCCATTATGGGAAAATCAAAAATATGGGTGAACGGAAAGTTGCTGAAAGAGCATTTCGGTGGTTTTCTACCTGTCATCGTAGATGTCACTTCCAGTCTGAAGTATGGAGAAGACAATGTTATCACCGTATGGGCAGACAACAGTGACGATCCCTCCTACCCTCCCGGCAAACCGCAAGATGCACTGGACTTTGCATATTTTGGAGGAATTTACCGAGATTGCTGGATGATAGTTCACAACAAAGTATTCATTACCGATCCGAATTATGAGAATGAGACAGCCGGAGGCGGATTGTTTGTCTCTTTCGACAAAGTTTCCGAGCAATCCGCACAGTTGAAACTGGATGCACATATACGTAACACTTCCGGAAAATCCTTCAGTGGTAAAATAATCTATGAACTCTATGACCGCGACGACAAACGTGTTCTCTCTAAGGAGACCGGTTTGTCGGTAAGCAAGGGGCTTGCAAAACAAATTTCCTGCAAAGTGACTGTAGAAACACCTCATTTATGGTCACCCGACAGCCCCTACCTTTACAAACTACACATTTATATAAAGGATAAAGCCGGTAACACCATTGACGGATATTACCGCCGCATCGGTATTCGCAGCATTGAATTTAAAGGAAAAGACGGATTCTGGCTGAATGGCAAACCTTATCCCTATCCTCTGATGGGAGCCAACCGTCATCAGGATTTTGCAGTGATAGGCAACGCCTTACCCAACAGCCTTCATTGGCGGGACGCGAAGAAGTTGCGTGATGCCGGAATGCGTGTTATCCGCAACGCCCACTATCCGCAAGATCCGGCGTTTATGGATGCTTGTGATGAATTAGGACTGTTTGTTATTGTCAACACACCGGGATGGCAATTCTGGAATGATCAACCGATCTTTGCTCAAAGAGTGTATAGTGATATCCGCAATATGGTTCGCCGTGACCGCAACCACCCCAGTGTATGGATGTGGGAGCCGATTCTGAACGAAACATGGTATCCGGCGGATTTTGCTAAAAATGTAGTAGACATTCTCAATGAAGAATATCCGTATCCATATTGTTATGCCGGATGTGATGTAACAGCACGCGGACACGAATACTTCCCGATACACTTTACCCATCCGATGAACGGAGGTGGCGGAGCCTTTAATACCGAAAATCTGGATCCGAAAATCAGTTATTTCACCCGCGAATGGGGAGATAATGTGGATGACTGGAACTCTCACAACTCACCAAGCCGGGTCAATCGTGGCTGGGGAGAAGTACCGATGCTGATTCAGGCACAGGGATATGCCAAAAACGATTACCAACTCACCAGTTATGATGGACTATACAGAACTTCAAGACAACATATGGGCGGTTGCCTGTGGCACTCGTTCGATCACCAGAGAGGATATCATCCTGACCCGTTTTACGGAGGTATCATGGATGCCTTCCGACAACCTAAACTATCTTATTATATGTTCTGTTCCCAGCGTCCTGCCGAACCCAACAAAGAATTGATCGCAGATAATGGACCGATGATTTACATAGCCAATGCCATGACCCCATTCTCTCCGAAAGATGTAACGATATATAGCAACTGTGACGAAGTTCGCCTCACGTATTGCAAGGGAGGCAAAGAATATACTTATCATAAGCCGGCAAATGAAAGCGGAATGCCCTCACCCGTCATCACATTCAAGGATGTATTTGATGTCATGTATGATAAAAAGCTGTCACGCCAAAAGAAACAGGCAGATTCTTACCTTCTGGCAGAAGGATTAATGGACGGAAAAGTGGTTGCGACACATAAAGTAACACCCACACGCCGCCCGTCAAAACTGTTGCTTTGGGCAGATGACGAGAAAGTACAGATGAAAGCGGACGGATCGGACATCGTGACGATCATTGCAGCCATCGCAGATGAAAACGGAAACATCAAGCGTTTGAATAATTATGAAGTAAAGTTCGAAATCGAAGGCCAGGGCCAACTGGTTGCCAATGAAGAAACATTCACCAATCCACGTCCGGTACTTTGGGGAACTGCTCCGGTGCTGGTAAGGTCCACCACTACACCGGGAGAAATTAAAATCCGTGCATCAGTGGTATGGCAAGGCAAACATACGCCGGTTCCGGCAGAACTGATTATTCCTACTTTTCCATCAGAACATACGCTGGTAGCAGACAAAGATGAACTGACACAAGCACAATCCGCAAGCAAAGATGCCGGAAATAAAATAAATACCGCTCCATCCGATTGTGAGAAACGTGTACTTGAATTACAACAGGAACTGAACCGCCTGAAACTGAAAGAAGTCGAAAAACAACAGAGTGACTTTGAATAATGCGCATAGTTCTATCTATAAACAGAAAAAACACAAACTTATTAAAATACAGTTATGATAAATAGAATAGTATATACTTCATTTTTATTAGGAGCGAGTTTCGCCAGTACAGAAGCACAGGTAAGTACTCCTCCCAATATTGTATTGATTTTATGTGACGACATGGGATTCTCCGATCTGGGTTGCTACGGAAGTGAAATCCAGACTCCCAACATAGACCGTCTGGCAGAAAACGGGGTACGCTTCAGCCTGTTCAAAAATACAGGAAGAAGCTGCCCTAGCCGTGCTGCTTTGCTGACAGGACATTATCAGCACGAAGCCGGCATGGGATGGATGACGGCAGTAGATGAACACCGCCCCGGATACAGAGGACAAATTACAAAAAACATCCCCACCATTGCCGAGGTGATGAAAGCGAATGGCTACAGCACATATATGAGCGGTAAATGGCACGTCACAGTGGACGGAGCTTTTGATACTCCCAATGGCAGCTATCCGGCCCAACGGGGATTTGACAAATATTACGGTTGCCTGAGCGGAGGAGGCAGTTATTATAAACCAACACCGGTATACAGCAATCTGACCCGAATCAAAGAATTCCCCGATGACTATTACTATACCACTGCCATCACCGATTCCGCCGTCAGTTTTGTCAAGCAACACCCTACAGACAAACCGATGTTTATGTACGTAGCTCATTATGCCCCTCACTTACCCCTCCAAGCTCCTGCCGATCGTGTAGAGAAATGCAGAGACCGATATAAAGTGGGATATGACATGTTGCGTAAACAACGTTTCGACAGGTTAAAGGAGCTGAAGTTCATTTCGGACGAAATGGATTATCCTGTCTACCAAAAAGAATTTGACGGAAAACGTCCCTCTTGGGAAACACTCACACCAAAGCAACAGGAGCAATGGATTACCGATATGGCAACCTATGCCGCCATGATCGAAATTGTGGATAGCGGAATCGGTGAACTGGTGGAAACCATCAAGGAGAAAGGGATGCTGGACAATACCGTATTTATCTTTTTAAGCGATAACGGTGCAACCAAAGAAGGCGGATACCTGGGGCAGCTTATGGCTGATTTGAGCAATACTCCTTATAGAAGCTATAAGTCACAATGTTTTCAGGGAGGCACAAGTACCCCTTTTATCTTATCTTATGGCGATGCCGGAAAAAACAAGATGAAAGGTCAGATTTGCAGACAACCTGCCCACATTATAGACATACTGCCTACCTGCATGGATATTGCCACAGCCACTTATCCGTCAGAATTCAAAGAGAATTTGCCCGGCAAGAGCTTACTCCCTTCAATTCATGGAAAAAAGATAAAGCCCAGAGAATTATACTTTGAGCATCAAAGTTCCTGCGCCATTATTTCCGACCATTGGAAACTGGTACGGGGCAGCCGGAATGAACCATGGGAGCTAATCGACTTATCGATAGATCCGTTCGAAACCAAAGATTTGTCCGCCCAATATCCAAAGATTGTGAAGAAACTAGAAGTTAAATGGAATAAATGGGCAGAACAGTGTAATGTCTTCCCACTCGAAAACAAACCTTGGACCGAAAGAATTAATTATTATCTGAAACAAAATCCGGATCAAAGCGGAAAAGAATAAAATCAGGGAACAATAACCTTTTTAATACCAGGTTATAGAAAAAGACTGTTCCTTTTGAAGCGAACAGTCTTTTTTCTGTTTACATAACATATTGTTTGTATATAGCTGTTTTTTTGTTATTTTTGCACCATCATCTTCTAAAAAGCTGTGATACACATAGATTAATAATATATATTTTATCTAATAAAAAACACGCCACGATAATGAAAAAGAAACACTCGCTCCTATTTTGTGCCTTATTTACGATTTTTACAGGCCATGCAGAAAGTACGGATTACACCAAAGGACTTTCTATCTGGTTTGATTCTCCCAATACACTGCAAGGAAAAGAAGTCTGGCACAGTGCCCAACAGGATGCCAGTTGGGAATCACAGTCATTGCCCATCGGCAATGGAAGCATCGGTGCTAATATTTTGGGTTCAGTAGAAGCAGAACGCATTACTTTTAATGAGAAAACACTCTGGCGTGGCGGCCCTAATACAGCCAAAGGAGCAGATTACTATTGGAATGTGAACAAACAGTCCGCCCATATCCTGGACGAAATACGTAAAGCGTTCGTAGAAGGAGACCAGAAAAAAGCGGAAAAACTGACACGCGAGAATTTCAACAGTGAAGTCCCTTATGAATTTTCCAGAGAAAAGCCTTTCCGATTTGGTAACTTCACTACAATGGGAGAATTCTATGTAGAAACGGGATTAAGCACAATAGGCATGAGCGACTACAAACGTATCTTATCACTGGATTCGGCAATGGCGGTGGTTCAGTTCAAAAAAGATGACGTAGCATATCAGCGTAACTATTTTATTTCTTATCCTGCCAATGTGATGGTGATGCGTTTCAGTGCCGACCAACCGGGCAAACAGAATCTCACTTTCAGATATGCACCCAACCCGGTATCTACCGGACAGTTCTCTACCGACGGTAATAATGGCCTTGTTTATACAGCCTCCCTTGACAATAACGGAATGAAATATGCAGTACGTATTCAGGCCACAGTAAAAGGAGGAAGCCTAAACAACGCAGACGGGCGGATTACAGTGAAGGAAGCAGACGAAGTTATATTTTATGTCACTGCGGATACCGATTATAAAATGAATTTCGCACCGGACTTCACCGATCCTAAAACATATGTCGGCGTTAACCCGCTTGAAACAACACAGCAATGGATGAAGGATGCCGTAGCCAAAGGATATGCCAACTTACTGAACGAACACTACAAAGACTACGCTTCTTTGTTCAACCGGGTGAAACTGGAGTTGAATCCTACAGTGAAAATAGCCAATCTGCCCACTGCCCAACGACTGAAAAACTATCGGAAAGGACAACCTGACTACTACTTGGAGAAACTCTATTACCAGTTCGGACGCTATCTGTTGATAGCCAGTTCCCGACCGGGAAATATGCCTGCCAATCTGCAAGGCATCTGGCATAACAACATAGACGGCCCTTGGCGTGTGGATTATCATAATAACATTAATATCCAAATGAACTACTGGCCGGCCTGCTCTACAAACCTGGATGAATGTATGCTTCCGTTAATCGATTTCATCCGTACCTTAGTGAAACCGGGAGAAAAGACCGCTCAGTCTTATTTTGGTGCAAGAGGATGGACAGCATCTATTTCCGCCAACATCTTCGGCTTTACCACCCCATTGGAAAGTCAGGACATGTCCTGGAACTTTAATCCGATGGCAGGCCCCTGGCTGGCAACTCACGTCTGGGAATATTATGACTATACCAAAGACCTGAAATTCCTGAAAGAAACAGGATATGAACTGATTAAGAGCAGTGCCAACTTTACTGTTGACTATCTCTGGCATAAACCGGACGGAACGTATACGGCTGCCCCCTCTACTTCACCGGAACACGGGCCTGTCGATCAGGGAGCTACATTTGTGCATGCAGTTGTCCGTGAAATCCTGCTGGATGCCATCCAAGCGAGCAAAGAGTTGGGAATAGACAAAAAAGAACGCAAACAATGGGAACATGTGCTTGCCAATCTCGTTCCTTATAAAATAGGTCGTTATGGTCAGTTACTGGAATGGTCAACCGATATCGACGATCCGAAAGACGAACATCGCCATGTAAATCATCTCTTCGGTCTGCATCCCGGACACACTGTTTCTCCTATCACTACTCCCGAACTGGCAGAAGCCGCCAAAGTTGTATTAGTACATCGTGGTGACGGTGCTACCGGTTGGAGTATGGGATGGAAATTGAACCAATGGGCACGCCTGCAGGATGGAAATCACGCCTATACCCTCTTTGGTAATCTGTTGAAAAACGGAACAGTAGATAACCTTTGGGATACACACCCACCTTTTCAAATAGATGGAAACTTCGGCGGCACGGCAGGTATCACAGAAATGCTGTTGCAGAGCCACATGGGATTCATCCAATTACTACCTGCTTTACCGGATGCCTGGAAAGACGGCTCTATTTATGGCATATGCGCAAAAGGAAATTTCGAGATAGATATTGCATGGAAAGACGGACTTCTAAAAGAAGCGACTATCCTGTCCAAAGCAGGACAGAATTGTATCGTGAAGTACGCCGGTCAAACAATCTCTTTCAAAACAGTGAAAGGGCGTAGCTATCAGCTAAAATACGACAAAGAGAATGGATTAATAAAAATCAAATAATAACATAACACTTTAACCTATGTCATCTTAGATGAATACAAAAACATTTACCCCCAAATCGACCATGAAAATTTATACTTGTCTTTGCTTGCTTTTCTTAGCCGGTTATCTGGTTGCCCAGAATAATACTTCGGCATTGTTGCCTATGCCCAATCAGATAACTTCAGTAAAAGGGAAACCCTTTACTGTCCATTCCGGAAAAACGGCCATTTATTTGAGTCAGCCGGAGTTGCAGTTCACTGCCAATACGCTGCAAAATATATTATCAGACAGAATGCAAGTGGAAATTCCACTTGCTTCCGAATCCGACCGTGCTGATATCCGCTTGTTAATTGACCCTGCAATGGAAGGAAATGAGCACTATCGCATCGAAATAACTTCCAAAAGGATAACTATCAGCGGAGCTACTGTACGAGCTGTTTATTATGGAGTTATGACTATGGACCAGCTTCTTTTAGGTGATGTATGCGCCACTACACAAAAGAAAATTTCTCCTGTCTACGTTGATGATACGCCCCGATTCTCTCATCGGGCATTGATGCTCGACCCCGCCCGTCATTTTCTTCCGGTCAATGATGTGAAGTTCTTCATTGACCAGATGGCACATTACAAATACAACATACTCCAATTGCATTTGACAGATGACCAGGGATGGAGAGTCGAAATAAAAAAACATCCTAAACTAGTTGGCAAAGATTATTATACCCAAGAGCAGCTTGCCGAAATCATTCAATATGCTGCCCAACGGAATATCGAGGTCATTCCCGAACTGGATATCCCCGGACACACCGTAGCTATATTAGCAGCTTATCCCGAATTAGGATGTACTCATACCGATACGCTGCCTAAGATAGTAGGCAAAACTACGGATTTAATGCTTTGTGCAAATAATCAGAAAGTGTATTCCGTCTATCAGGATATCATCAAAGAAATATCTTCTTTGTTTCCATCCGATTATATACATTTAGGAGGCGACGAAGCTGTTATAGAAAAGAACTGGACTCAATGTACCCGTTGCCAGGCCATGATGAAAGAGTTAGGCTATCAGAAAGCTTCGCAACTCATGATTCCTTTTTTCAGCCGCATGCTTTCGTTTGTTCAGGAAAATAATAAGACTCCTATGCTTTGGTGCGAACTGGACAATATTTATCCGCCTGCCAACGACTATCTCTTTCCTTATCCCAAGAACGTAACTTTAGTAAGCTGGCGTGGAGGATTGACACCTACTTGTCTTGAACTTACCCGAAAACATGGCAATCCGCTTATCATGGCACCGGGTGAGTACGCTTATCTGGATTATCCGCAACTGAAAGGAGATTTCCCCGAGTTTAACAATTGGGGCATGCCCGTCACCACTTTGGAGAAGTCTTATCAATTCGACCCGGGATATGGCGTGTCCGCTGAAGATCAAGCCCATATCATAGGAGTTATGGGCACTTTATGGGGAGAAGCTATACGGGATATAAACCGGGCAACTTATATGGCATACCCGCGCGCTTTCGCACTGGCAGAAGCAGGATGGACACAAATGAAACATCGCAATTGGGAATCATTCAAACAACGTCTTTACCCCAATCTGACTAATATGATGAAGAAAGGGGTTTCGGTACGTGTTCCTTTTGAGATAGTTGACAGGAAGTAAAATCTCAATTATAAGCCATTTAATATGCTATTTCAACTAAACATGAGATACTAGCTATTTTTAGGGATAGAACATTGATGAAGCTATTCAAATAGTATATAAAGTGGAAGCATAGTACTATTATTTATTATACTAGTACACAGTTAGATATATATTATTATATTCTCAAAGTATTCTCACGCCTTTGAGAAAAAATTCTCACCGCAATGAGAAAAAATACTCATACCTATGAGAAAAATTTCTCATTGCAGTGAGAAATTATTCTCATTGTGGTGAGAATAAAAAGGTCTTTGTACTTCACTGATAATAATTCGGTATTTCTTGTTTTATAGATGCTTTAATTCATTACGGAATAAAGGAATGAATATTTTTATGATGCGGTAGCTTTGATATTTCAAATAAGTTCTTATGGAACTTAATCGTATTAGAAGGAGGAAAGCTAAATGGTAGTTAATGAGTATCTTGTAAATAGGAATGACTTTTATTCTATTTTGAGTACTAATATAGAGACTCAAATTGTCGTATTTTGATGAGGAATTGTTAATTCAAAAACACACATATCGTTTTATGTTAACAAGAATAAAAACGTCACAAAATGATTTGGGAAACTCTAACAAATCGTTTTGCCGTTTATAAATCAGCAACTTAACATTAAAATCGTTACTATTTTATTTCGCTCAATTTTCAGTAACGATTTAGTAACACTACTTTGTCCAAACGGGGCATTTTTGTCCTTTGCTTGCCTGCGGACAAAATAAAAAAGTCCCATAAAACCTTGATTTTACGGGACTTGTCTTAGATTTTCCACCATTTGTCTTTAGTGTTCAGCGGAGAGACAGGCTCTCGAACTTATACTTTCAGAAAATATCATAGAATTACAATTTACTGATAATCAAATACTAATCAATATATAGAGTGAAAGTAAATCTTTCTAAATGTCTTTTGCTATCTCAAATATTGGGTGTATATTTGGGTGTAGAATTTCAAACGCACCCAATTATGAATATCAAACGTAACATCATTTTTGCATTGGAGAGCCGGAAAAAGAACGGTGTGCCAATCGTAGAGAACGTACCTATCCGTATGCGTGTCATCTTTGCCAGCCAACGCATCGAGTTTACAACGGGCTACCGGATTGACGTATCCAAATGGGATGCAGACAAGCAGCGGGTAAAGAATGGATGTACCAACAAGCTAAAGCAAAGTGCAGCCGAAATCAATACGGACTTGCTGAAATACTATGCCGAAATCCAGAATATTTTCAAGGAGTTCGAGGTGCAGGAGGTCATGCCAACGACCCAACAGTTGAAGGAAGCTTTCAACATGAGAATGAAAACCAGCGAAGAACAGCCGGAAGAAGCCCCTGTCAGCTTTTGGGAGGTGTTCGATGAGTTTGTAAAAGAGTGCGGTAACCAGAATAACTGGACGGCATCCACCTATGAAAAATTTGCAGCAGTGAGGAACCACCTCAAAGAGTTCAAGGAGGATGCAACATTTAACTATTTCGACGAGTTTGGATTGAACGAATACGTCAATTTCCTGCGTGATACCAAGGATATGAGAAACAGCACCATCGGCAAGCAAATGGGATTCCTCAAATGGTTCCTGCGCTGGAGCTTCAAGAAAGGACATCATCAGAACATTGCATACGATACATTCAAACCGAAACTGAAAACCACCTCGAAAAAAGTGATCTTCTTGACTTGGGATGAACTGAACAAATTGAAAGATTATCATATACCGCATGACAAACAATATTTGGAACGTGTCAGGGATGTCTTTCTGTTCTGTTGTTTCACGAGTTTACGATATTCGGATGTCCGTAACTTGAAAAGAAGCGATATTAAACCCGACCACATTGAAGTTACCACAGTCAAGACTGCGGACAGCCTGATAATCGAACTGAACGACCACAGCAAAGCCATTCTTGAAAAATACAAGGATGTTCATTTCGAGAATCACATGGCATTGCCCGTCATCAGCAATCAGAAGATGAACGATTATTTGAAGGAACTGGGCGAGCTGGCGGAAATCAACGAACCTGTACGGGAAACCTACTACAAAGGAAATGAGCGCATAGATGAAATCACGCCCAAATACGCATTGTTAAGCACCCATGCCGGAAGAAGAACATTCATCTGCAATGCGTTGGCTCTCGGAATCCCTGCACAGGTGGTTATGAAATGGACGGGACACAGTGACTACAAAGCCATGAAACCCTATATTGACATAGCGGATGACATTAGGGCAAATGCAATGAACAAGTTCAATCAACTATAAAAGTATCAATTAGTTTCATAGATTACCACCTTTGAATTATATTTGTATTCTGAAAATATCATAAGATGAACAACAACGGACATAACATAGAAAAGACGAACTTTGACGCATTTATAAATGCTGTCGGTTCGGAAATACAACAGGCACAAGTACGGCTGATTACCGCAGCCAATGCGCAAATGTTGTTCCATTACTGGAAAATGGGTAACTATATTCTCTATCATCAGCAACTGCACGGATGGGGAAGCAAAACCATCAAACAGTTGGCAAAGGCTATCCGGTTGAATTATCCCGAAAAGAAGGGCTATTCGGAACGCAACCTTACCTATATGTGTCAGTTTGCAAAAGCATATCCTTTGAGGGCATTGCAAAGTTTCATAGAAACGGATGCAAAGTTGATAGCTCCAAGTGTGGAGAAAATAGCAGACGAAGTACGCTACTTAAACGATGCGCAATTTACGCAAGAGCCTCTTACGCAAGTCCAATCCACTGATAACAAGGAAATTATAATCACGCAAGAACCTCTTGCGCAAATTCATAATGTAACCCAAACCGTATCTGATATTTACCGGATGGAAATTAAGGATATAGAAAGCGTATTCATGGCATCACCTGTTGCAAGAACCAATTGGGCAAGCCATGTGATTATGCTTAACAGTTCACTTCCATTGGGTGTAAGCTATTGGTACATGAAGCAGTCTGTGGAAATGGGCTGGAGCAGCAATGCTCTTAAAATACAAATTGAAACCAACCTGTACAGCAGACAAATCAGCAATAATAAGGTAAACAATTTCACAGCCACGCTTCCTGCACCGCAAAGCGACCTCGCCAATTACCTGTTGAAAGACCCGTACATCTTTGATTTGGCTGGAACTAAAGAGAAAGCAGATGAAAGGGACATAGAAGAACAGTTGGTTAAGCACGTTACCCGTTACTTGCTGGAAATGGGCAATGGCTTTGCTTTCGTTGCACGACAGAAGCATTTCCAAGTCGGAAACAGCGATTTCTATGCAGACCTGATATTATATTCTATTCCACTGCACGCATATATCGTGGTAGAATTAAAGGCTACCCCATTCAAACCGGAGTATGCAGGGCAACTGAACTTCTACATCAATGTGGTGGATGATAAACTGAGGGGAGAGAATGACAACAAGACTATCGGGTTGTTGCTGTGCAAGGGAAAAGACGAAGTTGTAGCACAATACGCATTGACAGGCTATGACCAGCCGATAGGCATCAGCGATTACCAACTGAGCAAGGCTATACCTGAAAACTTAAAATCGGCTCTGCCAAGTATAGAAGAAGTGGAAGAAGAACTGGCTTCCTTTCTTGATAAAGACAAAAATCCATAAACCCAAGATATATGGCAGGAGAAATACTGATTATGATTCCCCAATACGGTGAACTCAACCGAATATACAGTGACTTTATTGTAAGCCATACTTTTTCTTTTGACAAGCAGAAATTCATCACGAACTTCTACAAGCAATACAATGACACAAAAGCTTTTGAAGCCGCTATCCTTGAATTGGTACTTGACAAGCAGAAAGAACAGTACACTCTGATTCTCGACAGTCTAAGAGCCGAGATAGAGAAAAACATGATGCTTTACGAAAAATATCCATTGCTTGATGATGAGATAATTTCTCGTGTGTGCTACCATTTCGCTGATAGATATAATATTGATATAGAGGAACAACTGGAGGTTACACAAAGACTAAACAAGCCTTTGAACGAGGCATATAACAGATATGATTCTATTGGTTACAGGGAACATACGGCAGAAGAAGAAAAGCAAGCCGAAAAGGAATATGAACGCTGCAAGGCTGAATATGAGAAAGAAAAAGAAGAACTGAACAGGCTTTATGAATTGCAAAAGCAAGCAAGAAAAGAGGCTTTCCAATATATAGAGAACTGCTGCGGAGATATTTATAAATTGAGTTTCCATTTTATGGAAATATTAGCAAAATATATTCCCGTAGCTAAAGATAAACCGGAAGAGCTAACCAAGCCAAGCGAACCCGATATGCAAGAAGAAGCACCCAAAGAGGAACAACACGAATATTTCGACATGGAGTTGCTTTCGCACGTTTACACGACCTGCGTAGGAGAACAATTCGAGAATATTTCCGAATATGATTTCTATGCTTGTATGAATCTGCACCCCGGCAAATGCAAGCTGAAAATAAAAACGAGAGAGAAAATACGTGTCTGCTACCTGATATTCCTGATGGGTGAACAACTGCCCAAACTTGACAGGGAGAATTGGAAAAAGAATATCCTCAAAATGCTGGATATTGAAGAGAACTATTACAAGTCAAAATACAAGGAACCTGTTTCCGATTTCCCAAGTGACAGCAACCAGAAGTTCGCCAAAGAAATGGACGCAATATTCCGATAATCCGTGATATACCCTGACATATTACGAAATAACCACTTTTACCACTCAAATTAATTTTTGAGTGGTATTTTTATTGTCTGATATTCAAAGAAATAATAAAATATTCCATTTGCACTAACCACATCCTTACCACTTACAAACCTACCTAATTTTGCATCGTTCGAGAACAGAAATAACAGCCAGTGCGCAGGGCTGAT
>OAUO01000506.1_pt1 | contig 18776 bp, 31 predicted proteins | sample 1495191 | NCBI WGS metagenome assembly OAUO01 (sample SAMEA2580046, study PRJEB22360) | human gut metagenome | biome: human gut; feature: human-associated habitat; material: faeces | place: Denmark | collected 2008/2010 | reverse complement strand
GCCAACGGCCGCAACAGTCGGCGCAGACACAGCAACCCGCCGCGCCGCCGGCCGATGATCCGTGGGGCGCGCCGGCGGCCGACCAATCGTCATTTGGGGACTTCGGCAAACCGGATCCGGAACCGGAATTCTAAAGGAGGAAGCAATGAAAGCCAGCGAACAGCAGGTGCTCATCCCGCAGGAAGCGACACCGGACACGCTCATCGACCTCATCGGCAAGACGCAGCAGGTCACCAAGGCCGCGGCCGTCGTGCTCAAGGCATGCCGCAACGTCATGGACACCAAAAACAAGCAGGAGCACATCGACAAGTGGGGCGGCATCCACGCCATCACCGAAGCCGTGTACGACTGCGCAGACCTCGCTCAGCGCATCCTCGACGCCGGCCTGGCCATGGAGAACATGTGCGCCAAGCCCGCCACGTCACGGCAGATGATCCTCATCGACGACCTGCGCCGCAGCCTCGACATGGAGGATGGCGACGTGGAGGCGTCCATCGACCCGGACACCGGCGAGATCGGCTAAGCCTCCAAGGAACCCGAACCACGGAAGGAGAAGAAGAATGTGGTTCATCATCGACGACCAGATGGCCGACGACAGGCGCATCCGACGCCTACCGCTCGCCACCGTGGGCCTGTGGGTCAAACTCTGCGTCATCCACTCCAAAGGCGTCTCGATGCAATCGAAGGACCCGTCGGCGTATCCCGGCCACTTCGACCAGCTCGACCTCAAGGACGCCGGAGGCACCATGCGCCAGCTCCAGCAGCTCATCGATGCGGGACTCATGGAGGAGCACGACGGCGGATGGCGTCCCGTCTACGCCGAAGGCATCTGCAGGGAGCCACGAGTGCTGACCGAAGAGCAACGCGAGGCGCGCCGAAAAGCCGGAAGCAAGGGAGGCCGCCGTAAGGCCGCCAACCAAAAGGCCAAGCAAACGTCGGGCGACTTGCCGGAAAACAGCCAAGCAAACGGAGAGCAAAACGGTAGCAAACCTTCTAGCAAGTTGCTAGGGGACAGCCAAGCAAAAACATGGCATAAAACCGATACCGATACCGATATACCCTCTCCGACCCCTCCCGCCGGCAAACCGAAGCAACCCGCCACGCCGGAATCCGGCTTCGACCATTTCGCCGAAACCTATCCCGGATCCGTCGGCGCGAAAGGCCGCAAGACCGAAGTCGAAGCCAGAGCCCTGTACGCGGCCATCGCCGGAAACCCCGTCGAACTGACCCGACTCCAGACCGCGCTCCGCCGCTACAAGCACGCCGTCAACGACGGCCAAATCCGCAGCGGCCACATCCCACGGCTCAACACATGGCTCCGCGACCAGTGGAAGACCTGGGCGCCCGAACCAGTCCCGTCAACACCAATCCACAAGCACAACTGGAACTGCGAACACGTCCACCAGCTCATGGATCCGCACGAGGACGAATACGACCACACCGGAAGCCTCCGCAACGGCAACCCAAGCGAATGGTGGAAGGCATGCCAGGCGTGCGCAGACGAACTCAACAACCAAGAAACCAGCAAGGAGAAGCAATGAGCAGCTACCAAAGCAACCAGATCAAGTTCATCAACACGAGCCTGATCGACCCCCACCCCGACAATCCACGCAAAAACATCGGCGACGTGAACGACCTCGCCGCCAGCATCAAAACCAACGGCCTCCTCACGCCCCTCAGCGTCGTACCCAACGGCGAGCGCTATCGTGTCATCGCCGGCCATCGTCGTCTCGCCGCATGCAAACAGGCCGGAATCGGAGCCGTCCCATGCTTCGTGCTCCAGCTCGGCCCATTGCAGCAGTTGGAGGCCATGGTCACCGAGAACTGCCAGCGCGAACAGCTCACCGTCCTCGAGGAGGCCGATGCCATCCAGGGCATGCTCGACCTCGGAGCCACCACCGCCGCCGTCGCGCACAGGCTCGGCCGAAGCGCCGACTATGTGCGTGACAGAGCGAAAGTGGCGAGCATCAAGGCGGACGTCAGGAAGACACGCGACGACTTCGACCAGCTCACCATCGGCAAACTCATGGCCATCGCACGATACGACGGCCAGCCGGACCGTCAGGAACGCCTCGCGCACGCCGCGGGGACCTCGAACTTCGACTACATCCTCCACAACATCGAAGTGGAAGATCGCCGGAGCCAGTGGTTCGCCGATGTCTCCGCGATCCTCGCCACCGGCACCACCGGTCTCAACGTCATCGAGGATCCCGGAGAGACCTTCTCGGATTCCGAATGGCATTACTCCGGCGCCATCTTCCCCTCCGCGGGCACTCCGGAAGAAACCATCGAAGAGCTCCGCAAGCAGAATCCAGACGCGGTCTCCGTCCATGAAGCGACGCAGACGATATACCTCTGGGATCGTCGTGATGCGGCCGCCGAAGCCGAAAAGGAAGCCCAGCGAGCCGCCGAACAGGCCGAACGCGACGCCCGACAGCACGTGCTCGAGGAATACGCCGCCACGACGGCTGACAAGCGCATGGCATGGCTCCACGGCCATCTCCATGCCATCAAGCGCGCCAAGCTCATCGAGACCACGGCAAGGCTCGGACTCCTGCAGACAATTGACCCGGACCCGACCGGCTTCACCAAAGACCTACACACCTGGAACGACGCCGCATGCGCCCGGGAACAGTTCGCCGCCATCGCCGGCATCAAACCGGAACAGGCGCTCGCGGAACTCCACACGCACCTCGACTCACCGGACTGGCCGACATACGCGGTCATGATCCTCACCGCCAGAATCGAATGGTTCATCAGCCCAAATGACTGGGACTGGAGTGGCGACGACAACGTCAGCCGCCGCATCCCCGGCTATTACCTGATCCTCCAAGACCTCGGCTATGAGCCATCCGACGACGAGACCGAACACCTCGACCAGCTTGTTGCCGCCATCACGGAAGAAGACGAGGAGGAAGACGAATGACCAAGGAACAGATCAACAGACTCGCCCAACTCATCACCGACACCGCGGAAACCGCGGCGAACATCGAACTCCAGGCGCTCGCCGGCGGCAAGGCCGATAACGGCATCGCCGCGATGGCCTCCGGACTAAGAACGAACTGCACTTCATGTCTGGTGCTGGTCAACGGCCTGATGCAGGAAGGAGCGCGTTGTGAGTGAGTTCGAGGACTCGAAGCGCATCGCTTTGGAACGCCAGGGCTGGCATTGCCTGCGCTGCGGGGCGAACATCCACGATCCGTCACGATGGCCCGGACGAAGCGGCCATCACCGTCAACTGCGTCGCGCGGCGGATCCGGATGTGCGGCATAGTCCCGTCAACATCATCGAGCTGTGCGGCTCGGGGACGACCGGCTGCCATGGGTGGGTCCACCAGCATGTGGCTGAGGCCGAACGGCTTGGACTGATCGTCCCGCTCGGCATAGATCCTCTCTCCACCCCAGTGCGCGACTGGCAGGGGAGATGGCTCTGGCTCAACCAGGACGGCACGGCCACGCCATTGACCATGCGCGAAACATTGACAATTCAAACGGAAGGAATGACAAATGCACGAGAATAACGGCAAACCGGAGGCGCTGCTGTGGATCGACTTTGAGACCACAGGCGTGGACAGTCGCAAAAGCCTGCCATTGGAGATCGGTATGGAATGTACCGACATGCTGGGCGAACAAAAGTTCGGATCATTGTCCCGCATCATCCGCCCGGACAGACTCGACCTCCTGTCCATGAGCCCCGTCGCCTTCTCCATGCACACCGACAACGGCCTGCTGTTCGAACTCATGGGAGGCTCCGTGCGCAATGACAGCATGGTCGTCGTGGCCAACGCCGTGGAGGAATTCCTTGACTCGCTCTCCCAGCGCTTCTCCCTCGTCCCCGCGGGGACCAACGTGGACTTCGACCTTGACTTCCTCCGCCGACTCAACCTCAACCCTGACGCGTGGCTCACCTACCGCAAATACGACATGGCCACCATCCGCCGACTCGTCACCGTGCTCGGCGCCCCGGATCCATACCAGGGCGACAGCGGCCAGCACCGGGTGAAATCCTGCATCGCACGCGACATCAAAGACTACAAGGCCATGCTCGAGACACTCGCCGTCAAGACGGGAGACCACAAGTGAGAAAGACCATCAGCCACCTCGCCGACCGGCTCGGAGACGCCATGGCCACGCTGTTCACCCTCCTCGCGCTGCTGCTCATCCCGCACGCCGTCATCAGGGCGATCATCGGACAGGCGCTCCACCAGTGGACACCAATCACGTGGCTCGCCATCCACACCGCACTGACCATCGCGGCGCTCGCCACCAGCCTCGCCAGCTACGCGATCGCCGCACTGCTCGCACCGCCAAGACCGGAGACCCACCAATGACCGAAGACCAGCAAGACCAGCTCGTCATCAGCCTCGACACGCAATACGCCGTCGCGCACGCCATCTACAACCGATTCCACGCCAACGGCCGCCGCAAACACCTCACGTGGGAAAACCTCGACGACGACGGCCGCGAACCATGGCGCCTGATAGCCAAGGACGCGATCACCGAGATGCTGGCCAGCCCGGAGATCGGAGGAACGGCATGAGCCACACCGCGATAATCCTCCTGGCGCTCGCCTTCCTGATCGGCTGGATGGGTGGCCGGGAATGAGCATCATCGTCCCATTGCACAAGTGGCGGTCGGCCGACCCGGCCATCCTGATCGGCCGCCGCTGCATCGCCCAAACCGACCAGGACGTCATCATCGACGGCCGGCTCGAACTCATCCGCCGGCCGGACGGCACCGCCACCCTCCGCTTCCAAGGCATCGGAAACGACATCATCGACCATGATTCGAACACATGTTCCAACAGGATGAGCGACGGCATAAGAAGCCTCGCCATCTACGGAAAGGAATGAAATGCACACCGTCAGAATCGCCACCAACCCACGCAAATGGCGCAGACCCGCACCCTGCCCGGCATGCCGCCAGTCACAGCCGCTCATCCTGCCCCTCGGCGCCATCTACAAACTCCGCACACGCAAACCGGTCAACACTATCTACGGCTGCATCTGCCCCAACTGTCGGCACAAATGCATCCTCCACGTCGACGGCAGAAGCCTCAACAAAGCCATCCGCCTCTGGAACCACCACGCCAGCCACCATCAAAGGAACGAACAATGAGAAACACCATATGCGCCGCCCTCACCGCCATAACCCTCGTACTCTGCGCTGCGCTCGCAGGATGCGGCAATGCGTCCAAGACGTCTACCCCGGCACGCCATCGCCGCCACCGGCACCACATGCTCCAAAAGGTCCAGCGACGACATCAAGGAATGCATCGTCACACTGTCCGACACGAGGAAAGTGGACTGCGTCGTCTACGCGGGCTACCAGAGGGGCGGCCTGTCATGCGACTGGAGCCATGTGAGCGGCGCGGACAAGGAGCCGGCAAGATGAGCTACAACGTCGTCACCCAGGAAGGCGTCAGAACGTTCGAGAACATCGACGATGCCGGCGACTACGCGCAGGCCATGTCCTTGAGGACTGGCGAGCCGGCCAAGGTATTCCATGCCAAGACCGGACTCGTCGCATTCACCGTCCGCCCAACCACGAAGGACACGAAATGAGAATCAATTTCAACAGCAAGGATGCCGTTTTCGCCATCAAAGCCGAAAACGAAGAGGAAAAAGCCCAGCTCAAAACGTCGGCGGCCGCCATCTGCAATCTCATCATCGATTTTTTCGACGGTGAAGTCCAAGAAATGAAGGCGGCGAAGGAATGAAACGCATCACACTCAAGGACACAAAATGAGCAATCGAAGTTATTTGGTGCCAAGGCCGCCAGCGTTCGACCATGAGCATCCCAGACCGAAGGAGGAAGGCGAGGTGCTGTACTGCGGAAATTGCCAAAAATGGTACGTATCATGGTTTCCCCTCACCGAAGTCAAAACCATATGGGGCCGCCGCCCCGAATGGTGGATACGCATCTTCCACCGCAAACCATACGAGACGATCATCCAGCAAATACGAAGGGAAACGAAATGAAAGTGAAGAAAACCCTCATGGACATGATCATCAAATGGCATCAGGCCGGATACAGCCTCGATGAGATCGCGCCACTGATGCCACAAGTCCCCAAAGAGGAAATCAAAGCGATCATCCAACACACCCGCGAATAACAAGAAACCCGACCTTCCGGCCGGGCTCCTGGCATCACCACAAACCAGACTACACCCGCCGGAGGGAATCGAACAAATGAACGAACCAACCAACGAATCCCAACCAACACCAAACCAGACACAACCAGCACAAACCAACCAACACAAGCCAGCGCTCGCCGGCATGTGCCAAGTGTGCGGCGGGGAGTGCAATCTGCGCAATACGCTGTGTGACAAGTGCGATGCCGTAATGAGGGGATGGCTCCGCGACTATCCGTCATGGATCCAGGTCCTGCGCGAGTTTCTGGACAGCACCGCACATTACGGTGGCCATCAGCCCGGCCGTACCAATTTGGCTTCGGCTCCGACGCCGGTCAGGTTGTCTGTGATTGACCATCTGCAGGAGATCGATGATCTGGCTGTCGCTCTTTGGCGGCGGTTGTATGCTCCGCCGGCCATGCCATGGGCCGATAGCAGGATTCATCCGTCCGTGTTGAAATGCCTGAGTATCTGCGCGGATTGCAATCGTCTTTCACGATTGCCGGACATTGGTCTGATTTGGCATGACTGGGAGCGGTTGGCGCGCAAGACGCTGGGCATCATCGACGTGCCGCCATCCAAGCATGGTATCGGCAGGTGCCTGAATCCTCTGTGCGGCGTGGAGCTGAGTGCGGAGGTCGGCGCGGTAAATGTTGACTGTCCGGTGTGCGGCAACACTCATCGCGTGGTCGACGTGCGATTGGGGTTCCTGAAGGAGTGCATCGAATCCGGCAGGGCGTTCACGGCGGGGGAGTGCGCGGAGCTGCTGCGCGAATGCGGGTTCCAGTGCAGCGTGAACACGATCTACTCGTGGCGCAAGCGCGGCAGGATCCAACCGGCCGGCAGAAACGAGAAGGGACAGCCGCTGTACCGCCTGTCCGACGTACACGCGCGCCTCGCCCGGCATGACGTGATTTGACATTTTTCAAAGTGCAAGGCAGAATTGTCAGTGGATTAAAGGGTTCAAACCGGAAAACGGTTTGAACCCTTTTCATATCCACCGATGGATTCTCCTAACTCCTTGGGTTATATCCCGTCCTGTCCGAACGGCATATCGGACACGCTCCGCCCACTCCCGTCAGAGTGGGCATACCTCAATGTGGCAGGCAAGCCAATCCCGTGCTTCCGTGATGCGGTGATGCTCAAATCCGCCTGCCGGTATGCCTTCGTAGGAATCAGTGGTAGATCGTACCGGCCGCGAGTCTTTATTGGATTCTCTTCCTTGTGGCCGCGTGTGGACGCGGGTTCGAATCCCGCCGAAGGCACCCATGAAACAAATCCGGGGTAGGGGTATTGACAATCCGGGAGGGGTATTCGCAGATGATGGGGAGCCCCTACAAGACACGGGAGTGTCCATATACGGGAGCCCCTATACCGGCATTCCAGCAAGCCAACGGCGAAGATAGTCGTCGGCAAATCCACGGCACCCCGGGGCTCATACATGCGGGGAGGCCACATGAGCAAGCGGCGCAACGAGCGTGTCAGCAACGGCTGGCGGCGCAGACAGCTCAGGGCAAGAGTCCTGGCCGCATACGACGTGTGCGCCATCTGCGCCCAGCCGGTCGACAAGACATTGAAGACACCACATCCGATGAGCGCCGAAGTCGACGAGCTCATACCAGTCTCACGCGGCGGTGATCCATACAGCTTCGCGAACTGCAGGCTCACGCACCGCAGATGCAACAGGATGAAGAGCGACAAGACAGACGAACACGCACGAGCGCTGCTGGCTGGCAGACAGGAAGTGAAATCAAGCTCGATGCCGTTCAAAACGTTCGGCATCTGACCCGATACCAGGGCAGGGTACCCGGCCATACCCCCTTGGGGTAGCCTCGGGTGCAGTGCCGATATCCCTCCCGGAATACAAACGTCGGAAACAGGGGAAACAACGAAAGGTCGGAAAGCGAGGGAAGCGCCGATGAAGTGCGAACTCTGCGGCAAGGAATTCCAGCCATCCGGCCATGGGCGGCCGCAGAAGTACTGTTCCAAGTCCTGCCGCCAGAAAGCCGATTATCGTCGGAAAAAGAACAGGCCCGCACGGGACCGGAACGGTAAGCCGCCCGTCAAAGCCGTGGAAACGAAACAGAAGCCGGAGCAGGATCTCGACCAGCGGAGCTTCGAACGGATGATGGACGGCAGCATGCTGGACATACTGCGAGACAACCGTGACCTGCTGCTCAAGGCCATGGCCGATCCCACGACGCCGGCGAACGCGCTGCCCGCGATCAGCCGCCAGCTCATCGACGTATGCGAACGCATCGAAGCGCTCCAAGGCGGCGGTCTGACCGACCTGCTGGACGATGAGGAAGACGAGGTGACGGACGATGTCGGAGCGTCGATTGTCTGAAATCGCCAAGGTCCTCCGCCAGCCGGAAGGCATCGTCGGCAGCGAGTTCACTCGAATCAACAAAGCCGCGCGTAAGGCCGGCATCCGTTTCGACTTGTGGCAGCAGGGCTTCTTGTGGCTTCTGTTCGCCAAGAACGCGGAAGGCAAGTATGCGTGTGGCGCGGACGGCGCCGTGCTGTCCAGCTGCAGGCAGATCGGCAAGACCTTCACCGTCGGCACCGCGTTGTTCCTCAAGGCGATACTCACACCGAACCTGAAAGCCATCTGGACCGCCCACCATACGCGCACCAGCGACGAGACATTCACGGACATGTGCGAGATGGAGCACAATCCAGTGCTCGGCCGGTACGTGGAACGCATCCGCAGAGCAAACGGCCAACAGGAGATCACGTTCACGTCCGGCAGCCGCATCATGTTCGGCGCCCGCGAGAACGGTTTCGGCCGAGGATTGCACAGCGTGGACGTGGCCGTGTTCGACGAAGCGCAGATCCTCACAGTGCGCGCGATGGACAACATGATTCCGGTTTTGAACACGAGTCCTAACCCCCTGGTCGTGTATATGGGCAATCCACCCAAGCCGGGAGACCAGTGCGATGCGTTCACGGAGAAACGCATGCACGCGCTGAACCATGACGGAAACCTCCTCTACGTGGAGCTCGCCGCCGACAAGGACGCGGATCCGGACGACCGCGAACAGTGGGCTAAAGCGAATCCCAGCTATCCGAAACGTACAAGCGAACAGGCAATCATGCGCATGCGCAACAACCTGTCGGACGATTCATTCCGTCGTGAGGCGCTTGGCATATGGGACGAGACCGCCACCGCATACGCCATCAGTCCCGACCTGTGGCAGGCCGCGGCCGTCGACGACGTGCCCGAGGGCGGCACGGTGAGCTTCGGCATCGACATGCCTCCGGACAGGAGCGTGCTGACCATCGGAGCGGCGCTACGATACGCGGACGGTTCGGCCATCGTCCAGATGGCGAACATCAAGGACGCGCGGCAGGCGGGAACCATGTGGGCCGTGGACTGGCTCGCCGAACATTGGCCGAAGACCGCCAGCGTGGTCATCGACGCGCAGTCGCCCGCCATGAGCCTGCTGCCGGAACTGAAGAAAGCACATGTGAAGGTCACGGTCACGAACATGCAGGAGATGGGCCGAGCATGCGGCCGGTTCCTCGACATGCTCAAAGCCGGAACGCTCAAGCACCCGCGGGACGAATACCAGCCGCAGCTGGCCGCGGCCGTCAAGGGTGCGACCACGCGTCCATTGGGACAGTCCGGCGCGATCGCATGGAACAAGCTCGGCAGTGACATCGACATAACCCCGCTCGTATCCACCACACTCGCCCTGTACGGGGCGTTCACGACGCTCCGACATCCCGGAAGACGACAGATCATCGGAGGAATCTAAATGAGCGACATCCAGACAACGGCAGCGCCGGACGGGTGGAAACCTACGGGAGGAGCCGGAACGGTGCCGAAACTCGTCGTGCCGACGCACATCGACGGACTCTCCGGTGAGGAGAACGCGCTGCTGCGCGAACTCGCCGAGGTATGGACGCGCCACGCGAGCCGCAACCGAACACTCACCGCCTACTACGAAGCCAAGGAGCCACTGGTTGATTTTGGACTGACTGTGCCGAAGTCCATCAAGGATCATTACACGCCGCTTGGGTGGGCACGCAAGGCTGTGGATATGCTCGCTGAGCTTTGCGTGTTCGAGGGATTCGTCTCGCCGGGCGTGGACGACCCGTTCGAACTGCAGGACTTCATGAGCCGCATCGGATTCACTAGCGTTCTGCAGCAGGCCATCCAGACTGCGCTCATTCACGGCTGTTCGTTCCTCAGCGTCGTCCGGGACTTCGAAGGAAGACCGCTCATCCGCACGCATACCGCGGAAAGCTCGGCCGCCGTCTGGGATTACCCTAACCGGCGGGTCAGGGCGTGCATGGCCATCACCGACGTTGACGACAACAACGAGGCCACCGGACTCGTGCTCTACATGCCCGACCGCAACATCAGCGTGCAGCGCCGTCTCGGCTACTGGTGGCGCGTGGACGATGAGCAACCCACCATCGACAACGAGTGCAGCGTGTTCCGCCTCGCCTACAAGGCTACCGAGGTCAAACCGTTCGGACGCTCCCGCATCAGCCGGGACGCTATGGCCATCATCGACGGCGCGAACCGCACCATCGTGCGCGCCGAAGCGAATGCCGAATTCTACGCGTTCCCAAAAATCCTGCTGACAGGCACTTCCGAAGAACTCGCCTCGTTGGGCACGGACGACGCGTTAAAGCTTTATATGGGTCGCTACAACATGATCAGCAAGGACATCGACGGGCAGTCCCCGACCGTGACACAACTGGCCGCGTCCAGCATGGACCCGCACTTGACGATGCTGAAAAGCTGGGCCGCCATGTTCGCCAGCGCGATGAACATTCCCGCCAGCTCGCTCGGCATCGTGTCCGACGCGAACCCGACGTCCGCCGACGCGACCGAGGCGCAGCGCGAGGACCTGATTATCGAGGCGCGCCATTGCGACCGGGATTTCGGTGAATCGATCCTGCAGGCAGCCCGTCTTGTGGCACGGATGCAGGATCCATCCGTGCCCGACGAGGAGCTGATGAAACTGCAGGTCGACTGGAAGAACCCGAACACGCCGTCGAGCTCCATGAGCGCCGACGCATTCAGCAAGCTCGCTGGAAGCATCGACTCGTTCGCCAACAGCGAGGTCGGCATGACACGCGCCGGATTGAGCCGAAGCGAGATCGTCCGGCTGAAGGCCGACCAGCGCAAGGCCCAGGCCGGTCAGGTACTCGATCAGATTCGCGGCATGCGCCAACAGACGGAGCAGACGCAGGACGACGTGGAACGCCAGACCGACGCTTCCACGCAATCAACTGTTGCGGGGGGGCTGAAGGACAGCTTCGACGCACTGGGAGTAGCGATCAGAGCCGGGGTGACACCGGAATCCGCGGCATCGATGCTTGGACTGAAAGGCATTGAATTCACCGGCATGACGCCGGTCAGCCTCAAACTACCGGAAGGCGGCGGAAATGAGCCTGAACAGTCTGAACCTGCCTCCGGAACAACACAGAAGGCTTGAACTCGACCTCAACGACCTGTACGAGGATTACACGGACACCATGAGCCGCTTGCAGAAGGAGGCAGGCAACAGCGTTTCAGGACTTGTCTGGGACGGTGAAAGCCAGGAACTCATCAAAGCGGAGATCAACCGGTACGCCGACGCGGCCAACAAACTCGCATCCGACTACTACAGCCATGTGCGCGACCTATGGGCGCAATACGGCGGAATCGACATGCCGGAATACGAGCCGCCTTCCATCACCGCCGACCGCGCGGTCTGGCAGATGGAAGGCGGTTTCAACAACACCGACTTCATGGGATTGCACTACAAGGACGTCATTCCAGATGAAAACGGAGCCGTTCACAACAACGCCGGAAGAACCATCGACGACCTGTGGCCCACGTTCGCCGACGAGGAGCAGGCGCTGGAATACGTGCAGAATCTGGTTCAGACGGTCGGCCGGATGACCATGCAGAGGGCCGTGGCCAACGATCCCACCAAGCCTCGCTGGGCGCGCGTCCCACGAGGGGCTAAGACATGCGCGTTCTGCCTTATGCTCGCCTCGCGTGGCTTCGCCTACCTGAGCGAGGACACCGCCGGACGGCAGATGCAATACCATACGGACTGCGACTGCGACATCGTGCCAAGCTGGGGCAGCAGCAAACTCAAAGGATACGATCCGGACAAGTATCGTGAAATGTACCAGGCAGCCAAGGCCGCGGCCGGCGATGACGGCGACTGGCGTGACACGCTAGCCCAATTGAGACGCATCTATCACGATGAGGTCAATGATGGCGTGACTGCCCAACCGACGATTCGATGGAGCGGCAAATCGATTCCAATCAATGCTTCCGAACTATCGAGATTGTCGGATTACAGCGTCAGGATGCCTGGAGATAGATTCTCCAACGACGAGAAAATCGCGGCTTTGATGGATTGGACCGGAGACAGCTACAAAAGTATCAACGGCTACCTGTTCGGCGGACGAAACCCGTCGAAAGACGTCATCCATCAGGTCGAATGCATCGACGAAGCGATATCCGACCATATCACCCGAGAACGTTTCACAGTCGACAGGCAGATGCGGTTGTCGACGTTCCACGTCAACGACATGGAGTCGCTTTTCGATTTGAATACCGGTCGCACCTTCGAACACATCGGCTACATGGCCACCAGCATCAAGGAGGGAGGCATTGACGTTGATGGGGAAGACCGCATCGCCACAAGAATCCTGGTACCGCCGGGAAGCGCCGGCGTGTATGTGGAGCCGATCACTCAGCATCCGGGAGAATACGAAATTCTCCTGCCGAGAGGAAGGACTCTTCGTTTCGAAGGGCTTGGAGCATCCGACGGCAGACCGATCGTTTATCTGAGACTGCTATGATTGAGCCTATGGATCGTTCCGACCGCTTCACGTTTATGCCCGGTGATTTGAAGGAAGTCACCGATGAGCGCCATCTTGCGGAAATCAAACGCAAGTATGGCGACATCTCCATGCCACAGGACGAATATGAATGGGTCAGGAACGAAGGAAAGAAGCGCTGGTCCGTCGGCGACTATGTGTCGACCGACGAGCTGCGGTCCGAATACGCGCGAAGAAAAGCGCTGGGAAATCTCTGAATCCCAGAAAGCCATCACGTCGAAACGTGATGGCTTTTCTTTTACCTTTCACACCCCAGCGATGGGGCGGGGCGCAGCCATGCGCGAAACCAACAAGAATGGCCGCCCACTCGCCGGCGTCAGGCGTGGAAAACCAAACAAAAGGAGCTACCAATCATGGCAGAAGACAATCAGACCGACGCTGACGGCCAGCAGGAGCCGGGACAGCACGCTCCGACCACGAAGGACGTGAACGACGCGAAGCCGAAGACCTTCACGCAGGAGGAAGTCGACCGCATCATCAGCGAACGCCTCGGCAGGGAACGCGGCAGGAAAAGCGACTATGAGGAACTCAAGGAGAAGGCCGGCCACACCGCCGACCTCGAATCGAAGCTCTCCAAAGCGCTCGAAGAGAACGAGAAGCTTAAAAACGAAGCCAAACAGGCCGAACATGAGAAGGAGCTCTCCACGATACGCGCCAACGTCGCGGCCAAACACGGCATCACCGACCCGAGCGTCCTCGCGGGCGACGACGAGAAGCAGATTGGCGAATACGCCGAGAAACTCATGAAGGTGTTCGCCGACATGCGTTCCCGCGGCACGGTTGCGGACCAGAGCGCCCGCACCGGACAGGCCAAGGCTAAACATTCCAGCCGCGAGGACTTCGTCAACGCCATGAGCAACACGCTCCTGTGAGCCAACCAGCAAACAACATTCATTTGAAAGGACAAACCATGACAGATCCGTCCATGACCCGAAAAAGCAACGGTCTAGACCTCACCCCTGAAACCCAGGCGGAGATCTTGCAGACCGCAAAATACAAGAGCGCGTTCATGCAGCTCGTGCCGGAGATGAAACTGCCCGGCAACGGTGCTCGCGTGCCGATCATCATCGGCGACCCGGAGGCCGCATGGGTCAATGAGGGTGCGGAGAAGCCGAAGAGCGGCGTCACCTTCGGCAAGAAGGACATGCTGCCGTACACCATCGCGGTCATCATGCCGTTCTCCAACCAGTTCCGCCGAGACTTCGGCGCTCTCTACGACCAAGTGGTCGCGAAGGGTCCGGGAGCCATCGCCCGCACGTTTGACAAGACCATCATGGGTCTCGTCGACGCTCCGGGAGCGGACTTCGACACCCTGAAGAGCGCGCAGACCGTCAGCATCGGCAAGGACGTGTGGAAGAACCTGAACAAAGCCGACGACCTCGTGTCCGAAGCGGATGGAACCGTGGACGGTTGGGCGTTGAGCACCCAGGGTCGCAGTGTGCTCCGGCAGGCGACCGACAACAACGGACGCCCCCTGTTCCTCGACGGCACCGCCGCCTCCGACGTGAGCACCGTGCTCGGCAACCGCACCTACATCAGCAAGGGCGTTCACGTGCCCGCCGTATCCGAGACACCGGGACCGGCCAAGGCAGAGATCCTCGGCGTGTGCGGCGAATTCTCCTCCGCCGCATGGGGCTCCGTCGAAGGAATGCAGACCAGCATCTCCGACCAGGCGTCCATCACCATCGACGGCAAGCAGGTCAACCTGTGGGAGCACAACATGTTCGCCGTCCGAATCGAAATCGAGGTCGGCTTCCGTATCCGCGACATCAACCGCTTCGTCCTGCTCACCGCCTGACGGAGTCCGACATGACTGTCGAACCAGACGTGTTCGCCACCTCCGACGACCTCGAACAGAGGTGGCACAAACTCACCGACGAGGAACGTGAGAAGGCCGACACGCATCTCGCGGACGTGACCGACTACATCAAGGAACGCTCCCCGAACTGGCAACGTCTCCAAAAAGAACGGCCACGCCTGCTGACGAAGATCACCTGCGACATCGTCCGCAGAATCATGCAGGCCGACCCGTACGACATTCCCGGCGGCATCACGCAGATGAACCAGACCACCGGCAGCTTCAGCGAACAATACAGTTTCGGAGCGCCCACCGGCGATCTCTGGCTGCGCGACGACGAGAAACGCATCCTTGGCATCAACGCTCAGCGCGCGTTCAGCGTCGACATGGCAACGGGGGAGACGTCCTAGTGGAAACCATCGAAGTGTGGCGCGGCCAGTCCACCACCGACACGGACGGCAACCCCATCCAGGGCAAACCCGTCCGCGTCGGCACGTTCCAGGCGATGGTCGCGCCAACCTCCACCACCGACCAGACCGAGGAGAACGCCAGCCCGCAGACCATCGAATACACGATCCACATCCGCGGTAGCCAACCGACCGGCATCCAGGCCACCGACCTGATCAAAGTCAGAGGCATCCTCCTGCCCGTCAAAGGAAAGCCGCAAGTGTGGAACAACCTCCACGGACGCCACATCGGCGACGTCATCACCGTGGGCGAACGGGAAGGATAAGCATGGCCAAACGATGCAGATTCGTATTCAACCGCAAGGCGTTCAGCCAACAGGTCCTCAAAAACGAGACATTGCGCTCGCGCATGAGGGACGCGGCCGAAGCCGCCGTAGAGGATGACCGTTGCATGGTCCGCGACCATGACGGCAAGAACCGCAGCGGCGTGGCGATCATCTGCCCGGCACCGGTGGAGAAGGCGCACGGCACGCTAGAGGACACGCTCGGAAGGATGCGCGTATGAGCATCCCGGTCACTCCCCGGCGCACGGAACCCCTGCTCCTGCCCAAACTGAGGACACTGTTCCCGGACGTGACGTTCGACACCATCGAACGAAGCGACCTCGAACCTCCCTTCACCGAAGCCACGCTGGCCGACTCCATGCAAGGCATGAGCACCCCAATCTCGCAGTACGTGCGGCTGCGGCTGAGCGTGCGATGCATGAGAGAGGACCATACGGGCGACTGGGACAAGGCCGCACGCCTGTGGGCCGACATCGCGAGGGAGATCATCGGGCTCGGAAACGTCGCGCCGCTCATCGACGCGTCACTCGAATCCGGGCCGGTACGCATGACGGACGAGGACAAGAGGCTGGTGTGCGCGTACGGCGTGCTCCTGCTCGAGGTCACCGTCAACTGAAACACAACCAAAGACAACGTGCCGCCACACGCGAAGAACGGAAAGGTGCAGACGAATGTCTGACAACAACGAAAAAACCACCGTCGCCGCGCAGGGCGCGACCGACTACGGGTACGTGTCCAGCGGCAACACCGCAGGCAACGTGCGCCTGATCAAGAACTACGCGCTGTTCCTGTTCCCCAAGGGCGACAGCACGTTCGTGGCTCCGACCGGAGTGGCCTGGACCCCGCCGGCAAGCAAGAAGCCGATCGGCTACTCCACGGAGGATGGCGCCGTACTGCATCCGGAACCGGGCGACAGCACCGACTACAAGGCCCACAACGGCGACATCGTCCTGTCCGACACGGATCCGGGCTACTGGACGCTCCAGCTCGCCGCGATGGAGGGCCGCAATGATGTGGTGTCGGCCTACTTCGACGTGGACGTGGAATCCGACGGCGGCATCAGCATCAAGGGCGCCGGATTGAAGAAGGAGTGGATCCTCGTGCTGGTCGCGCTCGACCAGCAGGACCGCCCCTTCCTCCTGTACGGCACCAACGCGAAGGTGAGCGACCGCGACGACGTGAGCCTGAAATCCAGCGAGATCATGAACTTCAGCATGACGTTCAAGATGCTCAAGGGCACCAACGGCGAACAGTTCCACGCATGGGGCCTCGTCACTGAAGACGCCAAGTAGCCCATTGATTCTTCCCGTGCGGCCGATGGCGGTCGGCCGCACGGGACACCCATTCAACCGCCAACCATTAGAACGGAGCCAACATGAGCGACAAAGAATACCATGTCGTGGACGTAGACCTGACCGAAGCGGAAGAGCTCAAACCCGACGTGCACCTCGAGGTCGCCGGAGCGAAACTCGACCTGCCGAACCTCAACAACGCGGAACTGCCCATCGAACTCGTCCAGGCCATCCTCCTGATCAAAAGCAAGCCCGCATTGTCCGACGAGGAAACCACGGCCTGCGTGAGCACGTTCCTCGCCTACTTCCAGACGATGCAGCCGAACTTCTGGAACGTGCTGCGCAAGACCAAACGTCCGATGGCCTACCTCACCGCGACCATCAAGGCGTGGGCCGAGGAATCCGGACTGGACCCAAAAGCGTTTACCTCGCCCACCTCTGGAACAACAATCGCGCGGCACTAGCCTACGACTGGATCCGAGCGTACGGGCAGATCTACAGGCCCGTACGCTTCCGGGAATGGGTTGAAGGCCAACGTCCACGAGTCGATTGGGGACTCGCCTGGGCGTTGACCCGCGAAATCCTCAAAGACCATACGAGCCACTCGTGGATGGCGTTGCAGAACGCCGTCTACGCGCCCGACGGAGCCGAACAGGCGGTCTGGACGCTGTCCGGACAACGCAAACGCCCATGGTTCGACCACGAGCACGACCCGCTCCGCCCGCCAACCCCGACGCACAACCTCACCCGCCGTCAACGCGAGGACAGGGAACGGCTCAAAGCCTACTTCCACATCAACGACGACCTCTGACTCCGACCGCCATCGGAATCCCAACCTACGAATAAGGAAACACGATGGCAGCACAGGACATAGGCGTCGCATACGTCCACGTCGAACCATCCGGCAAAGGATTCGGCAAAAACATCGAAGGCGACATCGGCGACGCCGTCAACAAAGCCTCCAAGAAAAGCTCCAGCACCCTCATCTCGAAGATCGGCGGAGCATTCGGCAAAATCGGCAAGGTCGGCACAGGCGCGATCGCCACCCTCGCCGGCGGCATCACCGCATTGGCCGCCAAAGGCGGCTTCACCCGCGCCCTCAACATCGAGAACGCGCAAGCCAAACTCAAAGGCCTCGGCCACGACAGCGCGAGCGTCACCGAGATCATGAACGACGCGCTCGCATCCGTCAAGGGCACCGCGTTCGGATTGGGTGACGCCGCGACCGTCGCGGCCAGCCTGTCCGCCTCCGGCATCAAGGAAGGCGACCAGCTCACCAAGGTCCTCAAGACCGTGGCCGACACCGCGCAGATCAGCGGCAGAAGCCTCACTGACATCGGCATGATCTTCGGTTCCGTCGCCGCCCGAGGCAAACTCCAGGGCGACGACATGCTCCAGCTCATGTCGAGCGGCATCCCAGTCCTCCAAATGCTCGGCAAGCACCTGAACAAGACCAGCGCCGAAGTGTCCGACATGGTCTCGGACGGCAAAATCGACTTCCAAACCTTCGCCGACGCCATGCAGGAAGGCCTAGGCGGCGCCGCACTATCCGCAGGCACCACATTCACCGGCGCCCTGGCCAACGTGAAAGCCGCGTTGAGCCGACTCGGAGAAACAGCCGCCACACCAGTCCTCAACGGCTTACGCGGCCTGTTCAACCAAGCCATCCCACTCATCGACACATTCACCGCAGCCGTCACACCAACCCTGCAAAAAGTCGGAGCGGCACTCCAACAAGGTCTCGAGAACGCGATACCCGCCACACAGGCGAAACTCAAAAACCTTGGCGACACGATCTCCAACATCCCCGGCTTCCAGATGCTCGCCTCGGCGACGGCCAGCCTCAAAAGCCAACTCACTGGCCTCTGGAACGCAATCACATCACTCATAGGCGGACTCAACAATGGCGGCGAAGCCCCCCCCAAAGTTTCCGAAGCTCTGC
>OAUO01000486.1_pt1 | contig 19399 bp, 9 predicted proteins | sample 1495191 | NCBI WGS metagenome assembly OAUO01 (sample SAMEA2580046, study PRJEB22360) | human gut metagenome | biome: human gut; feature: human-associated habitat; material: faeces | place: Denmark | collected 2008/2010 | reverse complement strand
AAGGAAGCCCCGAAGAAGGACTGAGCCGTGACGACGAAGCCGCTTCTTACTGGGAGCAATTCCTACCGAAAGATCATATCATCAATGGCAACAAACACGATAACTTCTGGGAAATGGGTGATACAGGACCTTGCGGACCCTGTTCCGAAATTCATATCGACCTCCGTCCTGCTGAAGAACGTGCAAAAATCTCCGGTCGTGATCTAGTCAACCACGATCACCCGCAGGTAATTGAAATCTGGAACCTTGTATTTATGCAATATAACCGCAAAGCAGACAGTAGCCTCGAACCGCTTCCGGCAAAAGTAATTGACACCGGTATGGGATTTGAGCGTCTCTGTATGGCACTGCAAGGCAAAACGTCCAACTATGATACGGACGTATTCCAACCGATGCTGAAAGCGATTGCTGTCATGTCAGGCACAGAATACGGAAAAGACAAACAGCAGGACATCGCTATGCGCGTGATCGCCGACCATATCCGCACCATCGCTTTCTCTATCACAGACGGTCAATTGCCCTCTAACGCAAAAGCGGGTTATGTAATTCGCCGTATCCTCCGCCGTGCTGTTCGTTACGGATATACTTTCCTCGGACAAAAACAAGCATTCATGTACAAGTTGCTTCCGGTATTGATTGATAACATGGGAGACGCTTATCCTGAATTGATAGCACAGAAAACCCTGATCGAGAAAGTTATCAAAGAAGAAGAAGAAGCATTCCTCCGCACACTGGAAACCGGAATCCGTCTGTTGGACAAGACAATGGAAGATACCAAGGCTGCCGGAAAAATAGAAATCAGCGGCAAAGATGCCTTCACCTTATATGATACATTCGGTTTCCCGCTCGACCTGACAGAGCTGATTCTCCGCGAAAACGGAATGACTGTAAACCTCGAAGAATTCAACGCGGAAATGCAACAGCAGAAACAGCGTGCACGTAACGCTGCCGCTATCGAGACAGGCGACTGGATTACACTGAAAGAAGGAACAACGGAATTTGTAGGTTACGATTATACCGAATATGAAGCCTCTATCCTCCGTTATCGCCAGATCAAACAAAAGAACCAGACTTTGTATCAAATCGTATTGGACTACACTCCGTTCTATGCAGAAAGTGGTGGCCAGGTAGGTGACACGGGTGTATTGGTCAGCGAATTTGAAACAATTGAAGTAATCGACACCAAGAAAGAAAACAATCTTCCGATACATATTACCAAAAAGTTACCGGAACACCCGGAAGCTCCGTTCATGGCTTGTGTAAATACCGACAAACGCGCTGCCTGTGCAGCCAACCACTCGGTCACTCACTTGCTAGACGCTGCTCTCCGCGAAGTATTGGGCGAACACATCGAACAAAAGGGTTCATTGGTCACTCCGGACTCACTGCGTTTCGACTTCTCTCACTTCCAGAAGGTGACAGACGAAGAAATCCGCCAGGTGGAACACATCGTTAATGCAAGAATCCGTGCCAATATTCCTTTGAAGGAATATCGTAACATTCCTATCGAAGAAGCAAAAGAGCTGGGTGCTATCGCTCTTTTCGGCGAAAAATACGGTGACAGAGTACGTGTGATTCAATTCGGTTCTTCTATTGAGTTTTGTGGAGGTACACACGTAGCCGCAACAGGAAACATCGGCATGGTGAAGATTGTCTCAGAAAGTTCCGTTGCTGCCGGTGTCCGTCGTATCGAAGCTTACACAGGTGCACGTGTAGAAGAAATGTTGGATACTATCCAGGATACGCTCAGCGATCTGAAGGCACTCTTCAACAACACTCCTGACTTGGGAATTGCTATCCGCAAATATCTTGAAGAGAATGCCGGTTTGAAGAAACAAGTGGAAGATTTCATGAAAGAAAAAGAAGCGGCCTTGAAAGAAAGACTGTTGAAGAATATACAGGAAATTCATGGCATCAAAGTAATCAAGTTCTGTGCTCCTCTACCCGCAGAAGTGGTGAAGAATATTGCTTTCCAGCTTCGTGGCGAAATTACAGAAAACTTATTCTTCGTAGCCGGAAGTACGGATGCAGGCAAACCGATGTTGACAGTTATGATTAGCGATAACCTCGTAGCCGGTGGTCTGAAAGCAGGTAATCTGGTGAAAGAAGCTGCCAAACTGATTCAAGGTGGCGGCGGCGGCCAGCCTCACTTTGCAACAGCCGGAGGCAAAAACGCTGACGGGTTACCGACAGCAGTTGAAAAAGTACTCGAACTTGCAGGAATCTAAGAGTAAGTAAATAAATAAAATAAATAGAGTGTGTCTTAAGGTAGGAATTACTGTGAGACACACTCTATTTTTTATATCCAAATCCGGACGCAGAGAAGGTTTGAATCAAGATACCAAGGGCTCGGTCTCCGACACCAGTGAGGGACATCTCCGATATCGGGAAGCACAAACACAATTATAAAGTCTATCTTCCTCACTTTAAAAATATTGCGTATATAATATAGGGTTGTCACAGTTTTTTTCTACCTTTGCACGCAGATTAATTATTTTTCTTATCCTTCAAATAAATAAAATAAATAATCACTAATACCCAAAGAACGATGAGAACACCCACTTGTCTATGCCTGCTGTTAATCTGCATGCTGATTTCTTGTACCCCTACACAAGAGAAACATGAAATAGATTACACATCTTATGTAAATCCATTTATAGGAACAGACTTCACCGGAAACACTTATCCGGGCACACAAGCGCCATTTGGAATGGTACAACTTAGTCCGGATAACGGACTCCCCGGCTGGGACCGCATCTCCGGATATTTTTACCCGGACAGTACGATTGCCGGATTCAGCCACACGCACCTCTCCGGTACCGGAGCTGGAGATCTGTATGATATCTCTTTTATGCCTGTCACGCTGCCTTACAAAGAAGCAGAAGCTCCACTGGGCATTCACTCCAAGTTCTCCCACGATGACGAAAGCGCCTATGCAGGCTATTATCAGGTACGCCTGACCGATTATAATATCAACGTCGAATTGACGGCAACCGAACGCTGCGGTATCCAACGGTATACCTTTCCCGAAGCTCAATCCGCTATCTTCCTGAACTTGAAGAAAGCGATGAATTGGGACTTTACCAACGACTCTCACATTGAGGTGATAGACTCCGTCACCATCCAAGGTTACCGTTTCTCTGACGGCTGGGCACGAGATCAGCACATCTACTTCCGTACCCGCTTCTCCAAGCCTTTCGAGAAAATAGAACTGGATACAATGGCTATTGTCAAAGAGAACAAACGTATCGGCACAGCTACTATCGCACGCTTCGACTTCAACACTCAAGAAGGCGAGCATATACTTGTCAGCACAGCCATTTCCGGTGTCAGCATGGAAGGAGCTGCCAAGAACCTGCAAGCTGAAGTCCCCGAAAACAACTTCGACAAATATCTGGCTGCAACCAAAGCTAACTGGAACCGCCAACTCGGAAAGATTGAAGTAAAAAGTGACAACGAAGATGATAAAGTGAACTTCTACACAGCTATCTATCATTCAATGATCGCCCCGACAATTTATAGTGATGTGGACGGAGCTTATTACGGTCCCGACAAGAAAGTACACCAAGCCGACGGTTGGGTAAATTACAGCACTTTCTCCTTATGGGACACGTACCGTGCCGCTCACCCGCTTTTTACCTACACCGAACCGGAGCGTGTCAACGATATGGTAAAATCCTTCATCGCTTTCTACGAACAGAACGGACGTCTGCCGGTATGGAACTTCTACGGCAGCGAAACGGACATGATGATCGGTTACCACGCTGTTCCGGTGATTGCAGACGCTTATCTGAAAGGAATCGGAGACTTTGATGCGGAAAAGGCACTGGCTGCCTGCGTAGCAACTGCCAACCTGGACAATTACCGGGGCATCGGGCTCTACAAAAAATTAGGATATATACCTTATAACGTGACGGATAGCTATAACGCAGAAAACTGGTCGTTATCCAAAACACTGGAATATGCTTTCGATGACTACTGCATCGCCGAAATGGCACAGAAAATGGGCAAGAAAGATATTGCAGACGAATTCTATAAACGTTCGCAAAACTACAAGAATGTCTATAACCCGGCCACTTCATTCATGCAACCGCGTGATGACAAAGGCGTCTTTATCAAAGATTTCAAAGCAGACGACTATACTCCGCATATTTGCGAAAGCAACGGATGGCAATATTTCTGGTCTGTACAGCATGATGTTGACGGACTGGTCAATCTCGTAGGAGGCAAAAACCGGTTTGCGGAAAAGCTGGATAGTATGTTTACCTATCATCCGTCCGAAGATGACGAGCTCCCACTTTTCAGCACAGGAATGATCGGTCAATACGCGCACGGCAACGAACCGAGCCACCACGTTATCTACCTGTTCAATTCGATAGGATTCAATGACCGGACTCAATATTACGTGGCAAAAGTAATGAATGAGCTCTACAAGAACGAACCGGCCGGCCTTTGCGGCAACGAAGACTGCGGACAGATGTCGGCATGGTACGTATTCAGTGCTATGGGATTCTATCCTGTAAATCCGGTCAGCGGAAGATATGAAATAGGCACTCCCCTATTTCCGGAAATCAAGCTGCATCTCGCCAATGGCAAGACTTTTACAGTACTCGCTCCGAACGTAAACAAAGAAAATATCTATATCCAGTCAATCAAAGTGGACGGCCAACCTTACGATAAGACTTATCTCACCCATGAACAGATCATGAGCGGAGCTACTGTGGAATTCGAAATGAGTAACACCCCTAAAGCAATAGGCGTCATATTCGAAGAAAAGAATCCATAAATAAAACCAAACTTAACTGACCGAGAGCATGAACGAAAACTTCGATATTACTTATAAAGCACTGTTCCGCAGATACTATCCCAACCTGATTTTCTACGCCACCCGTCTGGTAGGTGAGGAAGAAGCGGAGGACGTAGTGCAGGATGTATTTGTAGAATTATGGAAGCGGAAAGACACCATAGAGATAGGAGATCAGATCCAAGCCTTTCTCTATCGTGCCGTTTACACCCGTGCTCTCAACGTCCTGAAACATCGCAATGTGGAAGACGGCTACTGCGCCGCCATGGAAGAAATCAACCAAAGGCGTGCCGAATTCTATCAACCGGACAACAACGAAGTGATCCGGAGGATTGAAGACCGGGAACTACGGAAAGAAATCTACGATGCAATCAACGAACTTCCGGACAAGTGCAAAGAAGTTTTCAAACTCAGCTATCTGCATGATATGAAAAACAAAGAGATAGCCGATGTCCTCGGGGTTTCACTACGCACGGTAGAAGCACATATGTACAAGGCACTGAAGTACTTACGCAGTCGTCTAGATCCTCTTTGGATCATTATAGTCTTATTTTTGTGCAAGTAAGCTAAGTGTTTTTAGGTTCTGAATTGTATTATTTATATGAAGGAAAAGAAAATGAGAAATCTAAGTGAAGACATAATGAATAAATATTTGACTGGGCAATGCTCGGAAGAAGAAATCATCGAAGTAAATGCTTGGATGAAAGAATCGGAAGAAAATGCCCGTCAACTCTTTCGCATGGAAGAAATTTATCATTTGGGTAAATTCGACCGATATGCCGACGAACAACGGATAGCTCATGCTGAAAAGCTGTTATACAAAAAGTTGGATGAAGCAAAAGGGAAACAGGCCAAACTGCTGCGTATGCATCGTTGGATGAGATATGCTGCCGTTATTGCCGTCATTCTTCTTATGGGAGGCGGAACCGGGTACTGGTTCTATCATAACGGGGCAGACCAGCAATTAATGGTCGCCGTTGCCAACGAAGGTATCGTAAAGGAAGTGGTTCTACCGGACGGTACCAGAGTCTGGCTGAACAACCTTGCGACCTTAAAGTATCCACGCGAGTTTTCTGAAAAAGAACGTAATGTCTATCTGGAAGGAGAAGCCTATTTTGAGGTAACAAAGAACCGTCATAAACCATTTACCGTACAAAGCGACGCTATGCGTGTACGTGTATTGGGAACCACATTCAACTTTAAATCCGATAAGAATTGCCGGGTAGCGGAAGCAACACTGATTGAAGGTGAAATTGAAGTGAAAGGCAATAAGGAGGAAGGGCAGATTATTCTCGCCCCCGGCCAACGTGCCGAGTTAAACAAAAAAAGTGGACGGTTGACTGTGAAACAGGTGGATGCTAAGTTGGACGCCGTATGGCACGACAACCTGATTCCATTCCAAAAGGCCGATATCTTTACCATTACGAAAGCACTGGAACGTTTTTATGACGTGAAGATTATCCTGTCACCGGACATCCGGGCGGATAAGACTTACTCCGGTGTACTGAGAAGAAAGTCGACGATCGATTCTGTGCTAACGTCATTACAAAACTCTATACCTATTGATTATAAAATTGTAGGAAGCAATATCTTTATTTCCCCGAAATAAAGGGATTGCTTTCGGCAAAACTAAAAGCTATTACTACCATGAAACTAAAAACATTCCTGATAGTAGGATGTTTAGGAGGATTCTTCGCACTCAACTCCTGTACAGCTCCCACTAATGAGAAAGATTATAGCGTTTTTGTCAATCCCTTTATCGGTACCGGCGGACACGGGCATACGTTTCCCGGAGCAGTAGTTCCGCACGGAATGATCCAGCCAAGCCCGGATACCCGGATTGATGGCTGGGACGCCTGTTCAGGCTATTATTATGAAGACTCTACCATTAACGGATTCTCACACACGCACGTCAGTGGCACAGGATGTTGTGACTACGGCGACGTACTACTCATGCCGACTGTCGGCGAACAGCGATATCAGACCACTGATCCGCAAAGTCAGCAATTAGCATATTCCTCCGCCTTCTCGCACGAGAATGAAACGGCAGAACCGGGATATTATTCCGTTTTTCTGGACACTTATCAGGTAAAAGCCGAGATATCGGCTACCAAACGTGGCGCTATCCATCGCTACACCTTCCCCGAAAGTTCCGAAGCCGGATTTATTCTTGACTTGGATTACAGCCTGCAACGGCAGACTAATTCCGACATGGGGATCGAGGTTATCAGCGACACGGAAATCTGCGGACATAAGAAAACAACTTATTGGGCTTTCGACCAATATATTAATTTCTATGCCAAGTTCTCCAAGCCGTTCTCTTATACGTTGGTGACCGATTCTATCACTATGGATAACGGCAAGCGGCTTCCTGTCTGCAAAGTTTTATTACACTTTAATACCACCAAAGATGAACAAGTACTGGTTAAAGTAGGTGTATCTGCCGTCGACATAGCCGGTGCACGCAAGAATGTAGAATCGGAGATACCCGGCTGGGATTTCGATAAAGTGCGCAAGAATGCACGCTCCGCTTGGAATCAGTATCTGTCAAAGATAGATATTACGACTCCCGACAAGGACGACAAAACGATCTTCTACACCGCTCTATATCATACGGCTATCAGTCCGAACCTGTTCACGGACGCAGATGGACGTTACCTGGGAATGGATCTCGAAGTACATCAGGGAGATACAATCAATCCCCTGTATACTGTATTCTCTTTATGGGACACCTTCCGTGCACTGCATCCGTTAATGACAATTATCGACCCGGATCTGAACAATCAGTTTATCAATTCGCTCATCAAAAAACATCAGGAAGGCGGAATATACCCGATGTGGGATCTGGGCTCCAACTATACCGGTACTATGATTGGTTATCATGCCGTTCCGGTCATCGTGGATGCATATATGAAAGGTTACCGTAATTTTGATGCCAAAGAAGCATACAAAGCATCTCTGCGCGCTGCGGAATATGACACTACCGGTATTAAATGCCCGGCCCTGGTGTTACCCCACCTTATGCCGAAAGCCAAATATTACAAGAACGCAATCGGCTACATTCCTTGCGACCGTGAAAATGAATCGGTAGCCAAAGCGTTGGAATATGCATACGACGACTGGTGTATTTCTATCTTCGCTGAAGCAATGAGCGACTTTGAAACAAAAGCCAAATACGAACGTTTTGCCAAAGCCTACGAGTTTTATTTCGACAAATCTACCCGCTTCATGCGCGGACTGGATTCAAAAGGTGAATGGCGTACCCCGTTCAACCCACGTGCCTCTACTCACCGCAGCGATGATTATTGCGAAGGAACAGCTTGGCAATGGACTTGGTTTGTACCTCACGATGTAGATGGATTGGTTAATCTAATGGGAGGTGAAGACGCTTTTGTACAAAAACTCGACTCACTGTTTACGGCAGATTCATCACTCGAAGGAGAAATGATTTCGTCAGACATCAGCGGCCTTATCGGACAATATGCGCACGGCAATGAACCGAGTCATCACGTCATTCACCTGTACAACTACGTCAACCGCCCGTGGAGAACACAGGAACTGGTAGACAGTGTTTATCAAAGCCAATATGCCAACAGTACAGACGGACTGTCAGGTAATGAAGACTGCGGACAAATGTCTGCCTGGTATATACTCAATTCTATGGGATTCTATCAGGTATGTCCCGGCAAACCGATATATTCTATCGGACGTCCCGCCTTCGACAAGGCAGTTATTAATCTGCCCGAAGAAAAGACATTCAGTATCGTAGTAAAAAACAACGAAAAGAAGAACAAATACATTGAAAGCGTAACACTGAACGGCCAACCGTTGAATACCCCATTCTTCCATCATCAGGATATTGCAAACGGAGGAACAATGGAAATCAAAATGACCGCCCAACCCACGAAATGGGGAGTGAGATAATACGTTTGATTGCTTACTATTAAAACATATACGCCATGAAAAGACTATTAATAATAATTTGTGTACTTGCTTACACATTCTTTGCCAAAGCCAAAGACCGGACACAGTATGTCAACCCGCTAATGGGTTCCCAGTCTACTTTCGAATTATCAACAGGTAATACTTATCCGGCCATTGCCCGTCCCTGGGGGATGAACTTCTGGACTCCGCAGACAGGAAAAATGGGTGACGGCTGGCAATACACTTATACCGCTAACAAGATTCGCGGTTTCAAGCAGACGCATCAACCCAGTCCGTGGATTAACGACTACGGACAGTTCTCTATCATGCCCGTAGTAGGCAAACCGGAGTTTAACGAAGAAAAGCGCGCAAGCTGGTTTGCCCACAAAGGGGAGATCGCCACTCCTTATTATTATAAAGTATATCTCGCCGAACATAATGTCGTGACGGAAATGGCCCCGACGGAACGCGCTGTCCTTTTCCGCTTCACTTTCCCGGAAAATGAACATTCTTATATCGTAGTGGACGCTTTCGACAAAGGCTCGTATGTCAAAGTGATTCCGGAGGAAAACAAGATTATCGGCTATACCACCCGCAATAGCGGAGGAGTTCCCGAAAACTTCAAGAATTACTTTATCATCGAGTTCGACAAGCCTTTCACATACAAAGCAACAGTAGCCAATGGCAATCTTCAAGAAAACGTTACCGAACAAACAACTGACCACGCCGGAGCTATTATCGGTTTCCGGACACATAAGGGCGAACAGGTGCACGCAAGGATTGCTTCTTCTTTTATCAGCTTCGAACAGGCGGCTGTCAACATGAAAGAACTGGGCAAGGACAATATCGAGCAAGTAGCCAAGAAAGGAAAAGAAGCATGGAACCAGGTATTAGGAAAAATTGAAGTGGAAGGCGGCAATCTGGATCAATATCGTACATTCTATTCCTGTTTATACCGTTCACTCCTGTTCCCGCGCAAGTTCTACGAACTGGACGCGAACGGCCGGCCGATTCATTACAGTCCATATAACGGACAAGTATTGCCGGGATATATGTATACCGACACAGGTTTTTGGGATACGTTCCGATGTCTGTTCCCGTTACTGAATCTGATGTATCCTTCGGTTAACAAGGAGATGCAGGAAGGGCTTATCAATACATATAAAGAAAGCGGGTTCTTCCCCGAATGGGCAAGTCCGGGACACAGAGGATGTATGGTAGGTAATAATTCTGCTTCTGTTCTGGTAGATGCTTACATGAAAGGCGTGAAAGTGGACGATATAAAAACGCTGTATGAAGGATTGCTGCATGGAACAGAGAATGTACATCCTGAAGTATCTTCAACAGGACGCTTGGGACATGAATATTATAACAAGCTGGGATATGTACCATACGATGTGAAAATCAACGAGAATGCAGCACGTACACTGGAATATGCATACGACGACTGGTGTATCTACAAACTGGCTAAAGAACTGAAACGCCCGAAAAAAGAGATCAATCTTTTTGCAAAGCGTGCCATGAATTACAAAAATCTCTTCGACAAGGAGTCTAAATTAATGCGCGGACGCAATGAAGACGGTACATTCCAGTCACCATTCTCTCCATTGAAATGGGGCGATGCCTTTACAGAAGGAAATAGCTGGCACTACACCTGGTCTGTGTTCCATGATCCGCAAGGGCTAATCGACTTAATGGGCGGAAAAGAGATGTTCGTCACTATGATGGACTCCGTTTTTGCCGTACCTCCCGTATTCGATGACAGTTACTATGGACAGGTGATTCATGAAATTCGCGAAATGACCGTTATGAATATGGGTAATTATGCACACGGCAATCAGCCTATCCAGCACATGATTTATTTATATGATTATGCGGGCCAGCCCTGGAAAGCCCAGTACTGGTTGCGCCAAGTCATGGACAGAATGTACACTCCGGGGCCTGACGGTTATTGCGGCGACGAAGACAACGGACAAACTTCCGCCTGGTATGTATTCTCTGCATTAGGTTTCTATCCTGTTTGTCCGGGAACGGATGAATATATCGTAGGCGCTCCTTTATTCAAGAAAGCCACACTTCATTTTGAGAATGGCAACAGTTTGGTGATTGATGCCCCGAACAACAGTAAAAAGAACTTCTATGTCAATTCGATGAACGTAAACGGCACTGACTATACTAAAAATTATCTTCGCCACGAAGAATTATTCAAAGGTGGTATTATCAAAGTAGATATGAGTAATCAACCGAATATGAACAGAGGTACGAAAGAAGAAGATATGCCTTATTCTTTCTCTAAAGAGCAATAATCCTTTATTCAATAGTGTGCCGCTATTTCAATTGCTGTCCTTCAGTTCACTTCTGAAAGCGGCTATTCATTGAGATTTCGACTAAAAGTAGTAGCCTGAAAGTAAACTTCTTTGCTTTCAGGCTATTTTTCAATAAGTTTTCACTACTTTTGCTCAACAAACATCTACAAATCATGGAAGAAAAAATTGACTTTGCAAAAGTCCCTTATCAATATTCGATGTGCCTTAACCGACAATGCCCCCAAGCAGGTACCTGCCTAAGACAACTTACAGAACAAAGCGTACCGGAAAACATAGAACACTGGATTATCATCAGTCCCAAATATCTGTCTACCGTGAAAGGCGGCTGTCCCCATTACCGTTCCAGTACAAAAGTACGATACGCCCAAGGATTCATCGGAATCTTAGAGAATCTACCTTATAAACAAATGCAAACCGTTATCCTGCACCTAATGAACTATTTAGGACGCAGAACCTACTATCGTGCCCGTAAAGGCGAACGTTTACTCTCTCCTTCCGAACAACAGCATATACTGAATATCCTCAGAAACTGCGGAGTTACCACCACACAAGAATTTGATGCATACGTTGAAGATTATGACTGGTGATCCGGTCTCTCAATTGACATAACTGCAACACAGCATTGGCACAACTGTGCCACGGGCTTGTCACAACTCTTAAATGAGAAGCACTGCAATGATAGTACAAAGGGATTTACACACGAAATCATAATACTCTTAATTATATAAAGAAAAAAAGATAAATTAGACTAAGTGTTTATTGCGTTAGCATTGTTTTATTTATAAAAGAAGAAAATAAGACTTCTTTTATTAGTTCAATAATTTTTATACAACCATTAAATTAAATGTATGGAAAGCAATCATTCTATTCAAAAGTCGAACTTACTTCGAGCTTTATTGGTTTTAATTTTCATGGCAATCCCATTACAATGGGCTACCGCACAGTTGACATTATCAACTACACGCACAAACTTAGGAACTGTTATTAAACAGATACAGTCCCAGTCTAAGTATCAATTCTTTTATAACGACAAGTTATCTGCCACCCAAGTAGAGGCAGTGAATGTAAAAGACGCTTCTTTAGAACAAGTCCTCAACTCTCTTCTGAGCGGAACAAGCATTTCGTACAAGGTAGAAGACAATATTGTATACCTGTCAGAAAAAAATGCACAACAAACCAACCAACAACAAGTTGGCCAGGAACACACGATTACCGGACAAGTCATCGATACTAAAGGAGAAATGCTGATTGGTGTCAGTATCCTGCAAAAAGGAACAAGTAATGGTACCATTACAGACATGGATGGCAATTATACCCTCAAGGTCAGCGGTGAACAGCCTGTATTGGTATTTTCCTATATAGGATATAAGACATTAGAGATTCCGGGCAACAAACCGACTCTCAATGTCACGATGTCGGACGATACTCAAGTTATCGATGAAGTCGTCGTTACCGCATTAGGTATCAAACGCGAAAAGAAAATGCTGGGATATGCAGTTCAGGAAATAAAAAGCGACCAGCTGAACAAGACCGGAGATCCTTCTGTGACAAGCGCTTTGCAAGGAAAAGTGGCAGGTCTTCAGATGAATACGGCAGGTACAGGTTTGGGAGGTTCCACCAAGATTACGATTCGTGGTAATTCCTCCTTATCAGACAATAACCAACCTTTATGGATTATCGATGGTGTGCCTTTCAGCGACAACAACAGTTCTGACGCTTCTTACTATGGCGGTGTAGACCGTGGCGGTGCCTCTGTCGACATTAATCCCGATGACATCGAAACCATTTCTGTACTGAAAGGTCCGAATGCTGCCGCTCTCTACGGTTCACGTGCCGGTAATGGTGTCATCCTGATAACAACCAAAAAAGGTTCAAAAAAAGAAGGATTCGGTGTTCGTTATAGCGGGAACTTCACATGGAGCACAGTAGCTGAAACACTGAAAATGCAGGAACGCTACGGTCAAGGAACAGACGGTGTTTACAATAAGGCTGCGAGCAGTAGTTGGGGTAGCGAATTGGATGGACACATGGTAGAAGCCTGGAACGGAGAACAACGTGCTTATTCTAAGTATGGAAACAAACTGAAAGATTATTTCAACACCGGTTTTGCCCACAACCATAATGTGTCTATCAGTAATGTAACCGACAAGTCTCATTTCCGTGCATCTTTCGGCAGTTCTAACAATAAAGGTTTATTCCCGAACGAGAAATTGGATAAGATAAATATTGACCTGAACGCCGGTGCAGAAATGAACAAATATCTCTCTATGGAAGGAAAAGTCTCCTTATCACGAACCAAGGCAGAAGATCGTCCCTATTTCGGAAGTTATGGAGTTATTGCACAGTTAATCGGTATTCCGCACAACGTGTCTTTGGATGATTTAAAGAATTATTCAACAGAAAACTCCGCACACGTGAATTGGGCAGGCCCGAACCCCGGATTGGAAAATCCATATTACGTACAAGACCAGCGCCATAATTCTGACGAACGTTGGAGAGCTTTCGGATACTACAACGCAAAAATCAACTTTACCGACTGGTTACACTTTAGCGCCAAATATGCATTCGACTATTACCGTACACGTGTTCAAAGCACCGACTTATCGAACGGTATCGGTAAAACTATCGAAAACATTACCGATGACCGTATGAGCCGCAGTGAGGAAAACTTCTTTGAGTCAAATGCAGAATTTATCCTTGCCGGAGACAACCGTATCGGAGAAAATTTCCGTATCGGCTACACAGTAGGTGCCAACTTCATGTATCAGAAATTTGAGACCTTGTCGGCTGAAACAAAAGACATGGTAAACAAGAACCAATGGATATTCAATGCCGCAAACATTCTGAACAGTGCTGCTGAAGATGGACACGAACGCGCTACCAACTCTGTATTTGCATCTGCACAACTTGCATGGAAAGAGTATTTGTCAATGGACTTGACTGCACGTAACGACTGGTCGTCCACATTACCCTCCAGCAACCGTTCATTCTTCTATCCATCTGCAAACTTAAGTTTCATCATAACAGATTTTCTTCGTTCATTAGACAAGACATTACCTTCATGGCTCACATTTGCCAAAGTTCGCCTATCTGCCGCACAAGTAGGTAAAGATACAGAACCATACAACCTGTATAATACATTGAGCTATGCATTCAGCAACGGAGTGCTCAATATCACAAAATCTGATATTAAAAAGAATGACCAGTTGAAGCCGGAGATTTCCTCCTCGTATGAAGCCGGTTTGGATATGAAATTCCTCAATAATCGTCTGGGATTCGACTTCACTTATTACAACAGCCGTACCAAGAACCAGATCATGAAAGTCCCTGCACCGGCTCCTTGGAGTGGTGGTAAAATGATTAACTCCGGTTTAATTGTCAACCAAGGATTCGAATTCATGCTATATTCTACTCCTGTACAAACGAAAGATTTCACGTTCGATTTGAATATCAACTTATCCAGGAATGTATCTAAAGTAAAAGAACTGGCAGATGGCGTTGATTATCTCTTCTTCAATGGAGATGCAAATTTCCCAATCAATGTCGGTACACGCGTAGGACACCGCTTGGGTGAAATTTATGCCAAAAACCTGTACAAGCGTGATGAAAACGGTAATATGATAGTTAATAAACAAGGCCGTCCGACCAAGGTCTCCGGTGAAGACGCTTTCCAATACACATTGGATCATCCGATCGGTAATATTGAACCGGACTTATTAATGTCCGTTTCTCCATCATTCACCTACAAAGGATTTACTCTTTCTGCATTGTTCGATATGAAATTTGGTGGTGACATTGTTTCTGTATCCGAGGCAATGGCAACCAGCACAGGATTGGCAGCACGTACCGCTAATCGTGGTAATGCAGAGAATGGCTGGAAAATCGTTGCTCCGGGTGTGACCGCCGACGGTACTGTAAACTCAACAGCTATGAACGCTCAAAGGTATTACACATCAATGAGTGGTATGGCCGAAGAATTCGTATACGATGCTTCATTCATCAAATTGAAAGAATTGTCATTAGGTTATTCTTTCCCGAAATCCATACTGAAGAAGACTCCTTTAACTTCACTGAACGTAGCATTCGTTGCCCGTAACTTGGCTTACCTGATGAAACATACACCGGGAACAAGTCCCGAAGGAGGTTATGACACAAGTATGTTCTCTCAAGCTATCGATTATATGTCTGTTCCTTACACACGTACATTCGGTCTTTCTATTAATCTTGGTTTCTAATCTAAACATAAAAAGAAGTTATGAAATTCTATTATAAAACACTTGCATTCGCATCTCTACTTGCTCTAGCAGCTTGCTCAGATTTTGATGAAATGAACACCAACCCGTACGAACCTCCTTATTCACCGGGTACTTCTAATACCGATGTAAGTCCTGAAGGCATTGATATTGATTATGAACTGCCTGAAGCTGATATAAAAGCATTAAAAGAAGCAGAAACTTCAATTGGTAGTTTGTTCCGTAATCTAACGAATGAGGGACCTTACAATGATTATCAGGTAACCACCAACTTAACTCATGACATTTATGCCGGCTATATGGCAAATACATCTGCCGGTTTCCATGAAAAAGCCTGCACATACGTATATACTGACGACTGGTCCAAAAACAGATGGGATCATTTCTATAATGACCGTACTGCAAACGAATATGCACAAATTATCAAAGTCTGTCATTTCGTCAATAAAGACAAATACTGGAACGAGTTCTACGTAACCCGTATTTATTATGCATTCCTCATTTCTATGCAGACAGATACATACGGTGATATTCCATTGTCGTACTACATAAAAGGAATGTTACCCCCGACACAGTATATTTCATATACCAGCCAAAAGGATGTGTACGATGCTATGTTCAAACTGCTGGATGAAGCTATCACCAACATCAAACCCGACAAAGGTTTGAACTGGGGAGAAGGAAAAGGAAGTAATGACCGTTGCTATGGAGGCGACATCAACAAATGGTTACGCTTTGCCAATACTTTACGTTTGCGTCTGGCGCTTCGTATTTCAAATGTCGATCCGGATCGTGCCCAAGAAGAAGGGAAAAAAGCAATCGAGAGTACTTATGGTTTGATGCAAAGCAATGCAGACAACATGAGAACTGTACCGAAAGTTGCCCCTATCGACAAAGGTGGTGAAGGAGGCGGCGGATCTGAAAATATCCATGCGCTGATATTCGGTTGGGGAGCGCAAATGGTTATGTCGAAAGATTTGGAAAAGGCCTATAAAAATGAATCTGAAGTATTAGATCCCCGATGCGAAATACTGTGGTGGCGCCCAAGTCCATTTTCAGATCTTAAGGAAGCCAAAGAAAGCAATAAGGACTTTGCCGGATGTCCGATTGGCAATATGGATGTACAAGGAGAGGACGCGACAAAAAGTTACTCTCCTGTAAGATGTAATAAACTGATAAGTTCGGATCATAATAATTTAGATGATAACTATTGGTTTAGCGAAGCTCGCGAACTGGTTTGGGTGAGCTATGCGGAGAGTCGGTTCATGTTGGCAGAAGCTGCTCTCAGAAATTGGACGACAGGCTCAGTTGAGCAATATTATATTGACGGAATTAGAGCGTCCATGGATTACTATAATATTGATGAGGCTAAAAAACAAGCCTATATTGACGGATTGAAGAACAAACAAGATGTATCCGGAAGTGACAAGGAGAAAGCCTTGAAAGAGATCATCACCCAAAAATGGATTTCGATCTTCCCGAACGGCAATGAAGGTTGGGCAGAATTCCGCCGTACAGATTATCCTGAATTGCTGAATATCGAAGAAAACAACTCGGACGGTGACGTGCCTGAAGGTAAGTTCATCAAACGGATCAAATACCCGCAAAGTGAATCCTTTAACCCCAACCGGCCGATGGGCGACAACCAAGGAACGAAAATCTGGTGGGATGTGGCAGATACAAATAATGACAATGGTCAACGTGTACAGCCAAACAACTTCCGATAATCAGTCACTAACAAAGTGCTAAAACTCTTTGTGCCAAAGCCTGAAAAAATCTAATGACAGGAACTTGTCTTCTTAGATAGAATCAGAAAAACAGTAGATTGGGAACTTCTCCTTTAATCTACTGTTTTTTTCAACTAAATCACTCCACTTGTTCTTTCGGATAATTCACCAAATACAACGTCTTCGTCGCACGAGTAAACGCCGTATACAACCAACGAAAGTAATCGGGAGTCAAGTATTCATCCGTCATATATCCCTGATCCAGGAACACATTCTGCCACTGGCCACCTTGTGCCTTATGACAAGTGACCGCATACGCATACTTCACTTGTAACGCATTATAATGTGGGTCAGCTTTCATCTTTTTCATCCGGTCACGTTTATTGGGAATATCGATATAATCTTCCAGCACTGTGTAAAATAACCGGTCATTATCCGCTTTCGGTAATGCAGGCGAATCTGAATGTAGAGTATCCAACAACAAATTAGCATCCAATTCAAAATCATTCTGATCGGGAAATCTGAGAGTGACTTCCGCAAAACGGAAGCCGTACATTTCACGGGTACGACGGACACGGCGAACAATTGCAATCTCTCCGTTGGCTATGAAATCCATTTCTTTATATTTCTCCGTCCAATAATAATTATTCTTGGCTACCATTAACATATCTCCGGAATTCAATTCATCTTCCCGCCAAAGTATCTGCGCACGTATTCCATTATTATATAAGTTCGCGCGTTTATTAGAGCGACAAATCACAATCGTCTCATCCATTCCGTCATGGTCATAACAATCGGTCAGCTTTTCTATCAATTCTACTCCCGGAACGACTTGTATATCCGGAAAGCCGGTCACTTTTATCTTTGGTAACGAATAGCATTCATCTGCTGCTATCAATTGCCGCAATTGAGTCGCATTCCACAAGATGCCGGATTGTTGCACCTGACGAACTACTTGAGTCAAATCGACCTCACGAACTTCAAGTCCATATCCTTTCAATGCATCGGCAAACAACGCGGGACTTAACTCCTCTCCCACCGGCGGAAGCTGTGCCGTATCTCCCATTAACAAAAGACGGCAACCTTGTCCCGAATACACGAACTGCACCAAGTCATCCAACAAACGTCCCGTACCGAATACACTGCCCGACAACCCTTCATTAGAAATCATCGAAGCCTCATCAACAATAAACAAAGTATTTGTAGCAAGATTGTCATTAATCGAAAAATTACTGATTTCATTAGAAAAAGACTGTTGTCTATATATTTTCTTATGGATAGTAAAGGCAGAATGTCCCGCATAGGCCGAAAAAACTTTTGCCGCACGTCCCGTTGGAGCCAGTAAAACAGACTTTTGCTGCAACTGGTTCATCGTTTTCACCAATGCCCCTACTAGAGATGTTTTACCAGTACCGGCATAGCCTCTGAGGATGAAAACTTCATCCGCCAAGGTAGACAGAAGAAACTCTGAAAGAGATTTTACAGCAATTTCCTGCTCTAAAGTTGGTTCATAAGGAAAATTTTCCTTAATTTGCCTTTCTAAATAGTTATTTATCATTTTTGTACGAGAAAAAAGTTCCCGGAACTATCGTATTTAAATTTATTTATTCTATTTTTGCGATGCGAATATAACAACTAAAAACATAATTTATCATGAAAACAGTATTTAATATTGTATTAGTGCTCTGTGCTGCTGCACTGATTTACATCTGCTACAACAGCATCATGGGTCCTATCAATTTTGAAAACGCAAAAAAAGACAGAGAAAAAGCAGTCATTGCCCGTCTAATTGACATCCGTAAAGCACAGCAGGAATACCGTATGCTTCACCACGGAATGTATGCTCCTAAATTGGACACATTGATTGACTTCGTTAAGAATCAGAAGTTGCCGTTCGTTATGAAAATCGGACAATTGACAGACAAGCAGTTGGAAGACGGATTAACTGAAAAGAAAGCAATGTCGATCATCGAAAAAGCTAAGAAGACCGGCAGATATGACGAAGTTAAGAAATGGGGACTTGAAAACTTCAAACGTGACACTATGTGGGTAGCTGTATTGGATACTATCTATCCGAAAGGATTCAATCCGGATTCTATGAAATTTATCCCTCATGGAAATGGCGCTCAATTCGAAATGAATGTTAGAAACGATACCGCTAAATCCGGTGCTCCTGTATACTTGTTCGAAGTAAAAGCTCCATACGATACTTATTTGAGCGGACTCGACAAACAGGAAATTATCAACCTGAAAGACTTAGATTCCAAATTAGGTAAATACAGTGGTTTGATGGTAGGTTCTATCGACACTCCAAACAATGGTGCTGGTAACTGGGAATAATGATTGATTTTACTAAATCAAAAC
>OAUO01000424.1_pt1 | contig 21823 bp, 17 predicted proteins | sample 1495191 | NCBI WGS metagenome assembly OAUO01 (sample SAMEA2580046, study PRJEB22360) | human gut metagenome | biome: human gut; feature: human-associated habitat; material: faeces | place: Denmark | collected 2008/2010 | reverse complement strand
CCTTCCACAAACGGAGCATCTACCGAGATATGTCTTCCTGACACTTTTAACGTATCAGAAATCTTATCCACCGGAATATCCAGTTCGTCTGCAAGTTCTTCAGGAGAAGGTCTGCGTTCGTTTTCCTGTTCGAATTTAGAGAAGGCTTTGCTGATTTTATTCAACGACCCCACTTGATTCAACGGAAGACGTACAATTCTTGACTGTTCTGCCAAAGCTTGCAAAATAGACTGACGAATCCACCACACAGCATAGGAAATAAACTTAAAACCTCTGGTCTCGTCAAATTTTTCAGCCGCCTTAATCAACCCCAGGTTACCTTCATTTATAAGGTCCGGTAAACTTAACCCCTGATTTTGATATTGCTTAGCTACAGATACAACAAAACGCAGATTCGCTCTGGTCAATTTTTCCAATGCTCTCCGGTCGCCTCTTTTGATAGCCTGTGCCAATTCTACTTCTTCTTCTACTGTGATCAGATCTTCACGGCCTATTTCCTGAAGATACTTGTCTAGAGAAGCGCTTTCGCGATTGGTAATGGACTTTGTGATCTTTAACTGTCTCATCCAATGTTTTTATATTGAGAATATCAGGGTGCAAAGATAATATTATTTTTATTGACAGAATTGGCTGGATGCACCCTACACCCAGCTAATTATAAACCTTTAACAATCTTCCCGCCAAATAAGACAAATATAACGTTATTTTATTATTCAGCCAAGTCTATAGCATATACTTTCGTACGTCCATTCGGGTAGAAACCTTTTACTACGATATAACGATCGTCCTCATTTCCTTTCAAAACCTTGTCAACTATTTTCTCAAGTTGTTCAGGAGATGAAATCTTCTGATCGTTTACAACCATGATAATGAAGCCTTTTTTGATACCGGCATCTTTCAGTTTACCATTCAACAAACCAGTCACTTCAATACCATAACTTACACCTAATTCACGTTTCTGTTCGTTTGTCAACGCGCTAAAAGCGGCTCCTAAAACTTCAGCACTGTCGGCGGCTCCTTTCACTACAGCCGTACTACCCTGTGCGTTACGAAGTTCCACATTAAATGTCTTGGTGCTACCATTACGGTCTACAGTAACCTGTACCTTGTCACCCGGACGATATTTACTAATCTGTTCCTGCAAAGCATTCGCAGATTTCACTTTTGCACCATTTACAGCAACAATCACGTCACCTTTTTCAATTCCGGCTTCCTTGGCAGTACTGCGATCTGCGAAATCAGCCACACACGCACCTTCGGAAACTTTTATCTTGGATTTTAAGGCGCTCAGCTCTTCTTTCTGTTTAGCCGGCAAGTTCGGATAGCCCAGCATGTCGGCGATGTCACCCACACTCATAATTTGGACACCCAGGATTGCACGCTGCACCGTACCATACTGCTTCAAGTCGTTTGCCACTTTCCCTGCAATACTGATAGGCACTGCAAACGAATAACCTGCAAAGTTTCCTGTTTCGGAATAAATAGCAGTATTAATACCGACCAACTCCCCTTTCGTATTCACCAGCGCTCCCCCACTATTACCGGGGTTCACGGCTGCATCGGTCTGGATAAAGGACTCGATCTTGCTCTTGTCTCCACCTCCCATCGAGATACCACGCCCTTTTGCGCTCACAATGCCAGCCGTAACCGTAGAAGTCAAATTAAACGGGTTACCGACAGCCAACACCCATTCCCCGACTTTCAGTTTTTCAGAATCACCGAACGGAATGGTTGGAAGATCTTTCGCATCGATCTTAAGCAAAGCGATATCTGTCGTCGGATCGGTTCCAACCAATTTGGCTGCAAACTTACGATTGTCATTCAATGTCACTTCCAGCTCATCCGCTCCATCGATCACATGATTGTTCGTTATAATATATCCATCGGTCGAAATGATCACCCCGGAACCGGCCCCGACCCGTGGTTGCGGTTGCGGGCGTTGGAACCCTCCACGTCCTCCGAATCCGAAGAAATACTCGAATGGATCGACATACTGCGGCTGATTGCCTCCGTCGGCATATTGTTTGGCATTTGTCGTGGCCTTAATATGCACAACGCCATGAACCGTACTTTCTGCAGCCGTAGTAAAATCCGTATTCTCTGCAGCAACCGTGTTATAACCGGCTAGCCGGATCGGCTGATTGAAGGTATTTGCTGAGCCGGAAGTGCCAAATACCGGTTGATTCTTATTAATCAGGTAAGCACTCGTCCCAACAGCCGCCCCCGCACTGATTGCAGCCACGAGAACTATACCAAGCACATTTTTCCACATCTTTTTCATACTCTCATTATTTTATCAAACATTTAAATTTAACATTTTTCTTTCGACAAAGAAAAGTCAAAAATCGTGCGATTATTCCATTTGCAACTATTTTTTTATCACTTTTAACGGCACTCTGCAAGGGCTTAACTGCGATTAACAGTACTGTGTAATGCAAAGTACCTTTTTAACAATCAACTGTCTGCCAAATGGTCATACATTCAATAATATAACAGCAGGAAAGGCAGAATGTTTCCCATGAACCTGCCATCAGATATCTATGTAATTTATTTTCAACAATGTCGAACATATACATAGCATTATCGAAAACAAATTAGACTGGAAGAAAAGTAAAAGAGAACTATATCGAACCATTTTGATGTGGTTATCCCTATTTTCAATTTTCAATTGTCGATTAAAAGAATTACCTTTGTCGCATTGCAGTCTGCCGGTCTGTCGCTCGTCCTTCAGGACGGGAGGAACGTCCGGGCAACAAAGAGCACCATACTTCTTAACGGGAAGCTGTCCGTAAGGGTAGAGTAGCGTAACAGAAAACGACCGCCGGCCTGTCCGGTAAGGGTGAAAAGGTGAGGTAAGAGCTCACCGGGTCTTATAGCAATATAGGATGCCGTACGCCTTATGGGTTGTAAGGTCATGTATACCGGCGCATGTAGGATTGCTCGTCCGATGCCGGGGGGTAGACCGCTAAAGCTTACTGGTGACAGTAAGACGAGATAAATGACAGACGCTCCCGTGCAAACGGGAGTACAGAACCCGGCTTATAGGCAGGCTGCTTTTTTATAATGTGCCAGTATACCAATTCAACAATATGCCAATTAAATGGTTTTCTATCGGTATATTGGCACATTTAATTTATTGGCACATCATATATATGAAAACAACCGGTAAAAAGACGCTCGGAGAACGGATCAACGCCCTACTGACAAGAATGATCCGTTTCGTCACTTACGACATTTGGCGGATCACCGAAAATGAAGTAAGCGGACTGAAAGAGCTTTATATCAACATCATCAAGACAATAATTCTTGCAGTCAGGGGGTTTCAGAGCGAGAATCTTCAAACGAAAGCCTCCGCCCTCACCTACAGCACCTTGCTATCCATCGTGCCTCTCCTGGCGGTTCTGTTGGGGATAGCCAAAGGGTTCGGCTTCCAAAACACCGTACGCCAGGAATTGTTCGACTATTTCCCCGGACATGAAGTGGAATTGACCAAGGCTTTCGAATTCGTAGAAAGCTATCTGGAGCAAGCACAAGGCGGCGTAATCATCGGGGTCGGCCTGATCCTGCTGTTTTATACAGTTGTCAACCTGATCTCATCCATAGAAGACACGTTCAACGACATCTGGCAGATACAGAAATCACGTCCGTGGTATCGGAAGTTATCCGATTATCTGGCCTTGTTCCTGATTTTACCGGTACTGATGACGGCTTCCAGCGGTTTATCCATCTTCCTGTCCACTTTGCAGAACTCATTTATCAGCCAGTACTTTTTCTTTACTCCACTGGTCGAACTGATACTGAACATAACTCCCTACCTCATTACGATCCTGGCATTCACAGGACTTTATATTTCATTACCCAATACGAAAGTACGGTTTGTAAACGGCCTCGTGGCTGGAATCCTGTCAGGCATCGCATTCCAATTCTTCCAGTTTATCTACATCAGCGGGCAGATCTGGGTGAGCAAATACAACGCGATCTACGGTAGTTTTGCCGCCTTGCCCCTGTTGTTGCTATGGTTACAATTGTCATGGCTGATCTGCCTGTTCGGGGCGGAAATCTCGTATGCTTCCCAAAACGTGAAGAAATTCAGTTTCGAGCGTGACAGCAAGAACATCAGCCGGCGATATAAGGATTTCCTCACGCTGCTGATAGCTTCCCTGATCGTAAAACGGTTTGTAAAAGGAGAAAAGCCTTATACGGCAGATGAATTGTCAGACGCTTACCGCATACCGATCCGTATCACGACACAGATACTCTATCAACTGACCGAACTGCACATCATTATCGAAGTCAATTACGGAGATGACGAACGCGTCGTTCACTACCAGCCGGCCATCGACGTAAACAAGATCACTGTCAGCTATCTACTGACACGCATGGACGAATACGGCTCGGAGAACTTCAAGATCGACACATCCAAATTGTTCAGCAAGGAATGGAAAGCCTTGCTGAAAACCCGCGAGGACATGATTAAGGCGAATGACAACATTTTGTTGAAAGACCTTTGAACAATTGACAATGGATTATTGACAATTATTAAGGGATGGATAAAAGAAAAGGGAATACAGATCTGACAGAAGGGAAAGTATGGAAAGTGATCGTTCGCTTTGCATTGCCGTTGCTGGTCGGAAATCTGCTGCAACAGTTCTATAACATAACGGACAGCATTATTGTCGGACAGTTTCTGGGAAAGGAGGCACTGGCAGCGGTATCGGCTTCCTTTTTCATCTATTACTTCATCATTTCGCTCGTGATCGGTGTAGGAAGCGGTACTACGGTAGTCATTTCACAACTTTTCGGAGCCAAACAGTATCAAAAGGTACAACTTGCGTTTTCCTCCTTCTTCATATTCATGTTAGTCGGAGGAATAATACTATCCATTGCAGGGATTATTTTCGCCGAGCCGGTTTTCCGCCTGACCAATACGCCGGAAGAGGTTATTCCACAAGCGGTAGCCTATTTTCGCATTTACATAGGAGGAACATTCCTGTTCGTAACCTTCAATAGCATCATTTCGATTTTGCGAGGCGTGGGCGAGTCTGTTCGCCCAATGCTGTTCATTCTGATTACGACAGTCCTGAACATTGCGTTCGACTTGCTCTTCATACTCGTATTCAAATGGGGTATAGAGGGAGCTGCTCGTGCGACTGTCGTTTCGCAGGGAATCGGTATGTGTATAGCCCTGGCGTATGTAAACAATACGCACCCCTTGCTATCCATCAAAAAGCAAGATATGCTGTTCGACTGGAAACTGTTCAAAGAGAGCTTAAAAATCGGACTGCCGACAAGCGTACAGCAATGTGCGATCGCCCTCGGACTGATCGCATTGCTGGGAATCGTGAATAGTTTCGGAACCAATACACTGACAGCTTACGGTGCCGCCGGAAAGATAGACACGATCATCACTCAGGCTATCCTCACCCTATCAGGAGCGTTAGCAGCTTTCTGCGGACAAAATATCGGAGCCGGGAGACTGGACCGGGTGAAAAAGGGAGTACAGTTTACGATGTACACGAATATAGCCCTGGGACTATTAACTTTTGCCGCCGTCTATCTATTCGGCAACGAGATGATGAGAATTTTCACGAAAGACATAGATGTCGTGGCGATTGGAAAAGAATATCTGCTAATTATCGGTGGTTTCTTCATTGTACATGGGGCACTGAACGTGTACAACGGAGCACTCAGGGGAGCTGGAGATACCTTGTTCCCAATGATAACCAGCCTGGTCTGCCTCTGGTTGATCCGTATTCCCCTCGCCTATTATCTCAGTTCATGGTTGGGACGCAACGGAATCTGGTGGGCGATCGGTATCAGCATCACAATCGGACTAATCGTGACCTTCGTTTATTATAAGATGGGGTTCTGGAAGAGAAGAAGGAGGATTTATGAATTATGATTTCCTGTTACACTGCATAAATCATAATCCATAAATCTCAGTACCGATTATAGCTAATCACTTCTTTCAGATCTTTGCGTTTCTTAGGTCTGTCCGGTTGGGTAGAATAGCCGATAACGATGTCCAGCAAAACACGTTTGCCGGAAGGGATATCCAATAGTTTACGAACTTTCGTTTCATCAAACCAGCCGACAATACAACTCCCCAACCCTTCATCTTCGGCAGCCAGCACAAGGTGAGCGGCCGTTATGCCGATATCCAGATGGGAGAAATTCTTGTCCTTGATCCACGAGCCGATACCTGCTGTCAGATTCGGCCTCTCCTCCACGACCAAGATATGTACGGGCGCCTGTTTGGTGAAATGGTTCATTCCCAAAACACGGTTCGAAGTTGCGTCTGCCACCCGATTCTTCAGTTCGGGATCATCCACCACAATAAAATGCCAAGGTTGGGAATTACAAGCAGACGGCGCGATACACGCCGCCTCCAGAATACGCTGTAATTTTTCCTTTTCCACCGGACGCTGCGGATCAAAAGCCCGGTCACTTTGGCGCCGGCTTGCTAAAGAGAGGAAATCTTTCATTTGAACTGCATCATCTTACTGATATACTTACCGACAATGTCGAACTCAAGATTGACGACCGTACCTTTTTCGATCTGGCAGAAGTTGGTGTTGTCATGCGTATACGGAATGATCGCTACCTGAAAACTATTCTGCTTCGAATTACAGACAGTCAGGCTCACACCATTGACACAGACGGAACCTTTCTCGACAGTTATATATCCCTGCTGCGCCATCTCTTGGTCGAACGGATATTCGAACGTATAATACCAGCTTCCATTTGCATCTTCCACACTTGTACAAACGGCAGTCTGGTCGACATGCCCCTGCACGATATGTCCGTCCAGACGTCCGTTCATCATCATACTGCGTTCCAAATTCACGAGTGAACCTGGTTTCAGCAGCCCCAAGTTGGAACGTTCCAGAGTTTCTCGCATGGCTGTAGTTGTGAATGTATCCCTATCTTTGCGAACCACAGTCAGGCAAACGCCATTGTGGGCCACACTCTGATCTATTTTCAATTCATCGACAAAAGAACACTTCATAGTGATATGAATGTTGTCTTTATCATGCTCAATCGCCACGACCTGAGCTGTTTCTTCTACAATTCCTGAAAACATAAGATTGTTGTTTTAATGATTATCGAAGTCCAAAGATACGGAAAAACCTTATATTTGCCACATATAACAATAATACTTAATATTATATGGAAGCAGATAAAGTAGACAAATTTCTTCTTGCCAATGAAAGCAAATTTCCTGATTATGAAATTCCTATCCATCGACTGCTCGACCTTCCTCCTGAAAAAGAGGCGATTTTAGCAAAAAACCATTTCAAAAGCCCGATCTGTATGTTGTCCGTTTCTTGTTTCTTAGGATACTTCGGTTTGGATCGTTTCCTGATCGGGGACTGGGGTAAAGGTATCATTAAACTGCTCACAGGCGGTGGTCTGGGAATCTGGTACATCATCGACTGGTTCCTGATCGTGAGAGCGACAAAGAGGAAGAATATGGAAAGATTAGAAGAGATCATAAATCACCCCTAACTATCATTTTAGCTGTTTTACCAGACATAGAAGTACGCTAAAAGCATTAAAAGTGGAACGTTTTCAGAAAAGAATAAGCCTTTTCTGTCGAAACACGTTACTTTTTAGACAAAAGATGCCTGATGTTTTTCTCAAAACGCCCGTCAGAGCGCCTTTTACACCCCCATCTGAAAGCTATCGAAACCCTGGTCTGCAGATAACTGAGATCCGGATCTCGACAGACAAAAGCAACTACATATCTGATAATAAACCATATAGTACGCGTAAAAAAGCGATCACACCCATGATAGTACAATCATAGAAAAACAACTGTCATGCCAACTATCATTTTATGTAGGGCTTGACATTCATAGTTTCAACAGCAAAGCATGATAGTATGACAATAAAATAGAGGTAAAGCTAAGTGCCTTACCTCTATCATTATTGATTGATTATATATCGTCAGATATATTATTGAGCTTGTTCCAACTGCAATGTCTTAGTCGGTTCGTCGCAAACTTCAGTCGGACCAAAATACTGGATAGGACCAGGATAAACATAGCTTGTCGTCATAGCCCATTCATCGCGGTTAGCAGCAAATTTCTTGAAAGGAGCACCGTCGAGCTTAACCAAAGCTTTCTGGATAACAGGTTTCATTTCGCCGTGGCGTTTTTCCATGTTCATCATCATAGTTACAGGGATACCACCAGCGATCCACTTGTCAGCCGGAGCTGTCGTGTTGCGTACGGAAGACATATAACCTGTCTTGCCGGCGGCGATCAGGCAAGAAGCCGTATAACCCAAAGAATAGCAGTAGTCCGCATCATAGTTGGATGGAGCAGCGCAACGGCCTTCGTAACCGAAGAAGTGGTGCTGTGCAGCAAACTTGCCGACATATTTGCCTTCGGCCTTCCATTCTGCCAACTTCTTGCCAACCATTTCTGACAGCAATTTTTCTGTTTCGATCAGAGAAACCTGTACGTTTCCATGCGGGTCGCGATCGAGTGACAACTGACGTGCCACACCTTCCGGCAGGGAAGCATACAAGTCGGAATTTTCTTTTGTCAACTTACTGATGATGTAAGCACGTTGTTCGCTCTTCTTAATCATCTTGAATTCGGCATCGTGTTTAGCAAGGAAGTCGTTCAGCTCAGCGATCAGGCGTTTCATAGCCGGAACGAATTCGATCAGACCTTCGGGAATCAGCACCGTACCGAAGTTGTGGCCTTCGGCAGCACGTTTTGCTACAATTCCGGCGATGTAAGTCACGATATCGTCCAAAGACATGTTCTTTTCCTCAACTTCTTCGGAGATGATACAAATATTCGGCTGAGTCTGCAAAGCGCATTCCAAAGCGATGTGAGAAGCAGAACGTCCCATCAGCTTGATGAAGTGCCAGTACTTCTGTGCCGAGTTGCAGTCACGTTGGATATTACCGATAACTTCGGAATAAACCTTACAAGCCGTGTCGAAACCGAAAGAAGTTTCGATCTGCTCGTTCTTCAGGTCACCGTCGATCGTCTTCGGACAGCCGATTACCTGAACACCGGCCCCCGTAGCCTTGTAGTATTCGGCCAGTACGCAAGCATTTGTGTTGGAGTCGTCGCCACCAATGATAACCAGTGCCTTGATGTCCAGTTCTTTCAGAATTTCCAGCCCCTTGTCGAACTGTTCTTTTGTTTCCAGTTTGGTACGGCCTGAACCAATCATATCAAAACCACCCGTGTTGCGGTACTCGTCAATAATGTCAGCAGTCAGTTCCATATATTTATGATCGATCAGACCACCAGGTCCGAGGATAAAGCCATACAGACGAGAAGCTGCGTTGTTAGCCTTGATACCGTCGAACAGACCTGCAATCACGTTATGACCACCAGGAGCCTGACCACCGGAAAGGATCACACCGACATTCATTGCCGGCAGTTCTTTCTTTTCGTTGCTCTTTTCAAAAGTAACGACAGGCATTCCGTACGTGTTCGGGAATAACTTTTTGATTTCGTCCTGATCGGCAACTGATTGTGTATACTCACCATCTACGGCTTTTACAGCTCCTTTCAATGCAGCGGGAACCTTTGGCTGGTAAGCTGCTCTTGCAATTTGTAATGCACTCTTTGTCATTTCTTAATCTGATTTATTTAGAAAGTATCTGATTCCTAATTAAAGGCGGTGCAAATATAGAAATTTTTCTGTATTCGCGAAAGAAGATAATACGATATAGCCCTTTATTCCGCATTTTTCTTCAGCCATTCACCAACAGCCTGTTTTCCTGAACAGGCCTAACCACATAAGTCAGTTCCTTACCCGTCAATTCCAAATACATAAAACCGCTGGATAAGATGATTTCCATTTTATTATCAATCACGATATATCGATCATGATGGGTCAACAGTGAATCATCCAAAGAAAAAGACCATTGAGGATTATACTTTTGCAAATCAGCAACAGCACTATCATTCAAATGCTTCGAATGATAGACAAGTTCTACTTTTTTGTTCGGCAAAATCAATTTCAAGACATCCTTGCAGGCATTCAGGTATTGATCGTACAGGCATATTTTTTTCGCATCCTGGCATAGTGCTCTTATGTGCCTGATCGCCTTGTCTCTATGGGCATTTCTATAAAAACAACCGGTGATATGGCTACTGATCTGATCGGACATGATATTGACATACGGATAATCCGTTCTGTCATCACACAATATCAATTTATAGTCAGTCTTTCTTGCCAGTTCTTCCAAAGTCTGCTTTGTTAACCGGGCATGCTTTAAAGAGTCATAAAGACTTTTCGACACACGATCGCCAATCCCGATATCATCTAATTGTCTGGTATTGGTCAGAAACTCGCCACAACGAAACTTAAGCAAGTGCAAGAGTATATCTTTATCATAGTCCTGATGCTCCTTAAACAAATAATATTGCTTATACAAAGTATCAGACAACACAAAACTATATTTCCCCATATTATTCCATTTCAAGTAGTTCAGCTAAAGTCGCATCGAAAAAACCTTCCGGGAAGTCACGAGTAAACTTGCCATCCTCTTTAAAACCAAGTACAATGAACGGATTCTGGATGCCCTCTTTATACAAAATGGTCACATCATCTTTCAAAAAACGCTTTTTATAAATCTCATAACCGACCTTATATATAAGGTGTTCGCAATGTGTTTCTATGATTACCTGTATACCGGTTCTAACAATAAAGGCCAAGAATTCACCAACCTTTGCCTGGCTGGCCGGATGAAGATGGATTTCCGGATTTTCGATAAGAATAACATCATTCTTTTTTGCCCGCAAGCACATGATCAACATTTTGGTAAGATAACTTACGCCAGCTCCCAACTGGAAAGGCGAAATATTCCCCAACCCATCACTTTTATACTGTACCTCGACCACATCATCCAAACGGCGTTCCGTCTGCAACTCCGTCGGTATATCTAAAATATAAGACAACCAATAATTCACCTGAGCAGATAAAGTATAAGAGGAATCATCTTTAATCAATTCCGGCATTAAAGGATTAGATTTTTCTTTTTCAAATGAACCTACTATATACTCACCGACTACGCCCACTTTAAACTGTGGCGAAATTTTGGAATGCAACTCCGCCCCGATTCTATTGGCAGACAAATAGTATAAATTTTGCTCTATGTCGATCGGCATGCTGGCATCCTCTTCCGAAGGAAGAAAAACCAAAGAGAGTTCATTTGTTCCGTGATAGGAAATATGCACATTATCGATATCGATATCGACCCTGACACTTTTTGCATTATAATACTTATTTCTAATCGTATCGAATGTCAGATTCACAATAGTATCCAGTAAAATTTGTCCATTTTTTCCTATCCTGCGAACAGGAAGTAATACCGACTGTATCAAACTTGACTTACCTGCCGAGTTAACACCCGTTACAATTGTAAAAGGCTTTATCTCCAAGTTCTCATCATGAAGACATTTATAGTCTTTTATTTGTATATGTTTTATCATAACTGAATCCTGTTTATTATTTTATCCATTCGATCAAACCTGAAAGAGACACTTGTAGTCGAGTCTATATTACCGGAAAAATAACGGGAATCATCAAACTCTTCCTTTACAGATTCTATATCCAGTATGAGTCTTGACGCCCATGTGTAATCAATTTTCTCAGGGACAAAAGAAAACAAATAACTTAATGCCTCAAAGAGAGGCATGTTTATAGGTCTTCTAATCCCATTTCCCGAAAAACGAAAACCATTTTCTCCTAAAAGATCATAACTGATCTGCATACAGCGAATAAATAGATTCTCATAATCTACAATCAATTTTTCAGGTGCATTATCATTCACATAAACCATAAAACGAGCCAGAAAATCATCTATATCCCCCCGGTATTGGAGAGCCGGAATATCTTTAAACTCTCCACGATGCAACATCAGGAAGGCCATTGCCCGTAAAACGACATATTGGTCTTTCATCCTTTCTTTATTAATAGAACGCCCTGTCGCAATCAAAAATTCGGGAGAACAGCAAAGTTTATCCAACATCCGTGTGCAACGTCCACGGTATAAGGCATTCCTCATTTCCTGCTTATTCAACGGAGTTCCTCCGCGATTTACCCGATCAAAGATATCATACTTTACCCGCTCAGGAGTCGGAGGCTGTATAATGTAAAAAAGTAATTGAAAGTCTTCAATAACTCCCTGTTGCTTCAAATCCAAATCCGCAAAACAACATCCATTAAACTGCTTCAATATTCTCAGATTATTCAATTTGAACTTTCCTTCCAGAAAATCCAAAATAGCACTTATCCTTTGTCGTCCGTCAACAACTTGCTTCTTCCCATTCTTATCCTCAAATAAATACATTAATGGTATAGGAATTCCCATTAGGATCGATTCGATCAGCTCAGACTTCTGCCTTTGTTTCCAGACATCATGCCTCTGGAAATCCGGATCAATTATTAATTCTTTCCGCTTCAGGCAAAGTGTATAATACTATATTGAGCCTTTTCCACCCTCACTTCGGCATTCGGATATATGGTATATGAATCATCTCCGTTTATTGACAGATCGGCTTGTTCCACATCGCTAACCACATTTTCATCACTGTTTATTATTGATGCTTCATCTTTTATATCCATATTTCCCATATATTTATCCTGATTTACGATTGAGCAATAGTCTTTAAATTAATAAAGAGATAAATGTTTCATGCAAAGATATTGAGATTTATCGGAAAATCGAATAGAAATCGTCCATTTACTTGCTATCAGATATCTGGTAAAACATCGTTTTGCCCGGTGACGACAACGAGGCGGGACGGGCGTCCGCCGAAACGGCACGTTTGTAGTTCGGTTTGCCGCTCATCACAAAGTGCAGGGTAATTCCTGCTTGCACATCCTCATAGGTCAGATATGATTTATCATATTTCTTTCCGTTGACATATAGCTCCTTGATATAAACGTTCTCTTCCGACCAGTTTTCCGTGGTCATCTTTATTTCCTTTCCGTTGCTCATCCGGATCGAAAGCGCCTCTACACAAGGGGAGCCGATGTTATAGATATTGCTGGAAGGGGCTACCGGATAAAAGCCTGCGCAGTTGAACATATACCAGGCCGACATCTGCCCGCAGTCGTCATTCCCGCTCAACGATCCCGGTTCATTTCCATAAAAACGAGCAACGATCTCCCTGATCCACTTCTGGCATTTCCAGGGTTTGCCTAAATAGTTGTACAGATAAGCAATGTGGTGGCAAGGTTCGTTGCCATGCCAGTAGCCACCGATACGCCCCTGGATGTCATGCGCTCCCGGAATATCGTCCGGCAATTCGACCGTAAAGAGATCGTCTAGTCGCTTCTCGAAAAGTTTCTTCCCTGCCAGATTGATATATCCCTGCACATCATGCGGAACTGTCCATGTATATTGCATTGTAAAACCTTCGGTAATATCTCCCCAACCGTTCACCGATCCCGGTCCTTGATAAGCTACCGGAGTAAACGGAGTACGCCAATTACCCTGGCTGTCACGACCACGCATATACTTCGTTTCCGGGTCGATCAGAGTCTGATAAGAAAGAGAACGGTTCAGAAAATACTGATAATCGTCCATCTTGCCCAAAGCTTTGGCAGCCTGTGCGATACAATAGTCGTCATAGGCATATTCCAATGTTTTGGAAACCGACTCCGCCTCTTTGTCAAACGGGACGTAGCCATTCCGCATATAGTCGGGCAAACAGTCGTAATGTTCGTTCAAGGCAGTCGTTTTCATCGCCTCATACGCCCGTTCGTAGTCGAAACCTTTCACACCTTTGACGATCATATCCGCCAGGACGGAGACCGCATGATAGCCGATCATGCACCAAGTCTCGTTTCCGTAAAAAGACCAGATCGGGAGCATTTTCTCCACGCTCTTGTCAAAGTGGGCCAGCATCGAATTGGCGATGTCGGCATTTATGTCCTGATGCACTAAATTGAACCAGGGATGCAAAGCCCGGTAGGTGTCCCACAAAGAAAAAGTCGTATAGTTGGTAAAGCCTTTCGCTTGCTCGATATTCTTGTCCAACCCCCTGAAACGGCCATCCACATCCTGGAAAACAAACGGATGGAGGGCGGCATGGTAGGCAGAAGTATAAAACGTTTCCTTTGTCTTCCGGTCGGTAGTTATCCGGTATTTTTGCAATTCTTTCTCCCAAAGTTCCTCCCCTTTCTCTTTGAGGCTGTCAAATGTCAGTCCGTCCAGTTCCTGCATATTCATCTTCGCCCCGGAGGTACTGACGGAAGAGATGGCCGTTTTCACGATCACTTCCTCCCCTTCCCCAGTTGCGAAAGAAAGGCAAGCCATCAGGTTCTTCCCCCAAGCCTCACGGTCGCTCCTAAACCGGGATGTATTATAGATCACCGGCTTCTTGTCCTGCATGAAGCGCAGACCCGTCAATTTTCTGGAAAAGACAGCCGCAAAATAGACATGGCGTTCAGGTCCCCACCCTTTCACCAACTTATAGCCAGTGATGGTCGAATCGTTTTCCATGCGCAGGTTGGCCCATTCGCACGACTGCCAAAGCGTATGGTTCATATCAATCATGATAAATGATTTTTCCGATTCGGGATAAGTAAAACGGAACATGCCACTCCGTACCCCTGCCGTCATCTCCGCCTTCACGCCGTAGTCTTGCAAGCGGACGGCATAATAGTTCGGAGTAGCCTGTTCCTCGTCGTGCGTGTATCGGGAACGATAGCCCTCATCGGGATTCTCACGGCTTCCGGGTTCCAGTTTCATCTCTCCGGTTCCGGGGATAAACAGAAAATCTCCCAAGTCAGGAATACCGGTCCCGCTAAGATGCGTCAGGCTAAAGCCCAGGATAGAAGTGTGGTTATATTTATAACCGGCAGCCGCATCATAATATTTAGCATCCGTATCCGGGCTGATCTGGATCCCTCCGAACGGGATCTGCGCTCCCGGATACACATTGCCATAACCATCCGTTCCTACCAGCGGATTGACGTATTCCGTCAACTTTTCATTCTGTGCCGTGCCGGATAAGGCGGCACACGACACAGCGATCAAAGTACAAATTCGTAATTTCATATTCAAACTATTGTCGTTATAAATAAAAAGGACTATCTGAAACAAGGTCCAAATAGCCCTTTTGATTATAGTTAGACTGAAAGTCCTATTATAATTAAGTGCTTATGTTAATATTAATGCTTCCAGCCATCTATATGCAATCTTATTTATTTTCCCAATTCATTGGAGAATGAGTAAGGAGCGTCACTGTCCTGCGTACCCCGGCTCTTGTTCGGTGTGGCCGACATATTATAAAGAATGTTCATGCCACGCATCAGGTCGCCATGTGTCAGATAATTCTTCGTATAGTTCTTGCCATTCACTTTCATAGACGAGATGTAACGGTTCGCCTCGCCATTATTGTTGGCCTTGATCACGACCTTCTTGCCGTTTTCCAGATTCAGCGTCACGCTTTTGAACAGCGGAGACCCCAAGATATACTGGTCCGTACCCGGACAAACCGGATAGAAGCCGAGAGCCGAGAATACATACCATGCCGAAGTCTGTCCGTTATCCTCATCACCGCAATAGCCGTCGGGAGTCGCGAAATAGAGCTTGTCCATCACTTCACGCACCCAATACTGTGCTTTCCAGGGTTCGCCGGAATAGTTGTATAGGTAGATCATGTGCTGGATCGGCTGGTTGCCATGCGCATAATTACCCATATTCATAATCTGCATTTCGCGGATTTCATGGATCACGCCACCGTAATAACTGTCATCGAACAAAGGCGGGACATTGAATACGGAATCCATCATGGCATTGAAACCTGTCTTTCCTCCCATCAAGTCGATCAGTCCCTGCGGATCATGGAAGACCGACCAGGTATAATGCCAACTGTTACCTTCCGTAAAAGCGTCTCCCCATTTCAGCGGATTGAAAGGAGACTGGAACGAACCGTCCTCGTTACGGCCACGCATCAACTTGGTTTCAGGATCGAATAGGTTCTTATAATTCATAGCATGTTTCGCGAAAACGGCAATTTCGGATTCAGGTTTGCCCAAAGCCTTACCTAGTTTATAGATGGCCCAGTCGTCATAAGCATATTCCAACGTACGAGCGGCACTTTCGTTGATTTTCACGTTATAAGGCACATAGCCCAATTTATTGTAATATTCATATCCCAGACGTCCGGTCGATTTCACCTTCGGATGTACACTGTTAGCCCCATGCACGACAGCCTCCCAAAGCGTCTCGATATCATATCCGCGAAGCCCTTTCAGGTAAGCATCCGCCACAACAGAAGCCGAGTTATTGCCGACCATGCAGCCACGATGTCCCGGACTTGCCCATTCCGGCAGGAAGCCGCTCTCCTTATAGGTATTGGCAAGCCCCTCCTGCATCTTCGTATTCATATCCGGATACATCAGGTTCAAGAAGGGGAACAGGCAACGGAACGTATCCCAAAAACCGGTATCGGTAAACATATACCCCGGCAGCACTTCTCCGTTATACGGACTGTAATGTACAACTTTTCCGTTTGCATCAAGTTCGTAGAAGCTGCGCGGGAAAAGCAGCGAACGATACAGGCAGGAATAGAATGTGCGTAGTTTGTCCACATCGTCGTCTTCCACGGCGATACGTCCTAAAGTTTCATTCCACACTTGGCGACCAGCCTCGGCTATTTCGTCAAACGAACGATCGCCCAATTCTTTCAGGTTCAGTTCAGCCTGTTCAGGGCTGATAAAAGAAGAAGCTACGCGAGCATGGACAATCTCGCCCTTGCGGGTGGAAAAACCGACAATGGCACCGGTATGGTTCTCTTTCGCTTCAGTCTCGCCTTTGCGGATCTCATCATCACCGACAGTCGCCTTATAAGTAAAAGGCTTGTCAAACACGACGACGAAATAGTTGCGGAAGTTCTGAGGCACCCCTCCGCTGTTACGAGTCGTATAGCCAATGATCTTGTTTTCTTCGGGTATGATCTTGACATAAGAACCACGGTCGAAAGCATCGACAATCACATACGAGTTGTCCGATTCGGGGAAAGTGAAGCGAAACATGGCGGCACGTTCCGTCGGCGTGATTTCCGTCACAACGTCATGGTCAGCCAGATACACCCGGTAATAATTCGGTTTTGCCACTTCCGCCTTATGGGAAAACCAGCTGGCGCGTTTATCCTGGTTAAACACCACTTTACCGGTAACGGGCATAATGGCAAACTGTCCGTAATCGTTGATCCACGGGCTAGGCTGATGAGTCTGCTTGAAACCACGGATCTTGTCCGCGTCGTATGTGTACGCCCAGCCGTCTCCCATCTTTCCGGTCTGTGGCATCCAGAAATTCATACCCCAGGGCATGGCAATCGCCGGATAAGTATTACCTGTCGAGAGAGAAATTTTCGACTGGCTTCCGACCAGCGGATTCACGTAATCCACCAGGTCCTTTTTGTCGGCCGCATCCACCGTAAAGAGGCTGCTGCAAAGCGTAATCGCTAAAATTAATAATTTCTTCATGGATAGAATATGTTTAATTAATTTGAAGACAAAGAATAGGGTCTGTCTGTCCCGTTAAAAACACGTTTTTTATTAGGAGAAGAGGTCATTTCGAACGTCAGCGTACCACCATCCATAATGTCCTGCTGAGTAATGAACCCTTTCGTATAGGGCTTGCCATTCAACTTGACCGACTTGACATAACGGTTTTTGTCGCTCACCTTGTCGGCCTTTACCTCAAAAGTCTTTCCGTTTTCCAGCATAACCTTTATATAAGGCAAGTAAGGAGCTCCCAGCACATACTGGTCCGTACCCGGACAAACCGGATAGAACCCCATCGAAGACAGGATATACCAGGCAGACATCTGGCCGCAATCGTCGTTACCGCACAGGCCGTCGATATTATTGCGGTACATTTTATTCATGATTTCACGCTGCCAATATTGCGTTTTCCAAGGTTGCGAGGTCCAGGCATACAGGAACGGGATATGATGGCTCGGTTCGTTGCCATGCACATAGCCGCCCAGCAAGCCTTCCTCCGTCACATCCTCGGTCTGGGCGAAAAACTCGGCAGGCAGGTGCATCGTAAACAGGGAATCGAGCTTGGAGACAAAGGATTTGTCGCCTCCCATCAGGCGGATCATATTGTCCACATCCTGCGGCACGTAGAAAGAATAGTTCAAGGCATTTCCTTCGATAAAACCTTCACCATGCGTGTTCAGCAAGTTGAAATTCTCTTTCCAGCGTCCGTCGGCATAACGAGGACGGGCATAGCCCATATTCGTATCAAAAACATTCGTATAATTGGCCGCCCGTTTTTTATACGTATCGGCAACAGAACGGTTGCCGGCCAAAAGCGCCGTGTGGTAGATGGTCCAGTCGTCATAGGCATATTCCAACGTCAGGGAAGCGGCGCTACCGTTATGGTCAAGTGCGACATACCCTTTTTCCATATATTCGCCGGTCCCGTCCAGGTAAGGGATCGTGGAACTGCTCACCATCGCTTTCAAAACCTCTTCCTTGTCTAACGGAAGACCTTTCGCCACGGCATCGGCCAAAACGGAAACGGAATGATATCCGATCATGCACCAGTTTTCATTTGCCATATGGCTCCAGATAGGCAAAGCCTTATGCACGCTTTGCTCGCAATGCTTCAGCATGGAGCGGGCGATATCCGTATTTACCCGGCGGTTGATGATGTTGAACAGCGGATGCAGGGCACGATAGGTGTCCCAAACAGAAAAGACCGTGTAGTTCGTGAAATCGTCCGCCTTGTGGATATTATGATCCAACCCGCGATACTGTCCGTCCACATCCGTATAGACACAAGGATTGATCATGGTGTGATACAAAGAGGTGTACAGCATCGCCAACTGGTCGTCCGTACCATTGGCTTCGATAACGGACAATTCCTTATTCCAGGTTTCACCGGCACGAGCCGCCAACCGGTCGAAACTATAGCCGGAGGCTTCAGCCCGCAGATTTTTCAAAGCGCCATCCGTGCTTACGCCGGAAAGCGCCACTTTCACTTCCAATTCCTCGGAAACCGCCGGATCGAAATCGAAATAAGCAACGATCTTGCGTCCGCCTATATCCGGAAAGTTTTCTTTCATATTGAATTTGCCGTATCCACCCCGGTAATTAACTTTTGCTTTTTCCTCGCATCCGTAATGAACGACCGGTTTGGAGAAAGACATGGCAAAGTAGGTATAGTTGGTACGCGCCCATCCGTTCGTGATACGATAGCCTGTAACCAGCGTATCGTTTTCGACCCGGATATTCGTCCAAAGGACTTTTCCGTCGTAATTGTAGATACCATGAATCATATCCAAAATGATTCGCTGGTTCTTCGCTTCTTTCGGGAACGTATATTTATGCACACCCACCCGCTTGGTTGCCGTCAGTTGTGCTTTCACGCCGTAGTCGGCCAGCATCACTTCATAGTAGCCGGGACGGGATACCTCCGTATCGTGGGAGAAACGCGAACGGTAGCCGCCATCCGGGTCGGTTGCCGTTCCGGGATTCAGTTTCAATTCGCCGGTAGCCGGCATAATCAGGATATCGCCGAGGTCGGAATGTCCGGTTCCGCTGAAATGCGTATGGCTGAACCCGACGATACTGCTGTCCTTATGTTGATAGCCGGCACAATATTCATAGGCACGCGGCTGATACTTGCCATCCACGTTATGAGGGATCGTGTCCGTGTCCGGGCTCAACTGGACCAGTCCGAAAGGCACGCAAGCCCCCGGAAACGTATGTCCCATCCCGTTTGTCCCAATAATCGGATTCACCAATGCTGCCTTATCTTGGGCGGACAAGTTCCCAAAGATCAGCAAAGCTGAAAATAAAAGAATTGTCTTCTTCATGATATCTTGTTTCTATATTTATTTTGATAAAAAGGCTTGATACTCATTCCACAGCCCTTCAATGCTGGCATCATCGCCGAACATACGCTTCATCGCCTTGTCGAAACTCCATTCGTCGAGGTCGCGGACCGTCTCATGGAACTTGCGGATGGCATCCGGGTCTTTGGTCGTCAGCCATTGGATAAAAAAGCCGGTCGTACGATAACCGTCCATCCAGTTACCGCCCGGTTTACGGGTACTCATATCGAAATATCCTGCTTGGGCACGGACTGCATCCGCCAGCCCTTCGATACAAGCCCAGAATGTTTTGTTGGTTGAATAGGAACCGATTCCTTTCGGTTCGAACTGATAGGCGTGTACCAACTCATGAAACAGGACACCACGTGTTTCAAAGTCGAGCTTATAGAGGGATTCGTTCGCTGATTTCTCAATATGCTGAGTGCTGTAAACAATCGAGGTATTGGCCGGATTACCACTCTTGGCTGAAACTCCGTCATAATCTTTCAACGTATAATGAACCTTTTGAACATCATTCATCGTATCTTTTGCCGAATAGAAAAGAATTTCGGCTACCTTTCGAGCGTGATAACGTATGTATTCGTCCGGATTCTGGACAAGATCCGCATAAATGGCAGCCCCCTTAGTTTCCGGATCAATCACTTCGTAATCGATTTCCGGATATTTGAAATCCTCCCAGCCGGCATTCAGATTCTCATCGAACAACACCACATCTCCCAACACCAATGTATCACCAACTGCCGTAGCAGCTTCCAGCATATACTGTTTATAATTGGAAGGTTTGGTTATCGAACAAAGAATTTCCTGATAGCGGGAACAGAACGTCTGGTCTTTCCGTTCATCCACAACCACCCAGTTCTTCCCGTCATAGGAACCTTTCAATGTCCAGGCAGACGGATCGTGAACAGGCGTCTCGCCGGACGAATAGATTTTATAACTTTGGATGGGAACAGTATATTGTTCATCAAAAATCACTTTATTTACCCCTTCCGTTCCCACGAAACAGGTTGTCGGATTCCCATCTGACAATTCAGGAACATTCACCGGTAATTTTGCCTGACAAGAACACAATAATAAACTTATCGATACTAATATATAACTCTTCATGCTTTCAAAAATATTTCAGTTTTTACTTATTCGACAACTTAATGAAAATACTCCGCTGGAAATACTAAATCATCTCCAGCGGAGATTAAAACTAAAAACACAAACTCCCCATTATTTTTTACATCAGTGAAAAATTCTTTACTTTACCAAATTCATCACAATATTAAAAATTCTCCTCTATACAAGAGTAACACTCAAATGCCAAAAGAATACCACAATTGACATTGATCAATTATGATACTATTTAGGAAATCTACGACACCTTCCATACTTTGTAAAGACAAACCAGAGCACCGAAATCATAAAGCATCCATCTGTTTTCGTCACCGATACGGACTAATCATATAACTGTTTTGCAAAACCAACCATCATACTATCATATCCGTCTATATACAACTTTAAACCAATAAGTTACAGCATGACAGTTGCCGTTTTTTACTATCATTCATCTGTCATAACCATCATGGCGAAAAAACGATAACATCCAGTGTATCAATTATACGACAATAACAGAGACCGTCCGGGAACAGGTACAAAACATGTTAAAACAGCTTCATTTTTCATCAAGACCGGCTTTTCTTTTGTCAAAAACGGCTTGCAGAGCCGCTTGAGACCCGGGTGTGGGAGAGGTACAGACCCGGGTCTGTGCAAGGCCTTTCCGTGGATGCGTGGATGTTTATCCGCCATGCCGTGGGTGTTTTTATGTCTCATTTTTGCATCTTGTTCGGCAAACAAGGTCGTTTTAACACAAAAACGATCTCGTTTTATCGATGACCATTTGGGCTTATATAAATGCAAACATCCCATTATCAACCATATAAATAAACCGACATGTAAAAATCATGATAGATGCATGATGGTAGAATGAT
>OAUO01000420.1_pt1 | contig 22119 bp, 10 predicted proteins | sample 1495191 | NCBI WGS metagenome assembly OAUO01 (sample SAMEA2580046, study PRJEB22360) | human gut metagenome | biome: human gut; feature: human-associated habitat; material: faeces | place: Denmark | collected 2008/2010 | reverse complement strand
CAGGCTTGTGCCCTATGTGCAAACCCATCTAAATTAAAAGCGGAAGGGCATTAACCTCGTCTATAAGTGCGGGAGTCGAAGCCTTTGGTACAAACAGGAAACGCCCCCCGCTAAATATTGCAGGCTGAACGTATGGCTGTTCTTGGTACTTTCCGGGAAATTTCGACTTTTCACTTATACAGAACCAGCTAAACGCTTTTGTTTATAATTCCTTGTCCATTTTGATGAACATTCCAAACATACATGTATTTTACCAAAAAAACAACAATGTCAAGAACTTTTTTTGAGTTTTTTGTTTGAAAACATTTTTTTAAACAATTCATAACCAAATCATACAAAGCATTTTCACATACACGAAATATGACAGATATTTCCACATAGAATATCATTTGCTACATTCTATCCTTATAACTTGCCTTTATAACTCATCATCTGTAATGGAGCCCAATCCTTATATTTGTCCCATCACCTGCACCTTGCTTCTTCCGCTTCCGGTCTTCACCACCTGCACCTGCGCGGGGATACGTTCCGTCATCTCCGCCACATGGGAAATCACCCCTATCTTACGCCCTTGCATCTGCAACCGTTCCAAAGCATCCATCGCAATGCGCAGGGTGTCCATATCCAATGATCCGAAACCTTCGTCAATAAACAGCGACTCCACATTCATCCGGTTGGAGGATAAGGAAGACAAGCCCAATGCCAAAGCGAGAGATACCAAGAAAGACTCCCCACCCGAAAGGGAATGGACACTACGTACCTCACCCATCATATCAAGATCCACAATCTGCAAGGCCAGCGTGTCCGGAATACGCTGCAATTCATAACGGGGGGCAAGATCCTGCAAATGCCTGTTGGCATAAAGTAAAAGAACATCGAGCGTATAGCCTTGAGCTATTTCCTTAAACTTAGTCCCCGTTTGGGAACCGAACAACTCATTCAGTTTCGCCCAATTCTCGTAGATGGAAGTTTTCTCCTCCAATTCCTTCTTAATGCCGGCTATGCGTTCTTTACCTTTTATATGATTCTGTATCGTCACTTCTATTTGGGCCAAGCGCCCGGTTTCCGCTTCTTTGGCGGCGGTGCAGGCTGTCAATGTTTCAGCCAGCGACTCCCTGCTCTCCGTGATATCCGGTTTCAAGGGAGCTTGCTGATGTTCCTCCTTTTTCTGTCTTCGCTCTGAAAGGACTGCCTGAAAAACGGTTTCCTTCTCTTTCAATGCATTCAATGCTTGTTTTTCAGCCAGTATCCAGTTTTTGTCTTTGGAAAGCAATTGTTCCAACTCGGCATACGTTTCCTTTTGAAGAGTGAGCCACTCGTTTATTTTCAACTCGTCTTGTTGCAAAACAGCAATCAGACGGACTAATTCCTTTTCCAACTGCGCGATCTGCCCTTTGTAAGATTCTGCTTGTACGGTTAGAGAATGATGCAAGTTCATTGCTTTTTCCTGTTGTTGTTCCAATTCCTTTTGTCGTTTAACATTGTTTGCAACGACCTTTTCGGTAAGTTCACCATTCAACAGAGAGGCGCGCAGACAAGTGCGTTCTTCCAGTTCAGTCTGTTGCTTTTCTTCTTTCTGTTTTTTCTCTTCGTACAAACGAATAGCATTCGCCTCTTCATTTTTCAAACTATCCCTTTGGGCAGATTTTGAGGTAAGAGCCTCTTTTATTTCGGTCTGCTCCTGCAGACGGGTATTCCATTGCCTGCCGAATTGCTGGACATAACGTTTCAACGTTCCCTGCTCCAATAAATCCTTCCAAGTAGGAATAATGGAAACGCAGGTTTCAACTTTTTTCAAGATATCTTCACTTTGTACTGTATAATTCTCAATCAAGGTGGACAGACGGGCCATCTCCAGTTGACGGGCATTCAACGTATTCTTCAGTTGTTCCATTTCCTTAGCAACCTGTTCTTTGGCACGGTTCAGTTCTTCTTCCTGCAAGGATTGGACATTGATCTGTTCCCTCATCGGATGATGAAGACTGCCGCAAACAGGGCAAGGTTTTCCCTCCTCCAACTGCGCACGGAGCAACAGAACTTCTGCCGGCAACAGACGGTTCAGGCGCTCGGCCTCTTGTTGTACGGATTTCAAACGTTGTTCCTCCATTTCATTCGCATTCCTTACTTTCTCCAGCAACTGCTGATTCGACAGAGTCTGCGTCTTTGCTATTTCCAAATTACTAAGCAAACTGGTTATCAATTCAACAGCCGGAATAAGTTGGGAATAAGCAGTATATCGCTCAAACCAAGTTTGCAAAATATTTTGCTTCTCTGCCAACAGACTTATTTCCTTTTCAGTCCTACAGATAGATTGATGCAAATTATCCTTAGCTTGTAATGCCAAAGCCACTTCCTTCCGGCTTTCCACCAGTTGTTTTCTATTTTCTGCCAATTGCACATCCAATGCTCTAGCCTTATCCAATTGTGGTTCTTGTTGTAACAGATAAGCCTTGAATTCCGTTTGCGCCTTCTGAGCAGCTTCCCACTGTGCGGTCGCGGAAGTTTGCAAAGCAGCATTTTTCTGTATGGCAACCTGTATTTCGTTCAATCGGGAACGTCCGGCAGTAGTCTGTTGCCGGGCATTACGTTGTTCCATATACACATCGCGGATATCCTGCGCCTGCTCTATACGGAACAACAGTTCATAACGCGGACGGGCTGCTTCTATTTCTTTTCTGACAACCGAAAGTGTTTCTTCCGCCTGTATGCAACCTGTATTCAAGCGTCCTTCTTCTTCCAGCCATTTCAACTTGCCGGACAGGGTTTCCTCTTTTTTCTTCGAAACGGACAAGCGAACTTGTAATTCTTCCTTTTCAGCTGAAAGTTGCTGTAATTGCTCTTCTGTCAACAACTCAATGCCTTTGATACGTTCTTGCAATAATTTATATTCACCTTCCGCCCGCTTGGTGCGTTCATAGATGGAAGCAGAGATACGTGAGTAAATTTCGGTTCCGGTCAACTTTTCCAAGATTTCGGCTTTGTCAGTCTGACGAGCCTTCAGGAAGGTGGCAAAGTCACCTTGAGCCAGCAATACAGAACGGTTAAACTGTTCAAAAGAAAGCCCGATTAATTTACTGATGTGAGATAATAATTCTGTCTTTGTTCCTTGCTGTTCTACTCCTGAAGTGAGGTTAGTCAATGTCATTTCCACTTTTTGCAAGGAACCATCCACTTTGCCACGCGAACGTCGTACCGTCCAACGTGAGCGGAAAACCTCCCCTGTCAAAGCTACAAAGTCCACTTCCGAATAACCTTCGGCCGTACCCCGACGAAGGATGGAACGGCTGTCGTTTTGAGCAATTCCCCTGTCGGCGACATCCATAACAGAAACGTTATTCTCTTTCGCCTTGTTCATACGCGGCGTACAATCAAACAAGGCCAAGCATAAGGCATCCAACAAGGTTGACTTTCCGGCTCCGGTACTGCCTGTAATGGCGAATATACCTGCCGAACATAAAGGCTCAACGGTAAAGTCAATAACAAATTCGCCTTCCAATGAGGCTAGATTCTTCCCTCTTATCGCTACTATTTTCATATTCCGGCCTCCTTGATCACACTTTCCAACAATTGTTTCATGGTATCGGGCATCTCCGTCCCTCCATATTTTCGTTTAAAGACATCCAGTGCCATATCCAGCGGACGGATGGTCTGCAATTCCTCATAGGAAGTGGCGGCAATGCCACTTGCCTTTTTCTGTGGAAGCATGGCGGCGATGCGTGCCAAACGGACTGCTTTCCCTTTCAAGGCCTCCTCAATCTTATATTTATAAGAAGGCTCGGGTTCAGTCATTAAGATCTTGATTTCCAGATAAGGTGAACGCAACGTGACATCACCGTCAGGCAATTCACCAATGACTTGCAACACTTCTTCCAACGGACGAGCTTCGGGGGGAATACTTACTAAACCGGCCAATGGCTGGAATTCCAATTTTTCAATATTTGTACCCTCCGTATCTATCGTTACCATAACTACACCGGATGCATTATTCTTCTCAGCAAAAGACATAGGCATAGGAGTTCCGGAATAACGCACATTCTCCCGATGGGATACACGTTGGGAGCGATGCAGATGCCCCAATGCGGTATAAGTAATGGCTTCATTAAAGGCATCGGGGGATACACATTCCAAGCCGCCGATAACAGTACGTTCCGACCGGTCGTCTTCCGAGATTTCCGAGCCTGTGGCTTGCAGATGCCCCATGGCGACAACGGGGATTCCCTTCTCTTTCACTTTGTTGAAAAGCTGTTCATAAAGCTGCTGGACTCCCTTTGAGTAATTCTCTGCCGAAGGGTAATCACCCTGACGCAGATAGGGAACGGCAAGACAATAAGCGGTCACTTTTCCTTCTGTATAAAGGGGAACAATGAGGTGTTGCAAATCTATGTCGCCTTCCGCATTGCGCCGCACCGTGCCACGAACAATGATATTCATATCCTCCAATAAAGGATTGGGGGCCTCCAGACGAGCTGCCGAGTCATGATTTCCGGCAATGATGACAATTTGTAAAGAAGGGTTCTCAGATGTGACTTCTCTTAAAAAACGATAATACACTCGTTGAGATTCTGCTGAAGGATTTGGGCTGTCGAATACATCGCCTGCTATCAGCAATACATCTATTTCATGCTGTTTTATCTGCTGTTTCAGCCATTCTAGAAAATGGAAATGCTCTTCCCGGCGGTCGTATTCATAAAAGGTCTGGCCCAGATGCCAGTCTGCTGTATGGAGAATTTTCATTAGCTGTTCGGTTTGTTTCCTGCAAAAATAGAGAATCTTTTCGGAAAGACAGATAGCAAACAGGTACTTCATTTATAAAAAGAAATAAAAAACGATCATACCCATAAGACATGATCGTTTTTATTACTTTAAAGCATGTATTTATTCAGTCACCAACCGCACCTCATAAATATGCGGAGTCACTTTCTCATTTCCTCTACCAATCTTTATTTCCAACTGATCATCAGATTGCATAGATACAGGCACGTCAACTATGCCAACCGACAAATCCGAAGCTGGTTTGTCAGCTAATTTACCTACTTCCTGCCCGTTTATCCATACTTTTGCATCCTTACGAATCTCAGGACGGAACAGGATACGGACCTTATGAACAGGTTTTCCATTCGTCTTCATACGATAACTGAACCAACCGGTTGTCTCGCGCCAATGAACACCTTCATCATCCCCCGTACGAGAGTTCTCCATCCGGATGAAATGGTCGCTTTCCGGTTGCTGTTCCCCACAAATCACCTTGTCGGTAGTAATACCATCCAATGCAGCACGTTCCTTCTCTTCTTTCGCTAACTGTTCCTGCCTTGCCTGCAACTCCTGTTTGGACAGGACGGGCCAATAAACCATATACCAGCACTCGTATAAACGGAAAAACGGTTCCACAATCATGCCCTCATAACGTTCGGGATAGACTCCGGTCAACGCAAATGTCAACGGTTTGCCTTCCACTTTCTTCAGATGAGAGAGAATATCATTCTTATCCCCCACCATGACAGGCATCGTTTGTAAAGGCAGACGGGGCCCGGCGGCTATGTGTCCGCCACGACTGTCATCGGCGAACATACCATCCTGATTTTGCTTGCCCAATTGGGCGGCCAGCACAATCGGTCCGTATAAGATGGAATAGTTGGCAGAACCATCCGGCAATGCAATGGCACGCAGATGCATCGGCAGTTCCAATCTCACTTTGTCACCTTTTGACCAAGTACGGTTCAAGCTAACATATCCCTCTTTGACCGTTACTTTCTGTTGTTCACCGTTGACAGACAAGCGTAATGCTTCCGGATTCGTCCATTCGGGAACACGGAAAAGAAGTGCGAATTCCTTCTCTCCCTTTTCCGGAGAAACAGCAAGAGTTGTCCCTTCCTCATCGGGGAAAGCCGTTTGTTGCTCAATATGGATATCTCCCCAACGCAAGGTAGAGGGAATGAAAAGATTGACATACAGATTATTATCCTTGTGTCCATAAATCATTTCACCATAGCGGGCATGATTTTCCATCCCCGATCCCACACAACACCAGAAACTGGTCTGAGGTTGCGAGTAGACTCTATAATGACCGGCACGCATCGGGGTGAAATAAACAAAACCACCTTGTACAGGATCTTGTGTGGAAAGGATATGGTTATAAAGCGCCCGTTCGTAATAATCCATCAAATGAGCGTCCGCACTCGTTTCATACAACATTTTTGTAAGGCGGAGCATATTATAAGTGTTACAAGTTTCAGGCCCCTGTTCACTGGTGAGCATACTGCTGAAATCATCAGCCGGATGAAAATGCTCACGCACACTGTTACCTCCGATGGTGATACTGCGATGGTCTACTACTGTTTCCCAAAAATAACGGGCAGCCTCACTCCAGTCCCGATTGCCTTCCAAATCGGCAATACGTTTGAAACCTATCACTTTCGGTATTTGGGTATTGGCGTGCATGCCGGTCAATTTATCCTCTTGTTTCAATAAAGGCTGCAACACAGTCTGATGAGAGAACTGATGAGCTAGTTTCAAGTAACGTTTGTCGCCGGTGATAGCGGCTACATCGGCGAATGTTTCATTCAGTCCTCCATGTTCGCTGCGCAACATATCCTGTATCTGTTCATCGCTCAGTTTGGATATCAGACGAATCATCCAGTCAGTGAGTTTCACCAACATTTCTTTTGCTTCCTTACTACCTGTCTGAAGAGTTGCATCACGAAGGCCGGCATACATTTTATGAATATTGTAAAGAGGAACCCAACGATCGTTCAGTCCGAAACCGGAGGCACGAATGTTCCCTTCTTCTATTTCTTTCCACATTTTGCGCCCGTTTGGAACTCCGCACAGATAACCGTCACCGGCGGCATCCTGACAACGTTTCAGTTCACTTATCATATAATCTAAACGAACCTTGATCTCCTGATTGCCTGTAGCGGCATACATATAGGAAAGGGCCGACAAATAATGTCCGCCAATATGTCCGTCCAGTCCTGTATTTTCCCAATTAGTATAATTTTCTGCTTTAGGGAACAGGCCAGCCTCCTTCAAATAAGGAGCCAACAAACGATCGGGGTCTATTCCCAGCAAATAACGGATATCCATATCCTCTGCATGTTTGAAAGGGCTGGCGGTGAGCCGCACATCCCTAACCGGAAAACTTTCTACTTTTGTGGGCAACTGAGCATGCAAAGCTACTGAAGCTATGGCAAAAGCGGAAGTGGACAAAATGATTTTAAGTAAATTCATAATTAGGGGTTTATTTCAAAGTCTTATTTCCTTGCAAAATTAATGGAATAAATGAAAACAATCTTTTACTCCTTAAAAAAATCCTATTGAACAACCTATGATTAAACAAAGAGCATCCGATGGAACTATTTTGTGAAAATCCAAAGTAAATTCCACCGGATGAAATAACCTGATTATTTAGAATATCCCGGATTCTGTTTCAGATTGCTATTGGTCAACAATACTTTATTTGGAATAGGATACAGATTTTTGGTTTCATCACTCTTATCATGAGAGAACCAAGCTTTCGTGGTGAAGATTCCAAAACGAATCATATCCTGACGGCGGCGTCCTTCCTGACAAAACTCCCAACCTAACTCATCAAGGAAACGACCATATTTAATATCCGCTCCACCATCATGTTCTGCCTTATAACTATCTCTTCGGCCATAATCATATACACTTCCTCCCATCAATTCTGCATCTGTAACTTGCGCTTTTTCAGGCTCATTCTTAAAGGCACGTTCACGTACCTGAGTCACCAAAGCACCTGCTCCCGATTTGCCCAAACGCATCAATGACTCCGCTTTCATCATCAATACATCCGCATAACGTAACAACGGCCAGTCATTACTCAAGCGGTTTGTTATACCGGTGGCATATTCAAACTTACCCCAACGGAAACCATCATCCACATCCGACTGGTCAATAGAAGGGACATCTACCGTATAAATCAATGGCTTTCCATCAATACTACGCTTCAAGATTTCACCGGAATAGGTATATTGCTGGCCTTGAATATAGTTAGCCTCCAAACGTGCGTCATCCTTATCAAAAGAATTAATAAACTGAGGCACTGCACACACACCACCCCAAGGACGTGCAGTCAACTGATAAGTTTCCTGGTTTTCAGGTGCTAAAGTGTACATGTGGAAATCAAAATCATTCCATCCCGTCACATAAATTTCATCAAACGGCAATGCAAAGATTATTTCTTTGGAATTCTCATTATGCGTTACAAAAACATCCTTCTGATTATTTTCCAATGCATATTCTCCGGACTTCTCGGCATAATTAATCACGATATCACACTCGTCGATACATTTCTGCCACTGAGCAGTACCCGACCAGACTTCAGCATTCAAATATATTTTAGCCAGCAATGCATGGGCCGCCCACTTATTGAAACGTCCATAATAATAACCTCTCGGCGTTTCGGACAACAAATCCATATTCTCTGTTATTTCTTTCACAATAAAGTCAAAGACCTCTTTGCGAGTAGACTGTTGCGGTAATGAAGTATCTTTAAAGTCTGTCACAATGGGCACATTACCATACAAATCAATCAAAATATAATAATAGGAAGCCCTCAGTACTTTCAATTCGGCAATCAACTTTTCTTTCGTTTCTCCATCCACACTGATCACACCTTCTTCTATCTGAGATAAAATACGGTTACAGGTATTCACACCATTGTACGTGCGTTCCCATCCTTGAAGTACACCGTCATCCTCGGTAGTCCAAGTATGCTGATGCCATCTTTTATAGATATAACCGTCTACCCATCCAATACCATCGCGAGCGGGAAGAACATCCTGATCCGCACATAATTCCTGTGCACGAACCACTCCGTTCCATTGCAATAACGTTTCGCGCCAAGGTATATAAGCGGCATTTACCAGATAACTGACATCTTCCTCCGTTTTCGGCACGTAATCCTCAGACACTACCTGCCCATAACTCTCATGCAGTAAATCAGTACAAGCTGTATTTCCCAACAATGCGGCTGTCATCAGTCCCATTGTCCATAATTTTATATTTGTTTTCATCTTCAATTCCTTTTTAGTTCATTAAAATTTCACATTAACGCCGAAAGTAAATGAGCGCACACTCGGATATCTGTCACGTGTATCATATCCCGGAGTCAAGCCGTCTGTTGATACTTCCGGATCAATACCTTTATATCCGGTTATAGTCAAAGCATTCAATACCGAACCATAGATACGGAGTGACTTTATATATTTACCTACCTGACCGAAACTATATCCCAAGGTTATATTGTCAATCTTCCAGTAGTCACCATCTTCTACATAATAGCTGTTGAATTCCGGTTCCACTTCCGGGCTCAACGTATGCTTGCCAAACACCAAGTCATTCACAGATTTCAAACGATTTTCAAAACGGCTGTTCTTTACATTCTCGTAATTCATACGTCCACCATTGATTATCTGGAAGCCAAACGCGCCACGCATAGTCACATTCAAGTCGAAGTTTTTATAACGAAGAGTATTGTTCCATCCTGCATACCATTTAGGAAGACCGTTACCAATCACATGTTTATCTTCAGGAGCATGGGTAAAGTCCTTATAGTTCACCAGCTCACCATTCCTGTCTTCATAGATCCAACGCCCTTCACTGTCTACATCCACTACTTTAAAGCCATAGAAATTACCGATACTTTCACCCACCTGTACTCTGTGAGAATCGGCTACCTGACCGGAGTATTCCACTGTACCCGTATTAAAATAGTCGTAATCCGACTTAAAGATACTGCCAGACAAACTGATTAGCTTATTAGAGTTCAAAGAGAATGTTCCGGTAGTGCTCCATTCAAAATCTTTATTCTGAACAGGAACCACAGTCACCAACACTTCCACACCACGATTTCTCATTGTACCCCCATTGGCCATTGTCTTATTATACAAGTTCGGAGGAGTCGGTACTCCATATTCGTATATCAAGCCATCCACATCACGGTTATAATAATCAATAGAACCGGACAAACGGCCACCCCATGAAACGAAGTCCAAACCAATATTAGTTTCTTTCTTTTCCTCCCATTTCAAATCAGGATTCGGGTTGGATGCCGGAACGATGGTCTGTATCCAATTTCCATTTACAAAAGCATACGATCCGTATTTCAACATAGCCACACCCAGAAAAGGATCTTTAGGCTGTGAACCTGTCACACCATATCCCACACGAAGTTTCAAGTCATCAAAAATCTTCTGATTCTTCATAAATGCTTCTTCGGTAATTCTCCATCCTACAGATACGGACGGGAAAAGTCCCCATGCATTATCAGTACCCCATAACTGACTGGCTCCTTCATAACGAAGGGCTCCCATCAACAAATAACGATTCTTGAATGAATAGGTGGCACGACCGAAAAAGCCGATCAAATTTGTAGGAGTTTTCTTTGAGCCGATGTTCGCTTTACCGTCTTTCAAAGCAGAACCGATGCCAATATTATGCCATCCGCCAAAATAATCATCCTGAAAACCATAGTTATCAATCCAAAGTTCTTCAAAATCTGTTTCATTGTAACTATAACCACCCAAGACACTGAATTTATGCGCACCGATTTCTTTGTTATATTGTGCAGTAAGTTCCATCAACTTCTCCATCTTGGTATAAGCACCTACCGAAGACCAACCTGCCAATCCATCACGCAAAGCAGAAATATGGCTCAAAGTCTCGCCGTAGCCACGGTTCATATTGTCACGAATATAAGAGAATACGGCAGAAAGAGTCAAATCTTTGATAGGATTATAAACAATATTTCCATTGTAACGCAACTGAGTCTTTTTTACATTTCCTTCAGCCTCATACAACAAAGCCAACGGATTCTCATATTCGAATTTGCTCACATTCTCATTCCATGTACCATCCTCATTTCTTACCGGATCAGTCGGGTTTCTACGAGTTGCCTGACCATATACCCAACCTCTGAAGCTACCCCCACTAGTTGTAGATTCCATTTGATTTTTCTTACCAAACAAACCGAATTTCAATTTCAACTTATCATCAAACATACGGTGAGTCACCTCAATACGTCCTTGAAAACTTTCGAAATCTGATTTTTTCATGATCCCTTGACGAGAAGCATAGTTCAAATTGGCAATATAATTAGTCTTTGAGTTACCACCCATCAATGACAAGTTGTGAACGTGGCTGATCGGCGTACGGCTAATCTCATCAATCCAGTCCGTATCAGCCCCATGATCCTGGTCGGGATAAAGGGTACGGAACTCATCCGCATTCAACATATCCAATTTCTTGGCAATAAGAGAAGTACTGACGTAACCATTATACTCCACCTGGTTGATATCCACTCCTTTAGCTTGTTTGGTAGTAATCAAAATCACACCATTCGTACCGCGCGTACCATAGATAGCGGCAGCAGAACCGTCCTTCAGCACATCCACACTCTCCACATCTTCCGGAGCCACAGTGCCGAGTTCGCCCGGAATTCCATCAATCAACACCAAGGGGGCTGTATTGGCTCCACCAATGGTATTTGTACCACGAAGACGTATCTGAGTACTTCCCGTCGGGTCACCATTAGGATTTGTGATAGCCAGACCGGCTACTTTTCCTTGAATCAGCTGTCCCACATCCTTCACGGCTCCTTTTACAAAGTTATCGGCTTTCACACTAGCTACAGAACTGGTTACATCCCCTTTACGCTGTGTACCGTAACCAATCACCACCACTTCGTCCAAGGTCTTGGTATCCTCTTTTAAAATAATCTCTAATGATTTTTTTCCTGCTGTCGGAACTTCCTGAGTGACATAACCAATATAGGAAATAACCAATACACTCTTTGTAGGAACATCCAACATAAAGTTTCCATCAAAATCCGTAATCGTTCCCATGGTATTATTGCCTTTTACGACAACACTGGCTCCTATGACAGGCTCGCCGGAAGAATCCTTCACCTTACCCGTCACTTTTTGCTGGGCTAAGGCTGTTAATGAAAAGCTTAACAGAGTAAGCAACAAAAACAATGGCTCTAGCTATAACTTGACGCATTTGTACCCCCTATTTGCAACAATTAAAGGACAGGAAGATGTTTATTCTTCGTGTTGTGATTTCTGGAACTCACTGGGAGTCATTCCAAATTCCTCTTTAAAGCAAGTGGTGAAATACTTCCGATTAAAATACCCCAACGTAGCGGCAACCTCTGTTACACTTTTGTCTTTATCTTCCAACATGTGTCTGGCATGCTTCATCTTGATGTTCCGGATAAAATCCAATGGAGTTCGACCTGTTATGGCTTTCAATTTACGGGTCAAAGTAGAACGGGACATATTCATGGCATCAGCTAGAGCTGTCACATCAAAATCAGGCTCAGTAAGGTTATCTTCCACGGCTTTTACCGCTTTCTCCAATAGAAGTTTGTCCAGTTGTACAAACTCAGGTTCAGGCAAATTCACCTTACTATCCAAATAAATACGCATTTTAATCATCTCCTTGCTGTCCGCCCACATTTCATTATTCTTACGGTCCACGCGCTTCAGATAAAGATACAGACTATAACCGGATACACCCATCACTATCAATACATAGAACAAATACGCCCACCAAGTTTCATAAAAAGCAGGAAGGCGTCGGATAGTCAGTTCAGTTACCTCTTTACTCCAAAGACCATTTTCATCCGTCGCTTTCACCTGAAAAGTATAAGTGCCCTTACTCAGATGATTATAAAAAGCCGAGTTTTTTCCACCTTCCACATATACCCACGCTTTGTCCACTCCTATCAACCGATAAGCATAGCGTATCTTTGAAGCATAACGGTGGTTAAGAGAAGAAAAACTAATTTCCAAATTCTGATCATCGGGATGCAATTCTATCCGGTTAATGGAATTGCTACTCTTTCTATCTCCGAATATCAATGATTCTCCTTGCAACTTTATATCAGTTATCTTGGTCTTCACTGCACTAGCCTTTCTTTCCAACCCGTTTGATGGAGTAACCATGCAAATACCCGGAATGCCGCCCCAATAAATATTGCCATCTTTTGCTTGACAAACAGCAGTGGGAAGAAAGCGATGCAACAAGATAGAACCATCCGTGGTAAGATAGGTGCGGAACGAACCGTTACGAGGATTAAATTCTATCAGTTTCTGGTTCGTATCAATCCAAATATGATTATATGCATCAGCCACTATCTGGTTCACCTGATTACCATTCATGCCGCAGGCCCCATTATAACAAAGCAACTTATTCTCTGAAGGGTCATAAGAGTAGACCCCTCCGTCACAAGTTCCCAACCACAAAATCCCATCAGGAGCGATAGACAGACAGGAGAAGTTCTTTTCTAATTTAAAAGAACGCAGTTTTTCATCTGCCGTTGTCTGAAACAAACCGTTGTCCTGAGTACAAATCCATATCAGTCCTTCCTTATTTTCGACTATCCCCATCACATGACCCACATCCGGATAAACCCGTTTGACTCTTTTCTGACGAACATCATAGCTACAAAGTCCTTTGCTCAAGCCTATCCACAAGATTCCATGCGAGTCTTCATATAATTTTGTCACTGTAGCATTCTGTTCCACCTGTCCGTTCAAGTCGATAACATCTTTCAGATGCATCTCCATTCCCTGACGAGCCATGCCATAGACCCATCTATTCAAATCCTTCGCCACCCAGACCCCGTTATTGATGCGTGCTCTCGTCATCTCTCGTCCATTATTCAAAGGCAAAGAAGCAAGTGCGGGAAAATCCGAATAGATTTTCACTTTATCCTGTTTCAAGTCATACAGTGCAAGACCAGTTCGTTCCTGCATCATCCACATCATGCCATCTCCATCATCACACAAAGCCATTATGGCCGGACTGCGGTTTACCCTGTCCGCCAAAGCGGGCAAAGCATAATCTTTGGTTATATTATCCATCAGATGTAGGATGAAACTAGGACGGTCAAAAGCTGATACCCACAAACATTCCTTTCCTTTCAAGACCTCTACCAGCATGTGGTTGACAGGCAAAAGTCCTGCCGGAAATTTCAACTGCTTCAACGTCCGGTCCGGTTGAATTTGCAAAGCCATGAAATCGTGGCCGGTAGTCAACCAGATATATCCCAGTTTATCATCCTGTGCCAGACTGAGGATGAGTCCGTCCTCCTCACCGGCCGCATTGACCGGTATTTCAGAGTATACAAACATGGAATCCCCTGGGGCCGAAGGATCGAAACGTACCACGCCATCCCCCCAGGTAGCCAACCAAAAATAATCCTGTTCATTATCCTGAACCATCACCGTAGGATTTCGACTTCTCATCTTATCGGGATAAGGGATAAACTCATCTTTTTCTTTGTCCAGATGATATACCCGACCATTCCACACAGAAATAATAATTTCATGGTTGCGACTCTCACAAAATCCGGAGATGGAGGCTCCTCCGTGTTCATTCCGGATAGGATATTCTTTAACCAACTGCCCGTTGGTATCATATTTAGCCAATACAGAGCGATACCCCAGCCACATAGAGCCGTCACTGGTAGCATAAAGATACATCACTGGAATATTCTTCAGACGCTTCGGATCTATAGGATGTACACTGTAATCCGATTTATTAAGAATATATGCCCCTTTGTCTGTACCGAACCATATATTTCCTTTCTTATCCTCAGCGATACATTCTACCAAGTTGTCCTCTAATAGCCCCGGAGTATCAATGTCCGAACGAAACACCTTTACATGATAGCCGTCGTCACGACATAATCCGTTCACCGTGCCATACCACATATATCCTTCACTGTCTCTGAAAACACGATGAATAGCATTTACCGGCAACTGGTCAATGGTAGGAATATCTGTAATAGTTATGTTCTGAGAACACACCAAGAAAGAGAGAAAAGATAGTATAAAGGTCAATATATATTTCATTGTGCTTTCTATTAGAATCATAGACCGCCACAAAATTATAAAAAAGAAATCGGATACTCTAGTAATTTTTAAAATTTGCTAAAGTATCCGATAACTGTTCTATCTGCAAGTTTCCTACTTTTGGAATCTTCTCCTTACATCTGTGTTTTATTTTTCTTCTGTAGCACCTTCATTTTAATAACCGAAACCGGTTGTTTTTACATATACCTTATAATCTTTAATCATGCCTGGAGCTCCTTGTTCCGCACGCGGCAGGATACGAAAACCAGTCACGTTATATTCCTTGCCGAGATCTATCACCACCTGATGGGGATAAGCTGTATTGTCCACCGTCTGCCAGAAAGTACTTTCCTGCAGGTCATAGATCTTATCGGCTGTGCGGTTGCCGCTACGGGTCTCCTCGCTGTCGGCATAAATAATCTTCCAGTTTTCACGAGAGATTTTCTGTCCTTTCTCATCCAACACGTCAAACTCCGCAATAGCAGCAATATTGGTATTATCAAAGGAAGCCAAGCCTTCCAGACAGAAGTAACGTCCTTTCGTAGCAGGTACTTTCACTTCCTGCCAACCGTTACCTGGTTTGAAAGTACCGGCAGCTACCGATGTTTCCTTCTCCAGTTTAATGGTTTGCCCCTGTTTACGATGCGTTTCTGGAACAGCTACGCGAAGCATATCCAAGATAGGTTTGTCCAATCCGACGATGGTCGCCTCTTTCGGACCTTTCAAGTCAAGAACAATGATTTCGTTCACTCCTTTTTTCAGCCAGCACCCCGGCATGAACAGAGTCTGCTGAGGACCGATCTCCCAGAAACGTCCCATGGCACGGCCATTCACCCATACCATACCTTTTCCCCATGACTCCATATTCAGGAATGTATCAGCCACCTTATCCAAGGTAAAAGTGGCGCGATAGTAGGCCGGAACACTTTCATCATTTTTTTCTATGCCACAGGTGGCAGACGAGTTCATATCCTGAAAATTCCGGGAAGATACAAATTCATAATCTACGGGAAGATTATAAACAGTCCAGCCTTTCAACGTTTCGGCATTCTTACCGTTCACCAGTTCCACTTTTTCGGTGATTCCCTTACGGTCGTGAATGGATTTGTCAAAGTTCACACGTCCCATGGCTTCCACCAATAAATCAAGCTGAGTTCCGGCTTTCAATGCAGGCAATGTCAACTCCTGCTCTCCGCCACGGCGGTCCAGACGCCCCAACAGTTTCCCGTCGGCAAAGATCTGTGTCCAGTCATGTTGTTCGGTAATTTTCAAAATGGTTCCTGCTTTCACATCTTCCGGCAGACGGGTACGATACAGAATACTTCCCCAACCCTGGTCAAATTTCTCCATCGGCCGGATCTCCTCTGTCTGCTTCGGTTCGGGAAGGTTGTTGATCAGCGGAGCCACTTGAGTGAATTTGATAGCCGGAACTTCCATTACCGGTAAGGCTTCGGGAACTTCGGGCAATGTCTGGCCTTCGTCCATGTAATCCTTCAACATATTGCGCAAGGCGAAATATTTGTCGGTGGTCCAGCCCGCTTCGCTGATAGGAGCATCATAGTCATAACTGCTGCACATAGCCGAATAAGCCGGATTATTAGCACCGCCCCACCAGCCAAAGGTCGTTCCTCCGTGAGTCATGTACAGACTGAAGGAAATGCCTTTGTCCATCATCTCTTTCAGACCATCCACCATGATTTGTCCGTCACGGGTTTCGTGCTTACGTCCCCAGTGGTCAAACCATCCACTCCAGAATTCACTGCACATCAGTGGAGCGTCAGGACGTACTTCTTTCAGTTTGGCAAACTGCTTGTCGATATCGGCTCCCGTACCGAAGTTTACAGTCCAAAGCAAATCATCCAAACCGTTATTCAGAAAATTAGAACTCCAGTCACATTGGAACAAAGGCACTTCGGTGAAGCCTGCGGCGCGTACCGTGTCACGGATGGCAGACACATAGGGCTTGTCCGTGCCATACGAACCATATTCGTTTTCCACCTGCACCATGATGATGTTACCGCCACGGGTAATCTGCAAATCCTGCAATTGCTTGCCCACTTCATGCATAAAGGCTCCCACGTGCTGCATATAGAAAGGATCGAGAGTGCGAAGCTGCACGCTGTCGTTCTTCAGCAGCCACCAAGGCAGACCGCCCATTTCCCATTCCGCACATACATACGGGCCGGGACGCACAATGACGTACATGCCATGCTTCTGAGCCAATTTACAGAAAGCCGCAATATCCTTGTTGCCTGTAAAGTCATAATTGCCGGGAGTTTCCTCATGCAAATTCCAAAAGACATATAGACAGAGCGTATTCATGCCCAAGGCTTTACACATTTCGATACGATGTTCCCAGTATTCACGGGGAATGCGTGGATAATGCACCTCTGCCGCTTTGACCACGAACGGTTTCCCATTCAGCAGAAAGGTATTCTTGCCCGCTTCGAATGTTCCGGACTTATTGCCGGCACATCCCGCCAGCAGCAGGACTGCCAGCAACAAAGTCAGTAATTTCTTCATGTTTATTTATCTATTGTTATTTTTCATTCTTGTTTATCCGGATTACTGTAAATGAATAAGCCGGCAATTCATATCCGAATTTCTCGCTTACTTCCATTGTACCGGCTACAGGACGAGCCTGCTTGTCGGTCGGCTTGCCTGCCAGAACCGTCTTTACGGCAGTGGTGTTCATTCCTTCCAAAGATGGGAGCTCCACCTTCGCATTCACCGCTACCGGCAGCAGATTCACCAGTTTCACGATCATATCTCCTGTCTTTCCGTCGCGGACTACCGACACACCTACCCGTTTCTTCACCGCATCTTGTGCATTATCCAAAGTCACGGAAGAAGCGATGTATTCACTGCCCGCATTTTGTCCGTACATCTGCTGCGCATAGTAACCTACGGTGGGTTTCACCTCCGTATTATTGAAATAAATCAAATCCGGATTCCACTGGGTATGTCCCTCCTTGGCCAACAGAGGAGCGTATGAAGTCATGGTCACCACATCAGCATTACGTTCCACGGAAGTCAGGTACAAGGCCTCAGCCAATGCTGTTTCCATGTTGTTGGGGCGTCCCGGCAGGTGAGCCGCATACTCTCCCAGATACACTTTTGCCTTGTTGCGGTCATAACGGTCATAGAAATCCTGGTTGTTGATAAACCATCCCGGAGTATTGTAATAATGCTCGTCCACCATCGGAATACCCATTTTGGTAGCAAATTTCCATCCTTCCTCATAATCACTGCCCTCATAGAACGGACCTACGGTTCCGATAACGGTCACTTCGGGATATTTCTCCTTCACCGCATTGAAAATCATAGTGAAACGTTCTTCAAAGATATCGGTAATCAGGTCCTCGTTACCAATGCCGATGTATTTCAGGTTGAAGGGCTTGGGGTGTCCGGCTTGCGCACGCTTCTTTCCCCATACGGTCTTCTTCGCATCTCCATTCGCATATTCTATCAAGTCCAATACATCCTGCACGTACTGCGGCATTTCCTCCATCGGGATTCCGCCTTGCTGACCGCCACAACCCAGTTCGCCTACCGAGTGATGGCTGCAAGTTCCCGAGTTCTGACAAGGCACTCCGGCTGCCACCACGGGAACAGGTTCAGCACCCATGTCCTCGCAGAACAAGAAATATTCATGATATCCCAAACCACGTGTCTGATGATAGCCCCACAAATTGCGCAGAGGCTTACGTTCCTCCAACGCTCCTATAGAGCCTTTCCAATCATAAATATTGTCCACACCATCTCCGTGAGCCACACATCCGCCGGGGAAACGGACAAAACGGGGATGAAGGTCGGCCAAGGTCTGTGCCAAATCGGCGCGCAGCCCGTTCTTTCTGCCTTTAAATGTATTCTGTGGGAAAAGAGAAACCATATCCAAGGCATACTTCCCAGCCATCTGCGGACAAACGGACAACACGGCATCCACAGCATCCGCCGTTGCTGTCAGTACAGCCTTTTGTTTTTTCCACTCTGTAGATGAAATCCGAATAGCAGCCTGCGCAATCTCCTTGCCGTCTTTGGTAGTCAGTCTCACAAGCACTTTTCCACCTTTCGTATCATCCAGCACTTTGGAAAACACAGAGAAGTCATACTTCTCACCTTTTTTCACGGCAATACCGTCAAAACCGTTATTCACCAGGGCAGCACCCGGGCGGTGTACCTCCAACACTGCATAGTGGACATTGTTAGCATGAATGGGACTGTCCTCACTGACAGACAGTTCCGCATTAGTTCCCTGTATGCTCCACGCATACGTGCTGTTCCAGTTCTTATCTCTTGCGCCGTCTTTAGCAGAATATTCAAAATCACGGTTCTGAACCAGCTCCGCATACAACCCGCCATCGGCCCCATAATTGATATCCTCAAAGAAAATACCTATTAAATGCTCGCTGATGGGCTTTACCCGTCCGGCATCCACCCGGATGGTGGCAGTGACCGGTTTCAGTCCGGCAAAACGAACGGCGTCCTGTTCGGTACGCTCATTATTCTGTATATCGCGGAATTTCTTATGCTCGGCAAAACGAATCAACTGTTCTATATCCACATAAGGTACTTTCTGCATATAGCCGTTCAAAGTATCTTTATCAAGGACAATCTGCCGGGCAGTGACCAGTCGGGGCACAGCAGGCTTCTCCGCATTGACATATTGTTGGGGAGCCCACTTCAACAAGTCGGAAGAATGGGAAGTACCCCATACTTTTCCGCTGGGGGTGAGCTGCCACCGGCAATACCAACGTCCGTCTTCCGCTTTTTCCAGAAGAGGTTTAATCATTCTCTTTTCCGACCCCCAACGTCCGAAGTCACATTTCAGATAGGCAAAGCCATCGGATACACTCAGCCACTTGTCGCCATCGGGGCTCCATGCGAATTTCAGTCCGCTGCGTCCCTCGTCTTCCGGATGGGCGTAAGAGAAGATGTAGACCGAATCGGGCTCATTATATACTTTTTCCACGGCAGCACAGACGGATTGGCCTGCTGCCAATGAGGCGATTGCCAGAGATAATAAGGTCTTTTTCATGGTATATACTTTATTGTTATGTTTCTTTTATAACGTGGGAACAACCTTCCTGATGGTTCCGTCCGGATTAAATTCCATACGGTCTATACATACTTCACGATGCACGCCAGGACCCTTCTCACGGTCTATAAAGTTCTTATTAATACGATGATATACAATGTACCACTCATCCGTACCCGGAATTTGCAGCACCGCATTGTGGGCAGGCCCATAGATTTCCTTTGCAGGGTCCTGAATCAGCACCACCGGCTTCTTGGCCACCTTTATGGGACCCAACGGAGATTTTGACGTACCGTATGCCACATGATAGTTAGGCGAACCGGTATCGTCCACAGACCACATAAAATAGTAAAGTCCGTTACGATAGAACACATACGCCGCTTCACGGAAAGCATAATCCTTCAGGCTTCCCCCTTTCGGAGTCAATACGGTCAGGGTATTCTCCTTGATGGAAAGCATATCCTCATTCAGCTCAGCGCCTGCCATATAGCCATTACCCCAATACAGATAGGATTTTCCCGAAACCGGATCGGTAAACACATCCACATCAATCTGCTGTCCGTGGCCCACAGGAGATTCGGTGAGGATGGGATGTCCCAAGTCTTTGAACGGACCAGTGGGAGAATCGGCTACCGCCACCCCGATCTGCTTGCCGCCTCCGGCTGTAGGGTTACCACTGAAATAGAAAAAATATTTATACTTTCCGTCCACCATTTTTTCTTCAATACATGGAGCCCACGCGTTTCCATCCGCCCATGTCACCTGGTCGGATTTCAAATCAAGCATCACCCCTTCATCTTTCCAGTCCTTCAGATTATCCGAAGAGAAGACACTGAAATACCATCCGCCCCATCCGGGCTGTCCGTCGGTGGTGGAATAGATATAATATTTTTTAGTCTGATGAGAATACAATATCTCGGGGTCAGCATGGAAACCTTGCAGCACGGGATTGTTGGGAATCGTCATATTGCCCATTTCCTTTGAAGGCCATTTGTCGGTGATGCGCTTCAACTCGGCACGGGTAATGGGGATGATAGTTCCGTGACGCGGATGAAAATTCATCTTCACCTCACTGTCTATCACTTTAAAGTTTTTCAAATCGGTCGTTTCGGTAAACTGGTATTTACCTTTCATATAGACATCATACATCAAGATGTATTTATTCTGACCTATCAGTTTGAAAGTTCCCGCACCTTCCACCGCTTCCGGGGTCTGCTGCTTGTAGTCGGGTTCTTCCTCCCATTGTCCCGAAGTCAGCGAACGGGTAGTTGCTACCCGGATGCCGTTTCCATGTCCTTCGGTTTTATAAAACAGGTGGTAGATTCCATCTTTATATACGATATCACCGTCTATGCAAGATTTCTTGTTTTCAGGGATGAAAAGCGGTTTCGGTTCACCTTCCAGGTCGGTAAATTCTTTATTGGCATAAGCATAATAAATCACATCTGCCTCATCACCATATTTCATTGACCAATAGACCAAGTATTTTCCGGCTTCCGCATCGAAGATAGTCTGAGGCGCCCATACCCGTTTCAGTTTTTCCTGTCCGGCATAACGTTTCTGCATATTGATGACAGAATGGTTCCAGTTCACCAAGTCTGTAGATTTCAGCAACACCATGGCACGATTGGAATCCCATCCATTGTCAGAAACCATATCGGTAACCACCATATAGAATGTCTTTCCGTCTTTGCAACGCAGGATATGCGGGTCGCGCACACCACCGGTAGAACTGATGATTTTGGAATCAATGACAGGTTTGTTGTCATTCAATGCCCAATAGGTATATCCGTCCGTACTTACCGCATAGCATACGGCTTCCTCGCTGATGTGGTTACCTGTAAAATAGGTAAAGAGATAAGCTATGTAATCTTTTTCGGCTACATTATTTTGACTATTGGCAGATTGCTGTGCTCCTGCCAGCCAGGGCACAAGACAAGCCAAAAAGAAAGTAAGGATTTTGTGTTTCATAATAATTAGTTCAAAAATTGTTTGATGCAAAGATAGAAAATACAATCCTAACGATAGGTATATAAATCTTTCAAAAGAGGGACTTTATTCGGTCAAATGGGGGAAAATAGAAAAAATACAGCAATCTCTATTTCTAAGAATAGAACATTTTCCATCTTGCAAATAGAAATTAATTAGGGATATTCAGTAAATGTCTCTAAAAAATAAGATGGCATATGAAGATGATAG
>OAUO01000413.1_pt1 | contig 22476 bp, 18 predicted proteins | sample 1495191 | NCBI WGS metagenome assembly OAUO01 (sample SAMEA2580046, study PRJEB22360) | human gut metagenome | biome: human gut; feature: human-associated habitat; material: faeces | place: Denmark | collected 2008/2010 | reverse complement strand
CGACCCTAACCTTGGCAAGGTTATGCTCTACCAACTGAGCTACTTCCGCATTGTTGCATTGTTTTCGTTTGCGAGTGCAAAGGTAGATGAAATTTTTGTTTCTGCAAATATTTGGAATAAAAAAATGCAGGGCAACGCATTTTTTTAGTTTCTCACAACCCATTCCTGTCTGTCGGACGATACTGGAGTCATGTAATATTTTCTTAATGGAAATTGCGATACGCCCTTTGTCGGTGCTCCGGTCCCATAGCCGATATCATATTCAGTTCCGCATTCCGGGCAAATTGCTTTTCCTGCATTGTCGGCTTCTATGATGATATTCTTTTTGGCTTCGTGGGGACAGCACAGATCAAATGCATAGTAGGTCGCATTTCCGTAATTGTCGATTCCGCATACAACCAAAACACCGGAAAAGCCCGTCTTTTCTCCGGCAGTACGGGCTTTAGTGATGGATTTGTGATTGTATATGCCTACTAGATCTTTGTCGCCGAAGCGCAGGTCTAGTTCTAAATATACCGGTGCATAGGGTATATCCGATTCTTCGAATTTGGAACACGAACAAACTAATGATATAAGTAAGCAAAATAAAAACCGTTTCATCGTTTATTAGGATAACAGCTGTTGCTCAGCCTCGTTTACTCTATTAAACGCGAAACCGTCCATGATATTTTGCATCAAGGCGGAAATCTGGTCATTGCATAAATTTCCGATACTTCCTTCGTGCGTATGGTGAACTTTCTTGACAGGGACGAATTTACCAGCTTCGATGTTCAATCCTACCTGCTTGTAAGCGTCACGGAAAGGCATACCTTCCAAAACGAGGCGGTTTACCTCTTCCACACTAAAGAGGAGTGCATATTTGTCATCGTCTAAGATCTGCTCGTTCACCTTTACTTCCCGCATCATGTGCGTAACCATGCGGAGGCAATCCTTCAACTCGTCGAAAGAGGGGAGGAATACTTCCTTTATGATCTGCAGGTCGCGGAAATAGCCTGATGGAAGGTTGTTGCTGATCAGTGTGATCTGCTGGGGCAATCCTTGCAGCTTGTTGCATTTGGCACGCGTCAGCTCGAACACGTCCGGATTCTTTTTATGCGGCATGATACTGGATCCTGTTGTGAACTGGTCCGGCAACTTGATGAAACCGAAGTTCTGGCTGTTGAACATACAAGCATCGAAAGCTAGTTTGGAAAGGGTTGCCGCAATGCCGGCCATGGCAAAAGCTACGGTACGTTCCATTTTGCCACGTCCCATCTGGGCGTAAACGACATTATAATCGAGCGAGTCGAAGCCGAGCAGATCTGTTGTCATCTGGCGTCTCAGCGGGAAAGAAGAGCCATATCCGGCCGCAGAGCCCAACGGGTTGCGGTTGCAAACTTTATAAGCAGCCTGCATCATCTGCAAATCATCGGTCAGGCTTTCGGCATAGGCGCCGAACCAAAGTCCGAATGATGACGGCATGGCAATCTGTAAATGTGTATATCCGGGAAGCAGCACGTCCTTATAACGGTTACTCTGCGAGATCAACACCTCGAACAGGTCGGATACCAACTCTACGATTTCCTGAATCTGTGCGCGGGTGAACAGCTTCAGATCCAGCAGCACTTGGTCGTTACGTGAACGTCCGCTGTGTATCTTTTTCCCTGTGTCACCCAGGCTGCGTGTCAGCATCAGTTCCACCTGCGAGTGGACGTCTTCCACGCCCTCTTCAATTACAAACCGGCCACAGTCGGCAACGGCATAGATATTTTTCAGTTCGGCAAGCAAGATCGTCAGTTCCTCTTTGGTAAGCAGCCCGATGCTTTCCAGCATGGTGATGTGAGCCATCGAGCCGAGCACGTCGTACTTGGCGAGATAGAGATCCATCTCACGGTCTTTGCCTACCGTAAAGGTATCCACTTCCTGGTCTACCTGAACATTCTTTTCCCAAAGTTTCTGAGCCATCAAAAAAACATTTAATAAGGCAGGGATGCCAACATGGTCGATATTTTATCGATCGCATCCTGCAATGGTTTTGATACCATTGGTTTGATAAACGGATTCAGTTCGGCGCGGACGGTTATTTTCATCCGTGTGTCGTTCTCTTCTACCTGTTTTAGCTGAATCCAAAGGAACAGGGGAACAGGCGAGTTCGTGGTCGTGAATTTGATCGTCTTGTTCGGTTCACGTTCCACGATCTGGAAGGTTATCTTGCCTACCGGTGCGACGGAAAAACTGCAAGAGTCTTTATCGAACTCGAAATCTTGAATCTTATCTTGAGGTATGCGGTCCTGCACCTTTCCTAAGTTGGATAGGTCGGACAGCATATTAAAAATACGATCCTCGTTAAAGGGGATCGTTTTCACTTCGCTAACAAATTCAGTCATTTTCACTTACTTTGTTTCGGGATTCCAGTTTGCCGGATCTTTGCGCCATTCCTGAAGGACTGCGATTTCGGATTCGTCAATGTAATCTGTACGCAATGCTTCTTCCAGCACGGCATCATAGTTACTTAGAGTCGTCAATGTAACTTTTGCCTCTTTGAAAGCCTCTACTGCAACAGGGAAACCATACGTGAAAATGGCAACCATACCGGCAACGTCACAACCGAAATTACGGACAGCCTGTACGGCTTTCAAACTACTACCACCTGTAGAAACCAAATCTTCTACAATCACTACTTTTGAACCCGGTTTCAGTTCGCCTTCAATCAGGTTTTCCAATCCATGATCTTTAGGAGTTGAACGGATGTACACGAACGGCAGACCCAGTAGGTCGGCAACTAATGCACCCTGGGCGATTGCTCCGGTTGCAACACCAGCAATAGCATCGGCATTTTCATACTTTTCGCTGATTGTGCGAGCCAGCTCCAGTTTAATGAAACTTCTGATTTCCGGATAGGAAAGTGTCTTTCTGTTGTCGTTGTAGATTGGTGATTTCCAACCGGATGCCCATGTGAAAGGATTGGCCGGCTGCAATTTGACCGCCTTAATCTTTAATAATCTCTCTGCTACTAATCTTTCCAGTGTTTTCATACAACCTAATAAAAATGTTTATATCAGTCTGCAAAGGTAGACAAAGGGAATGAGATAACCTTGTAGTTCTTCAAAAAAATAAGCTATACATATTGTATAGCAGGTTTAAGGAGAGTTTATGCCACAGCTATGCCTAAAATACTGATCCGGATGCCGGATATGGCTTTCATGGCTTCTGCACAGGCATTCATGGTGGAACCGGTCGTAATAACATCGTCCACCAGTAGAATGTGTTTGTTTTTCAACGTGTCGGTGTTCTCTACACGGAAGATGTCCTCTACATTTTCCGATCGTTCGAATATCTGCTTGCGGGTTTGACTTTCGGTCTTTTTTATGCGGGACAAGGATGAGGTGTCGACCGCGATTCCAGTGGCGGAACGGATGCCGTATGCGATCCATTCCGACTGGTTATAACCTCTTTGCCTCATTCTTTTCGGGTGGAGCGGGACCGGCAAAAGGAGATCGACGGTGTCGAACAGCCCTGTCTCCCGGTAGGTGGTAGCAGCCATGCGTCCCAGTTCGTATCCGAGTTTTTTGTTTCCATGATATTTTAAGGAATGGATTAGCTTTTGCCCGCTTCCCCCTTTCGTGAAGTGGAGCAGAGCGGTGGCGGCGACGAAAGATGTTTTTCCCTGTAAAAGCAGACAGACCGGATTCGTCTCCATATCCGTAAAATGCGTGTAGGGCAAATGATTCGAACAATGCAGGCAAATATGCTCTTCCCCTTCCACTAAAGACCTCTGGCAAAGCAGGCAGAGGCGAGGATAGAAAAGGTTGAGGAGGTCATTCAAAATCATCCTCGTAGTCATTCCCGTTGAACAGTTGTTTCAGGCAGCGGCTTGTTTCCCTTGTTTCGAAACCGCGTCCGGCGGCGAAGCGGAGCAGTTTGGCGTAAACCTCCCGATCGTCCTTACCACGGGTTACTTTCTTTTTGCTTTTCAGGAGAGAAAGGAGGATGGAGCGATATTCTTGTTCGTCGATACCTTCCAGTGCTTCCGAGCGGATACTGGATGGAATGCCTTTCCGCTGCATCTCGTAGTTGATCTTGACACGTCCCCATTTGTTGAAGCGTAATTTGTCGTTTACGAAATAGCGTGCAAAACGGCTTTCGTCGATGAAACGTTCTTGTAGCAGGCGGGGGACGATCCCGCCGCTTTGATTTTCTTTTCGACATCCTGGATGCAGCGTTCGCTGGCAGAACAGTAGGCGGCTGCCCGGTGAAGCATTTCAGATTCACTGATTTGTTTCATTTGCGTGCTTTTATAATCCGGTCCTTGCCAGACAAGTCTTGGATCAATTCGATATTCTTGTAGCCTTCTTCCTCCAGCATCTCAACAACCATATTGCCGCATGCCGCATTGATTTCGAAGTAGAGATGGCCGTTTCTTCTCAGTTTTTTCTTTCCGAAATGGGCAATATGCCAATAATAGAGCAGCGGGTCGTTGTCCGGGACGAAAAGAGCCAGGTGTGGTTCGTAGTCCAGCACGTTCCGCTCCATGTCTTTTTTTTCTTCCTCCTTGATGTAGGGCGGATTGCTGACGATGACGTCCAGAATGAACGGAATGTCCATTTCCGCTTTCTCCGGGTCTAGGATATCTGTCTGGATGAAAGTGACCGTTGTGTTGTTGCGTTTGGCATTCCGGCGGGCGGTCGCGAGCGCTTCCGCCGAAATGTCCGTCGCAATCACGCTTGCTTTTTTCAGATGCTTCCGGAGTGTGACGGCTATGCAGCCGCTTCCCGTTCCGATATCCAATATCTTGATCTTTTGGTCTGCATTGTCGAGGATGACCTGCTCGACCAGTTCTTCTGTTTCCGGACGCGGTATCAGGACGGACGGGTCTACTTCGAACTGAAGGCTGTAGAAATCGGCCGTTCCTAATATGTATTGGATAGGCTCCATCTGCTTCAAACGTTCGACTATGTCATGAATTCGGCTTTTTTCGCTTTCTGGCAGTTCTTTGTCTTTACAAAATAAAAAATGATGCGGCTGAATATTACAAACCCGCTCCATAATTAAACGAACTAGGCTGCTGACCTCGGAGGATGGGTATAGATCCCTCAATGATTCCTTAATGTATGCGATGGTTTCAGTCATATTTTGTTTTTGGGCAAAAGTAAGCATAAGATAAATTGCAACCAAACAAAGAAAGAATTTTCCGATATCGAAACAAAGGTTTCCAAACAGTGAAACAAAAATTTTTCTACGGTGAAAATATATTTTCCCGCTGGTTTTTCATAATCTTTGTACCTTTGTCCCGAGAACATCGCAAGGTATGTTTTGGGTTGCCCGAAACGATTCGAGTAACTCTAAACGCCTTGTCCTTGCAGGGAGCAGGATTATCCTCCAAAGTCGGATAATTCCAAAATCAACGATACCTTGTGGTGAATATAGGGTTACACATAATAAACTCTCTCTTTTCTCTTATACTGTTTATTCAAATGCGCAAGGAAAAACCGATAAAAATTGCTACCTTTGCACTCATTATCGGACTGCTAATGACCTGAGAAAGCAATTAAAACAACATATGAAACTCCTTCGTTGTCTTATAGGCTTTGGTCAGCCTCGCAGGGATAGCGAAGGAGTTTTCGCTTTAATATAAACCATGGCTGTACAAAGTGAAGCCGCACTTGAAAATGCTCTGATTCATGCCCTTGAACAAATGAGCTATGAATACGTGAAGATTGAAGAAGAAAGCAATCTCCGCGATAATTTCAAATGCCAGCTCGAAAAACATAACCGCAAACAACTTGCGGAAATAGGGCGTGAACATTTCACCGAATCGGAGTTTGAAAAGATTTTGCTTCATTTGGAGGGCGGCTCACGCTTTGAAAAATCCAAGAAACTACGCGACCTCTATCCACTCGAAACCGAAAATGGGGAACGTGTGTGGGTGGAATTTCTCAATAAGAAACAATGGTGTCAGAATGAGTTTCAGGTATCAAACCAAATCACCATTGAGGGCAGGAAGAAATGCCGCTATGATGTGACGATATTGGTAAATGGTTTGCCGTTGGTGCAAATCGAATTAAAAAAGCGAGGGGTGGAACTGCGCCAAGCCTACGACCAAGTGCAACGCTACCATAAGACATCGTTTCATGGCTTGTTCGACTATATACAGGTTTTCGTTATCTCCAACGGTGTAAACACCCGCTATTTCGCCAACAACCCCAATCAAGGCTACAAGTTTACTTTCAATTGGACGGACAAGGATAACAACCCCTTCAACGACCTCAGTCTGTTTGCAGCAATGTTCTTTGATAAATGTACCCTTGGTAAGATGATTAGCAAATACATCGTGCTTCATGAGGGTGACAAATGTCTGATGGTGTTGCGCCCCTATCAGTTCTATGCCGTGGAGGAGATTTTGGATAAGGTGCAGAACTCTACCGACAACGGCTTCATTTGGCACACTACGGGAGCTGGCAAGACTCTTACTTCTTTTAAGGTGGCACAACTCGTTTCGGAGTTGGATGGCGTGGATAAGGTGATGTTTGTGGTGGACCGTCACGACCTTGACACGCAGACGCAATCGGAATATGAAGCGTTCGAACCCGGTGCAGTGGATAGTACGGACAACACCGATGAACTGACGAAGAAACTTTCAAGCGATTCGAAAATCATTATCACTACCATTCAGAAACTCAATGCAGCCGTTACGAAGCAATGGTACAGCAAGCGTTTGGATGAAGTGAGGAAGTCGCGCATCATCATGATTTTCGATGAGTGTCATCGTAGCCATTTCGGTGAGAGCCACAAAAATATTGTCAACTTCTTTACCAATACGCAAATATTCGGCTTCACGGGGACACCTATATTCAAGGAGAACTCTAAGAACGATCGTACTACCGAAGAAATCTTCGACAAGTGTCTGCACAAGTATCTGATTAAAGATGCCATTGCTGATGAGAATGTACTTGGCTTTTTGGTGGAATACTACCACGGCAACGAGGAGGTATCACCGGGACAGGAAAGCCGTATGCACGAGATTGCCAAATTCATTCTCAACAATTTCAGCAAATCCACCTTTGACGGTGAGTTTGACGCGCTATTTGCCGTGCAGAATGTGCCGATGCTCATTCGTTACTATAAGATTTTCAAGGCACTGAATCCTAAAATCTCAATCGGTGCAATCTTCACCTATTCATCGAACCCTAACGAGGACGATGAACTGACGGGCATGAACAGCGGTTTTGTCAGCGAATCCGTGCCGGAGGCTGACGATATGCAGGAAATCATCAACGACTACAACCAAATGTTCGGTACGAATTTCTCCATCGAGAATTTCCGTGCTTACTACGATGATGTCAATCTGCGGTTGAAAAAGAAGAAAACCGACATGAAACCGCTCGACCTTTGTTTGGTCGTGGGTATGTTCCTCACAGGCTTCGATTCCAAGAAGCTGAACACGCTGTATGTGGATAAGAATTTGGAATACCACGGATTGTTGCAAGCGTTCTCACGTACCAACCGTGTACTCAACGAGCGCAAACGTTTTGGTAAGATTGTCTGTTTCCGCGACCTCAAGAGCAATGTGGACGAATCCATAAAACTGTTCAGCAACGGGGGTACGGGCACTATCATCCGCGAGGCTTTCGAGGTGGTGAAAAAGGAATATGCCGACATCGCCAAAGATTTCCTTGCCAAATATCCCGACACTGCGGCTGTCGATGCGTTGAAGACCGAACCCGAAAAGCGCGACTTCATTCTCGCTTTCCGTGAGTTGATAAAGAAACATGCGGAGATACAAATCTACGAGGACTATTCGGAGGATGACCCCGAATTGGGCATATCCGAACAACAGTACAACGACTTCCGAAGTAAGTACCTCGACATTCACGACACGTTCCTTGACAGCACTACCGTAGGCGGTACTTCCATTGAGGATAATTCCACCGAAGACGAAATAGGACTTGAAGACATCGACTTCTGTCTTGAACTGTTGCACAGCGACATTATCAATGTGGCTTATATCCTCGAGCTGATTGCAGAACTCAATCCGTTCAGTGAAAACTATGAGGAACAACGCCGCCATATCATCGACACAATGATTAAAGATGCCGAGCTGCGCAGCAAGTCGCAACTGATTGACGGCTTTATCCGCCAGAATGTAGATGAAGACAAGGAGGGCTTCGTGGAGCGCAAGAAGAAAGCGGATGGTTCTGTTGACCTCGAAGAACGGCTCAACCAATATATCCGTCAGGAAAAAGGCAAAGCCATTGACCGCCTTGCGGAAGATGAGCAGTTGCCTACCGAACTGCTGAACCGTTTCCTCTCGGAGTATGACTTCTCACAAAAAGTGCAACCCGAAATCATTCAAACAGCAGTCAAGGAGAAGCACCTCGGCTTGCTAAAGACGCGCAGAACCGTGAACCGTATTCTCGACCGTCTGCGCAATATTATCAGAACATTTTCTTGGGACTAAAAGATGGCGTATGAAAACAAATGACCCCGGCTATGTTTATATACTGACTAATCCCAGTTTTCGAGAGGATTGGGTGAAAATAGGTAAAAGTACTCGCCCCGTTGACATTCGTTCAAAGGAGTTGGACAATACCGCTGTGCCGTTGCCTTTTGAAATCTTTGCCACGATGAAGACTTCTAAATTCAATGAGGTTGAAAGACTTGTGCATAAGACAATAGACCGATTGACAGACTTGCGTATTCGGCAAAATAGGGAATTCTTTAATGTTGACCCCAAAGTGGCTCTTGATATTTTCAGAGACATCGCTTTGACAATTGACGATGCGGTCATAACTGAATATGAGGACAATAAACCTATTATAGCGCACCCCGAAAAGAAAGAAAAGAAATCAGAATTTTCTCGACCGAAAAAACGGGAGCGATTCAAATTCAGCATGGTACATATCAAGATAGGTGAATATATTACTTTTATCCCTACCAATCTGAAAGTGAAAGTTGCAAGTGATGATTCCATCGAATATGACGGACGAATTTACAAATTGTCTCCTTTTGTCGGTACGTTTCTTCCGGAAGAAAAGAGAACACCTTCAAATGCCTATCAGGGGAGCAAGTATTTCTCGTACAACGGAAAAATATTAGATGACTTAAGGACAGCCTTTGAAAAAGAAGCTGATAATGAAATAAACATTGTAGAAAACAAAACTGTTTAAGAACATGAGTGAAGAACTCCAACAAAAACTCCGCGCCCAGCTTTGGGAGGTTGCCAACAACCTGCGCGGCAATATGTCAGCCAACGAATTTATGTACTTCTCGTTGGGCTTTATCTTTTATAAGTACCTTTCTGAAAAAATAGAGAACTATGCCGACCGTGCGCTTGAAGATGACGAAATCACTTTCAAACAGTTGTGGCAGTCAGGCGAAGAAGATGCCCTTGAACTTCAAGAGGAAGTCAAGAAGCAGTGTTTGGAAAATATCGGTTATTTTGTAGAGCCGCAATATCTCTTCACCTCTATCATTGACGCAATTAAGCGCAAGGAGAATATTATTCCCTCTCTCGAACGTTCGCTGAAGCGCATTGAGGACAGTACGCTCGGACAAGAGAGTGAGGACGATTTTGGAGGTTTGTTTTCAGACATAGACCTTGCTTCGCCCAAGCTCGGCAAAACTACCGATGACAAGAATACGCTCATATCCAATGTACTGATTGCTTTGAACGGCATTGACTTCGGAGCGGACGAAGCTACGCAGATAGATATTCTCGGCGATGCTTATGAATATATGATTTCTCAGTTTGCCGCTGGAGCGGGCAAGAAAGCCGGAGAATTTTATACACCGCAAGAAGTGAGCCAGATTCTTGCCGAGATAGTGACTATCGGACATACTCGCTTACGCAATGTATATGACCCTACTTGCGGTTCGGGTTCACTGCTTATTCGTGCAGCTCATACGGGACGGGCATACGAGATATTCGGGCAGGAGAAAAACCCCACTACTTACAACTTGTGCCGTATGAATATGTTGCTGCATGGTATCAAGTTCAGTAATTTCCAGATAGAGAATGGCGACACCTTAGAGGCGGACGCTTTCGGTGACACCCAGTTCGATGCCGTGGTTGCCAATCCTCCTTTCTCCGCAGAGTGGAGTGCCGCCGACAAGTTCAACAATGATGACCGTTTCAGCCGTGCCGGTCGCCTTGCTCCGCGCAAGACAGCTGACTATGCCTTTATACTGCACATGCTCTATCATCTTGTGGATGGTGGTACAATGGCTTGCGTTGTACCGCACGGCGTATTGTTCCGTGGTAATGCCGAGGGCGTTATCCGCCGTTTCCTTATCGAGAAGAAGAACTGCATTGACGCAATTATCGGCTTGCCAGCCAATATCTTCTACGGCACTTCCATTCCCACTTGTATTCTCGTGATGAAGAAATGCCGCAAGGAGGACGATAATATTTTGTTTATTGCCGCAAGCAAGGAGTTTGAAAAGGTCAAGACCCAAAACAAACTACGCAAGGAGCATATCGACAAGATTGTAGATACTTACCGCAATCGCACCGAGATAGAAAAGTACAGCCACCTCGCCACCTTGCAGGAAGTAGCCGATAACGACTATAATTTGAACATTCCCCGTTATGTGGATACCTTTGAAGAGGAAGAGCCTATCGATATTAAGGCTGTCATGGCTGAAATCAAGGAATTGGAAGCCAAACGTGCTGACCTTGACAAAGAGATTGAAGGCTACCTCCGTGAACTGGGAATTGTAGAATAAAACGAAGAGGGTAAGATTATGGCTAAAAAGTTCGAGATAAGAAACAGCACAGCGGAGTTCTTGATATTTACTGTCGCAGACAAAGAGCAAGGGGTTGAAGTGTTGTATAAAGATGAAAGCATTTGGGCGACACAAAAAGCTATTGCCACTCTTTTTGATGTGGATAGAACGGTTGTTACCAAGCACTTGAAGAATATTTTCGACACTTGTGAATTGGATAAGGAAGTGGTATGTGCAAAAATTGCACATACCACCGAGCATGGGGCTATAGACGGAAAAACGCAGACTAAAGAAGTACAATACTATAATCTTGATGCTATCATCTCTGTGGGCTACCGTGTCAATTCCATTCGTGCCACCCAATTCCGCCAATGGTGTACTTATGTGTTGCGCCAATTTGCCATCCGTGGTTATGTCATAGACAAGAAACGCATGGAAAACGGTTCTTTTATCGGTGAGGATTATTTTGAACACTTGTTGGCTGAAGTCCGTGAGATACGATTGAGTGAACGCCGTTTCTACCAAAAACTCACCGATATTTACGCCACTGCCATTGACTACAATCGCGATGCGCCCACTACACGGCTGTTCTTCAAAAAGGTTCAGAACAAAATGCACTATGCCGTACATGGGCATACGGCTGCCGAACTTATCGTGCAACGTGCAAACTCCGAGAAAGAACATATGGGGCTTACCTCTTGGGAAAATGCTCCTGACGGAAAGATAGTGAAGCCCGATGTGGTTATAGCAAAAAACTATCTGAAAGAAAACGAGTTGGAAAATATGGCGCAATTAGTCAATGCTGTTCTTGATTTAGCAGAACGAATGGCGAAACGTCACATTCCGATGACTATGGAAGATTGGGCAAAACGTATTGACATCATCCTCGAAGCTGGAGGTGATGCGATATTAGCCGATGCAGGAAAGATTACGGCAGAGTTCGCCAAGGAATTTGCCGAATCGGAATTCGAGAAATACCGTATCGTTCAAGACCGTTTGTTTAGCTCCGATTTCGACCGTTTCAATAATGGCGACAACTTGTTGCCCTTTGATATTAACCCCGATAAAGAGTAAGGATAAGACTTAAACGCATATTGAAACTGCTACATATCGTAGCAGTTTTTCTTGCAGCATAACGAAATTTGATTAGAGATTAAAAATAACTATGGCAAATAATAACGACAATAAAGTCCTTAATGTTCCACCTTTGCGTTTCCCGGAGTTCAGTGGAGAGTGGAAAATGTGTACTATAGGCGAACTAACTACAAAAGTGGGTAGTGGTGTTACGCCAAGAGGTGGGGAAGCTGTATATAAGACAGAAGGACATCCTTTTGTACGTAGCCAAAACGTTGGTTTAGGAAATCTTCTGCTGGATGATATTGCTTTCATTGATGAAGAAACGCATCTACGCCAAAAGAACACAGAGCTACAATTCAATGACGTATTGCTTAATATTACAGGAGCATCTATTGGGCGTAGTGCATTAGTAGACAAACAAATAGTCGGTGGCAATGTAAATCAACATGTTTGTATTATTCGTACTAAAGAAAATCTTGTTCCTTCATTTATCTGTAGTTTTTTATTGTCTAATTATGGTCAGAGACAAATAGATAGTTTTCAAGCAGGAGGAAATAGACAAGGGCTAAATTTTGAGCAGATTAAATCTATCAAGATTACAATACCCTCAAAAGACGAGCAAATAAAAATCGCTAAGTTATTGCGTGCCATTGACGAGCGCATCGCTACTCAAAACAAAATCATTGAAAAGTTGCAGTCCTTAATCAAAGGACTAAATGACCACATTCTCAAAAACATTGAAGGTGACCAAGTTTGTTTCGCTGATTTAGGTGAAGCCTATGGTGGTTTAAGTGGTAAAAGTGGTGATGATTTTGGATGCGGTGACCCATTCATAACTTACATGAATGTATATCAGAACACTTACATTTCGGAAAATGATTACGAACTGGTGCAAATAGCCCCAGACGAAAAGCAAAACAGCGTGCAGTACGGTGATGCCTTATTCACACTCTCATCCGAAACCCCAGAAGAGGTTGGAATGGGTGCTGTATATTTGGGCAAATCACAAAAGCTTTATTTGAATAGCTTCTGCTTTGGCGTTCATTTCCATGGAAACCGTGTATTACCTCAATACATAGCTCACTTCATATCGAGTACTTCATTCCGTAAAGCAATATATCCGTTGGCACAAGGTAGCACACGATTTAATCTTCAAAAGCAGGATTTTATGAGGATGAAGTTTGTATTGCCGTCCTTAGAAGAACAAAAACGTATCGCTACGGCTCTTGATGCTTTGTATAACCATTTGGCAAATGAAAAGTTGTTGACAGAGCAATACCTATTATTGAAGCAATATCTACTCCAGCAGATGTTTATATGAGCATCTGTTGAAGCAGATATTGTTTCTGAATCTCGTATTTATTTAATAGCGTTCTATTTAATGACAGGTTCTCTTCATAGGCATTGAGCAGTCTGACTACGTTTTCCTGTTTAATCATGTCAGGAATATATACATAACAAGACGAAAGATTCTTTGCTGTAATAGAATATACTTTCGTTCCTTGTGCTAGTCGTCTTACTTGGTCGTGAAAATAACGAGAGTTAAAGGCGAATCCTTTGAAGCCAAGAATAGTGTTTTGCTTTATGTCACGCCCATGAATTGTGTGCAAGCCACAAACCGTTTTGACGTCAATCGTGTTGGAAAACTCAATAGCTTTGCCAATTTCATTAGTGTCCTCTGATGCATCAGCGAAAGCAACATCGCCATCCTGGCACACGGTATATTGCTTAGGCTGATAATTCGGCAGTATCCTTGGTAAGAGGGTTGAATCAATCATACTCGTCTGAAAACCATGTATTAAACCGTAATGCAGATTCCGAACATTACCATTGCTATAGCTTAGCTGTTCCCATGACAGGGAGTTGGTTGAGTAGAATTGCATAAAAGAGCGTAAATACACCTTCTCCCATGATGGGTTTTCCAATAGGCTATCTACAAGTCCTTTGATTAAGGACTGCAACTTTTCAATGATTTTGTTTTGGGTGGCAATGCGCTCATCAATAGCATTCAAAGATTTTACTATCTTCTTTTGCTCTTCTAACGATGGCAGGTGAAATTGGAGGTTACGTAAGTCATCATTATAGATTCGCACTATAGTAGTGGAATTCAAACGAGACCAGTTTATGTTTGAAAGGATATTGAATAAAAAGCCGTTATCCAACTTTGTAGAATTGTTGCGAAGCCAAACTATATTAGAGTCTTGGTAATACGAATCTTCTCCGTCATATAAGAGACATTTCCCAACCGTACCTGCGCAAGTAATCAGAACTTCACCTTTATGGGGATAGTTATACTTATTTTTGTATTCCTCAAACAGTTCATAAGAGATATACGCATCTGGAACACCGCCAATAGTACCTATTTTATAAAATGGTACGCCTACGCTTGGATTTGTTTGTGATGCCATTATTCGCTTACACATCTGAACCTCGCACATATTCCCAAGTCGTACTCGTTCCCAATTATCAGTGAAACCAGGAAATCGTAAAGCCGGAACATTTCCCTTTGGCTGCGCCTTCGTGCCTTGTTCCTTCTGTTCGGCAGAGCTGATGCAAGCATCGTTCTGCACTCTCTTAGGTGGAACTTAAAGTACTCATTTGGCTATGAGTATATAATTAGAGAGCGTTGTTGCTCCGAATTATATACCATATCATTATGAATCTGAAAACAATTAAAGAGATTGCGGTCGCATGGCTCGAATACAAGCGACCATTTGTGAAAGATTCCACCTTTGCCGCTTATGCACTCACCGTGCAGAACCATATTGTTCCGGCATTTGGAGAATCGTGTGAATTACCCGAAACCGATGTGCAGCAGTTCGTGTTGCAGAAGTTGGCAAACGGTATCAGTGTCAAGACCATAAAGGATATTCTCATAGTCCTTAAAATGGTGATGAAGTACGGGGTGAAGCAGTCGTGGCTTCTCCATGCCGAATGGGATATAAAGTACCCCACATCATCGGCTACGAAACCGTTGGAAGTGCTGTCTATTACCGATCACAAGAAAATCTTGGCGCATATCCGTGCCAACTTCAACTTCCAAAGTTTAGGCATCTACCTTTGCTTAACTACGGGCTTGCGCATCGGTGAAATCTGCGCTTTGCGGTGGAGCGACATTTGCCTTGAGAAAGGTTCTTTGACCGTTCAACGCACCATTGAGCGAATCTATGTTATTACTCCCGATGAGAAGCACACCAAAATAGTTATCAACACACCGAAGACGGCAAACTCGTGCCGTGAAATTCCCCTTAGTCGAGAAGCCTTGTCGCTGATAAAGCCGTTGCTGAAAGTCGTAAATCCTGCTTTCTATGTGGTAACAAACGATGCGAAGCCCACCGAACCGCGCACATATCGTTCGTTCTACAAGCGTTTCATGGCTTCACTCAATATGCCCGACTTGAAATTTCACGGACTGCGCCACTCTTTCGCCACCCGTTGCATAGAATCGGGCTGTGATTACAAGACCGTCAGCGTATTACTCGGTCATGCCAACATATCCACAACGCTTGACCTATATGTTCACCCCAATATGGAGCAAAAGAAACGATGCATCGAGCGAATGGTAAAATCAGTGAAATGAGAGAACGGCTTAATTCTCATATCAATCACGGAAAGTAAAAATAAGAAATCCGCCATCAGTCGTTATTCGTAAAGATAAATTCTGATGACGGCTTTCTTTTCTTGATTCAAACATCCGTTTCACGGCACGGTTCACACTTTTTCAATATTTCCCAACCGCTTTTCCTTGGTGATTTTCGCATAAATTTGAGTCGTGGAAATGTTCTTATGACCAAGGATAGAGCTAACGGTTTCAATCGGTACTCCGTTGGATCGCAATATAGTAGTCGCTGGTCTTTTGTCGGTTGATTTTTATCCATTGGTGGTCATCTAGGTAAGTCACGATATTTTCCTCTTTCAGATTGCGCATATCCGAAAAGCTCAATCCCGTGAAGATGCAGAACAGGAACATATCCCAGTAGAGTTCCTACTTGGCGTTCTTCAGCTTTCCGTCCATCAGCATTTTTTCGTATGACTTTTTGGACTTCATCCCGGCTTCCACCATCTCAGCCACTTATTGCTTAATATTGTGCCATAAAGAGCCTGATTTCCGTTGGTCACGAATAGGTAACGTGACTCAGGCTTCAATTGACGTTTTCATGGTTTTTCGTGGCGTTTACACGCCAATCAAAAATCCTTTAATTGTCTGTATCTCAAATCATCTTCCTCGTTCTTCTGTATTCCAAGAAAAAGTAGTACCTTTGTTGAATAAAGAACAAAAGAAGATGGTTGTCGAAGAGAAATATATGGCCCGCTGCATCGAGCTTGCACGGGGCGGAGAAGGCAATACGGCTCCGAATCCGATGGTCGGTGCGGTGATTGTGCATAAAGGGAAGATCATAGGGGAAGGGTTTCATCGCAAATGTGGCGAAGCGCATGCCGAAGTGAATGCGGTGGCTTCCGTCCGGGATGAAGCGCTTTTGCGGGATTCTACTATCTATGTAAGTCTCGAACCCTGTTCCCACTACGGAAAGACACCTCCTTGTGCGGAGTTGATTATAAGGAAAGGTATCCCGCGCGTCGTGGTCGGCACTTTGGACCCGTTTCCAGAAGTGTCGGGACGAGGAGTACGCATGTTGCGCGAGGCGGGTATCGAAGTCGTGACGGGTGTGCTGGAAGAAGAGGCCCGTGCCTTGAATCCTGCTTTTATGACTTTCCAGATACGGAAACGTCCTTATGTCTATCTGAAATGGGCCCAGAGCGCAGATGGGTTTATGGATATCCGGAGGGAAGATGCTTCTGTGCCTTCGGTGCTTTTGTCTTCAGCCGAGACTCTCCGAAGGGTTCATCGGCTTCGTTCCGAAGTGGCGGCTATTATGGTCGGGACACGTACGGCGTTGTTAGACAATCCGTCGCTGACTGTGCGGCATTGGGCTGGCCGTTCTCCAGTCCGGGTGGTGCTCGACCGGACGTTGAAGTTGCCGGTCGGTTCGCATCTGCTGGATGGCGCGGTGCGTACGCTCGTATTTACAGCTGTCGAAGTCGAAAGCCGACTGAATGTCGAGTATGTGCAGATTGATTTCGGGCAGGAGGTCCTGTCGCAAGTCTTGCAATATTTGTATGAGCAGAATTTGAATTCGTTGATGGTCGAAGGAGGTGCGGAACTGCTGGAAAGTTTCTTTGATGCCGGCCTGTGGGACGAGGCCTGGGTTGAGACGGCTCCGGTCGTTTTGGGTGCGGGTGTAAAAGCGCCTGCTGTTCCTGGCGTGTTGACCGGTACGGAACAGAGGCACGGACATCTTTTGGAAACCTGGAAACAAAAGGCTTAAAATGAACTTATAATTCGTAACGACACTAAAATATTATAAATATTCTCCTATATGGGGTATAAAGCAAAAAATGTTTCTACTTTTGTGCCTTTATATGCAACAAACTTATTTTTTGATGAAAAATAGAATAGTACTGTTTATAGCCGGATGTTGTGCTCTGTTATTGTCGTCTTGTTTGGGTTCGGATGATACGCAATATGAGTTGAGTAAAGATTGTCAGATTCTATCTTTTTCTTTGTCGAATGATTCTATCCCAGGTTTGAAAGATGTCGTTTTCACGATTGATCAGGTGGATGGGAAAATATTTAATATCGATTCAATGCCTTATGGAACAAAGCTGGATGAAAAAGTGATTTGTACGGTTAAGCTGGCTTCTACGGTGTATACTTGTCAGGTCATGCAGGAAGCTATCAGTGATACGTTAAGCTATTGGAACCTGGAAGACTCGTTGGATTTCTCCAAACCGGTTAAGTTCGTGAACACATTGTGGGACGGCAAAACCACAAAAACATACATTGCGCAAGTCAATATTCACCAGGTTGTTCCCGACTCGATGGTCTGGGGTGTTTACAAGGAAGGTATTACGGATGGTGCTGTCAAGGAAGAAAAGGTAGTTGTTTTCGGTGAAGGAAGTGGTGAGTCTTATTATATGTATACGCAGCCTGTAAACGTAAACGAAGGCTACCGGTTGTACCGTTCGGCCGTTACGGATGGAAAGAGCTGGACGGAACTGTCTGTATCGGGGCTTCCTGCCGGAGAAGTCCGTTTGTCACAGATTACTGCTTATGAAGATGCGTTTTATGCTGTTACGACGAAAGGTTTCCTTTATAGTTCAGCCGATGGCCAGACTTGGTCGCTTGTCGAAAATGCACCGGTGATAAAAGCTATTTTGGGTGCTATTGATGTGGACGATGATTTTACGGCAGCCGGAAAGCAGCCGTCAGCCCTTAGTGCGGTTATCGACAAGAATGGCACGTTGGTTTACGGGTATATGAATGAAGCGAAGGAATGGAACGAAGGAACTCTTCTGAACGAAGGCTTCCCTTTGACCGGTTTCGGTAATCTTTCTTATAATTCGATGTTCCGTGCCCGCTTGTTAGTGGTTGCCGGAAGAGATAAGGACAATAAACTGACGAATACGGCTTGGGCGACGGATGATGGCAAAGTCTGGGCGAAGTTGACGGATGACGAAACGGCTCCTTTTGATAAACAGGAGGGTGTTGCAGTAGCGGAATATGACGATAAGATATTTATGTTGAGTGGTATCAATGAAGCAGGTAAGGCCTCTTCTGACATTTACCTGTCACGTGACGGCGGCGTAAACTGGAGTCTGTCGGATACATTGGTTGTAATGCCGCAGGAATTCAAGGCAAGAGGGTTCTCTTCTATCTACGTGGATAAGGATAATTATATGTATCTTTTCGGTGGAAAAGAAACCAATAGTTCGAATGTATTAAATCAAATCTGGCGCGGCCGTATTAACCGTCTGGGTTTTTAAGTATAAAGAAAGTTCGTGGAGGACCGTATAATTTTATGAGTGATTCGGCGTTAGAAAAGAAGGTATAGATTATAACAGAAAACGATTATGACTTCAACTTTCTTTCAGCGCATACTCTTATTAGTCCTTTTGGCCGGTTGCATGACCGGTCTTCACGCACAAGAATATAAATATGAGATCGGAGGAATGGCAGGCGGAGCCTTTTATATGGGCGATGTCAACAAGAACGCTTTTTTCAAAGGGTTGAATCCCGCGTTCGGAGCCGTTTTTCGCTATAATCCCAATTTCAGGTGGGCTTTAAAGACCAATCTGATGTGGGGGCAGGTTTCAGGTACGACGGAAGGGCAGCAGAATGTTTTTCCGGACCATGCACAAGGTTCTTTCAGTCGGAGCCTGATCGAACTGGGCGGGCAGATGGAGTTCAACTTCTTTCCGTACAGTGATAAATTTGCGTATTCAAACGCAAGACGTTTCACTCCCTATATTTTTATGGGATTGGGGGTGACGGTAGCGCCGGGTAGCGGGAAGACTTTTGCCGGTCCGAACATTCCGCTCGGTGTAGGTTTGAAATACAAGGTTAAGAACAGGATCAACCTGGGATGCGAGTTCTCGTTCCGTAAGCTATTTGGCGACGGTCTGGACGTGACGGACGACAGCAATGCGTTTCTGGATGATCCCTACCATATGAAAGGTAGTTTTTTGAAGAATAAAGATTGGTATTCTTTTTTGTTGTTTACGGTTACTTGGGATTTCGGTCCGCGGTGCAGGACTTGCAACAATGCGAAGAATATAGATAATATACAGTAGTTATAGGTGAAAACACTATGTCGCTGATTGAACAAATAGATAAAAATCGATTGCCGCAGCATGTGGCGATTATTATGGACGGTAACGGACGTTGGGCCAAAGCGAAGGGAAAAGACCGGAGCTATGGACACCAGGAGGGCGTTGTCTCTGTCCGTAAAGTCGTGGAAGCCGCTACAACCGTGGGTTTGAAATATCTGACGATGTACACGTTTTCGACAGAAAACTGGAATCGTCCGGAGGCGGAGGTACAGGCGTTGATGAGCTTGCTGGTCGCAGCCATCCATCGCGAGACTCCCGATCTGATGAAAAATAACGTCCGTCTGATGGCGATCGGCAATCTGGATCGCTTGCCGGCAGATGCATATGCCACTTTGCAGGATTGTATTGCACAGACTTCAGCCAATACGGGTGTTACGCTCATATTGGCTTTAAGTTATTCGGCCCGTTGGGAAATAACCGAAGCCGTGAAACGTCTGGCCAGGGAGGCGGTGGAGAAAAAAATAAACCCTGACGATATAACCGAGGCTGTCGTCTCGGATTATTTGACGACCAAAGGTATTCCCGATCCGGATTTATTGATCCGTACCGGAGGAGAACAACGCGTCAGCAACTTCCTGCTTTGGCAGTTGTCATATGCCGAATTCTTCTTTACCGATGTGTATTGGCCGGATTTTAGAGAAGAAGAGTTGTATGGAGCTATATTGTATTACCAGCGGCGTGAACGGCGCTTCGGTAAGACAAGCGAGCAATTAATCTTATAAACAATAGCTGTTATATGTACAAAAGAATAGTGCTGTTTTTCATGTTTCTGGGATTTGCTTTCGGGGCTTTTGCTCAGGAAACTGACACTACCAAGGTTGAAGAGCCGGCAGAAGTGCCGGTCATTTCCTATTCGTCACCTCCCAAAAAGTATAAAATTGCGGATATCAAGGTGACGGGGATTAAGAATTATGATGATTTCGTGTTAATAGGCTTTTCCGGTTTGTCGGTAGGGGATGAGGTTACTATACCTGAGCCGGGCGGGGCGATTACAGATGCTGTAAAGCGTTTCTGGAAACATGGACTATTCTCGGATGTAAAGATTCTGGCAACTAAAATAGAGGGAGATCAGGTTTGGTTGGAAATCCAATTGAAACAGCGTCCGCGTATTTCGGAAGTCAACTATCATGGTATCAAGAAGGGGGAACGTGAAGATCTGGAAGCCCGTCTGGGGTTGCGTAAAGGATACCAGGTGACTCCTAACCTGATCGATCGTGCGACCACGCTGATCAAGAAGTTCTTCGATGGCAAAGGCTTTAAGAATGTGGATGTCGAAATCCTTCAGAAAGACGATATCGCACATGAAGGTGAAGTGATCGTAGATATCAACATCAACAAGAACGAAAAGACCAAAATCCATAAGATCCATTTCGAAGGAAACAGTGCGTTGACTGATCGCGACTTGAAAAAGGCGATGAAAAAGACGAACGAGAAGTTCAGCCTGTTTAACGACTGGAAGAGCAGTATCTTGGAAGCATTCAGCACGAAGAAATTTACGACTGAAGAATACGAAAACGATAAGAAACACATTATCGAGAAATATAATGAAAAGGGATATCGCGATGCTGTTCTTGTGGAAGACAGTGTTGTGAACTATAACGATAAACGTGTGGATATCTTCTTGAAAGTGGAAGAAGGTGACAAATATTACCTGAAGGATATCAACTTTGTCGGTAATACGAAATATCCGACGGAACAGTTGTTATATATTTTAGGAATGAAACCTGGCGATGTTTACAACCAGAAGAAACTGAATGAACGATTGACGACCGACGAGGATGCCGTTTCCAACTTGTATTATAACAACGGTTACATTTTCTTTGGGGCGGACCCGGTAGAAGTGGACGTCGAAAACGACTCCATCTCTTTGGAAGTACGTATTCAGGAAGGCCCTCAGGCGACTATCAATCGGGTGATCATTAACGGTAATGACCGTCTGTATGAAGATATCGTGCGCCGTGAACTCCGTACGAAGCCGGGTATGTTGTTCAGTCGTGACGACTTGATGCGTTCAACCCGTGAAATCGCACAGATGGGACATTTCGATCCGGAAAACTTGGTTCCGCAACCAATACCCGATCCAGATAACGGAACGGTGGATATCCAATACAACCTTGTGTCCAAGGCAAATGACCAGATCGAGTTCTCTGCCGGTTGGGGACAAACTGGTGTGATCGGTAAATTGAGTTTGAAGTTTACGAACTTCTCCATGAAGAACCTGCTGAATCCGAGTACATATAAAGGCATTATTCCGCAGGGTGAAGGACAGACGCTGACGTTGAGCGGCCAGACAAATGGACGTTACTATCAGGCATACAGCATATCGTTTATGGATCCGTGGTTCGGAGGAAAACGACCGAATACATTGTCCGTGAGCGCCTACTTCTCCAAACAGACGGATATCAGTAGTAATTATTTGAGCAATAACAGTTATGGTTATAACCCGTATTACGGTTATGGCGGCTATCCTTACTATGGCGGCTACGGTGGCTATGGTTATGGCTACGGTTACGGTTATGGTTATGGCAATTATGGTAACTATGAGCTGGCCTATGACCCGGATAAGTCGATCATGATGTTCGGACTTTCTGCCGGTTATGGTAAGCGCTTGAACTGGCCGGATGATTACTTCCAGTTTATGGCGACTCTGAACTATCAGTTGTATATGATGAAAGACTGGGATTACTTCCTGGTAAATAACGGTAACTGTCATAACATCAACTTGGAATTGAACTTGCAGCGTAACTCTATCGACAATCCGCTGTACACACGTAAAGGCTCCCATTTCATGTTCTCGGTTGCCGCCACTCCTCCTTGGTCTTTATGGGACGGCAAGGACTATAAGAATATGAGCGATCAAGATGAAGCCAAGTTCCGTATGATCGAATATCATAAATGGAAATTCAAAGCGAAGATATTCTCTCCGCTGGCTCCTCTGACAGTGAAACGTACTCCGGTATTGATGACGCGTGTCGAATACGGATTTCTGGGTTCTTACAACAAGTATAAGAAATCGCCGTTCGA
>OAUO01000410.1_pt1 | contig 22779 bp, 30 predicted proteins | sample 1495191 | NCBI WGS metagenome assembly OAUO01 (sample SAMEA2580046, study PRJEB22360) | human gut metagenome | biome: human gut; feature: human-associated habitat; material: faeces | place: Denmark | collected 2008/2010 | reverse complement strand
GGTACCTGATTTTCTCCTGTCCCCACATTCCTCTTTGCCGCTTCTCCCAAACCAAGGTTTTCGAGAGCTGTTTTCACCGTGCCATCCGATTTGATATCGCCAAACGGATTCTTGCGGCTTAACAGCAGCGCACGAAGCGCGGTAAGCAGCTGGTCATGCCGCCCCTTCTCCAGGCTGGCACCGGATGCCTCCACAACGCTGCAAAGCTCCTCCTGCAACATGTCAAAGTAGTCATCATCCAGATCAGTGGCAGGCGTGCCGGTCTGGGGGTTACCACGGGTAAAACCGTTCTTACCCGCGCCGAACTTATCCTTCTGCGCGGTTTTCGTGTCTATACGATGCATGGATTACTCCGGATATTTAAAAATCACATAGGTATGCGACGGGCAGAGTTTGTTAAGCACACACTCGACAACGGTGTCGCCCCATATACGCAGCGCGGAATCACAGGGATCGCCACATGTCATCCAGGTGGTGTTGGTGGCGGCTGGCATGTTGACCTGCCAGTAATACCGCCATTCAGGCGCATTCACCGCGTCAGTACAGGCCGATGAGCAGGTGAATGTGCTTTTGTCGTATCGCGTGATGTTGGCATCCGGTCTGCCCAGGGCAGCAAGCTGTGCAAGATAAAAATTCTCGTTGATGCCGCCCGCCAGGTTAACCTTCGCATCCAGCCGTTGCTGACGCTGGCGAAGGGTCTGTGTCCCTGTAGGAATACATTCATCCGGCAGGCCGCACAGACGCTCCCAGCGATTTATCAGTTCAGTGGTGGTGCGCGGATCCAGCTCCCGCATCAGGGCATCCGCACGCTGATGAACGCGGGTTAATGACGGTGCCGCACCGGCAATCGCCGGATCGCTGGCTGACCACGCCGGACCGGGCGGCAACAGTGCTGACAACAGACGGATGTAATCATCGTTTGTCACGTCCATGAAATCGCCCCCAGAACCGCCAGTTCATTTTTCGCAATGGTGATATTGTCCGCCGGTGCAAGCAACTGATGGCTGTATTCCCCGTTCGCACCGGAAATCGCTTCACTGATACGTGACACCTTCAGTTCTCCCTGCGGATAACCATCACGCAGCAGGAACGAACGCAACTCCGCGGTGATGGCAGCCCGTATTTCCGGTGTGTCCGGCGTCACACGGATATGAAAATCCACCGTATGTGCCACCGGCCTGAACACATACAAATCAGAGCCTGCCACCGGGGCCAGTGGCCCGATATGTTGTCTTGCCGCCGTTTCCGTTGATTCTTCCGGAATGGGATTAATCAGGTCACTGCTGGCAATCATCACACCGACAGTCCCCGTTCCCATCCAGTGTCGGTATGTCCATGCGCGGGTAATGCCAGGCACTTCTTTAGCCCAGACGACATAGTCCCCGTCAGCCCCGCCCTGCGGCGTCCAGTAATACCGCTCAATGACGCGGGCGCGCCACGTTTCCAGCTCTTCAGTATCAAATCCGCCTGTCAGGGTGTCAGCCACACCGGAAGACGGCAGACCATTCACCGGCGTGACCAGGATTAATGCCGTACCGTCGTCAGCGTTACCGACCGCACCTGCACTTGAGCAGGCGATCGGCACGCGCAGGACACCACCGGAGCTGATTGCATCGTCAGTTGTCGTGTACTGCACCAGGTCATCGCGCTGAATAACACTCCCGGCAGTCACCTTCAGGCCATCGCTGACACCTTCCCAGCGCATATACCCGCTGGCAACCGTGGCTCCCTTGCGCGGACACCGTTTCATCGCAGCATGTCGCGCCAGCCAGGACTCATCGCACAGGTCAGGCAGCATATTCATTGCCAGATAATCGATGTAACCGTAGACCGTATGCAGCGCCGCCGCATACACCTTTGCCCGCACGTCTTCATCCATGCGCCGGAGCGTGTCGCTGACGTCCAGCCTGGCGAATAAATCGTTACGGAGCATACTGATATTTTCTGCCAGCGTCGGGCGCTGAAATTCACTGTCCGCCATGCGTTATCGCACTCCACAGATCATCAAAAGAAATCATTACCGGTCCGTCACGACGCCAGAGAGTGATACTGTTACCCAGTTCATTAATCCCGGTGCGACGGATATCCAGATCAATACGGGACACCACGCCGTCATCAATCATCCATTGCAGGCATTCGCGGATATAACCCCTTACCGTCTGCACCAGCTGATTGGTCAGTTTGCTGCGCTGAAGCAGCCACAGTCGGGAGCCGTAACGGTCATTCTGTACCGCAGGCCAGGTATCCCCCCACCATCCCATCGGGACGTCGGCGTTGTCATCAGGCTCCGCCCGCCGCCAGGTAAACAGGGAAATCACCACGGCGCGGGTCAGCGGATCCAGCGGTGCGCTGGCGCAGGTGCGTTTACCGTTCACCGTCAGCCACAGTTCCATCATGCCTCCATCGCTTTATCAGGTTTGTCGGTGTTACTGCCCTGACCGTTCTCTCTGTGACGATGCCCGTTATAGGCAAGCCGCATCGCTGACATGGTGGTGCCGCCGGAGTCGCACAGGTCTTTCACCTGTCCTGTCACTTCCAGGTCCATTTCAAAACGTGCTTCAGGTGCATTGCGAAACGTGATCGTTTTACCTGCACCATCCACCACGATCCCCTCCCGGGTCAGCGTCACGGACTGCCCCTGATCGTCATAGACCGCCACCTCACCCGTCTGCAGCCCTTTCAGGCGGTAGCGCCGGTCCGACACCGTAACAACTACCGCATGAGAACGGTCACCATCCGGAAACAACACCACCGCTTCCGCACCGCTGTTTGCCCTTGCGGTAAAACCGTAGGGTTCAAGATGTTCAACCCCGGCTTTGGGTTCACCGGCAATCAGGGACACATCCACGGTCTGACATTTCGTGGCGGCACTGATGCTTTTCACCACGGCCCGCCCAATCAGGCCGAGGAGTTGTCGCTGCATGGCTTCAATCGTCCTCATCAGAACGGGTCCTCCTGTACTCTGGCTTTTTTCTTTTTCCGCGCGCCGGGGGCTTCGGGTTCAGGCAGATAAGCATCAGGTGGGCCGACACGGATTTCCGTCAGGGTGCCGTTCTGGTCCTGAGTAAACGTGACTTCCGAGACAAGCAGTTCGGTATTGTCGAAACCACAGACCGGATCAAAGACAATCACCCGCTGGTTGGGCTGCCACAGCGTACCGTTACCCTGTCGCCAGCCCTGCACCACATAGGTGGTTTCATCCGTCCGCGCCGCCCGTTGTCGGGCTTCAAAGTCAGCACGGGCAATACAGCCTGCCCCCGTGGCCTGCCCTGTCTGCCTGATATACATCGGACGGTAACGGGAAATAAATGCGTCCTCTGTGCGGGCCCGCAGCGCGGTGGTGGTGGCCTCACCGAAATCATCGTCGTTTCCGGCACGCTGCCCCGCCACCTGGTAAACAGAAAACCGCTCCCGGATACTCTTCTCCGTATCGCAGGAAAGGATGTTTTCCCCAAGTACCAGCGCAGTATGTGCCCGCGTTGAGCCAATACCGCCAATCACCAGCCTGCCGTGCGGGTCGTCGTAAGCCAGTGCCTGCTGCTGACCGAGTATTTTGTTGATTACCTCAATCACCGTTTCACCGTGATCAGGCTGGACGTCAGGAATAACACCCGACGGCGCACCGTTGTTCACCACCTCAATGCCGAAAGGCGCAGCAAGCGCCTGCGCAATCTGTACCAGCGATCGTCCGTTAAACTGTGTCGGTTCGGCTGCACAGTCAATCAGGTCAGCGGTCAGACTGCGTCCGGCAATACCGGTGCTGACCGAACGGGCATCGTAACGAACGGGCGTCGCCTCCACCCAGCCGGTGATCACCAGCTCATCACCAATCAGCACCTCCACTTTTGAACCGTTTTTAATGCGCGGCTGAAGCGTGGTGATACCCTCATCTCCCGGCCACTGGCGGGTGATCTCCACACTGAAATCCCGCGCCAGCCGTTCAATACCGGCACCGATGCGCACCGATGTCCAGCCATTCCACTCCCGGCCATTTACCCGTAGCGTGACATTGTCGTTCATTGCACTGGCACCTTCAGAGGGATCACCGGCACAAATCCGGGATGCGTAATGGCATTACGCCGGATAATGTCCGCGTCACGCGCCGCGTTATCAAACCAGGTCGCCGCCAGCACCAGCGCGGGTAAAACCTCATCCGGTGTGCGCTGAATAATCCGTGCAGACTGTTCAAGGCGCGTGTTGATATCCGCATTCAGATCCGCTTTCACCCGGCGCAGCGCCAGAAACAGCGCATCACTGGTTGTTCGGGACAACTCCTTATCAATTGCCGTATTCAGTGTGTCGCGAATGTCAGTCAGTTCTTCCCACGTCGGCAGGTCAACCGTGTTTTTCACCGCCGGTGCATTGTTCAGTGCCGGATGCGTGACGGAAGGCCAGCCAGTGCTCTGCGCAGGTGTTGTTGCCTGCCCCACTGTGGCATTCTGCATCACCGCGGAAGTTGTTGGCGCAGGCAATCGGGTGACGGCATACGCCGCTTCGCTGATTGCGGTCGTACGAAGGGTGCTGGCAACCACGTTACGCTGCTGCGTCGCCGTAGCGGTGGTTTTACTGTCCGTTTTCCAGACGCCGCGCGGTTGCAGATCGCTGCCGAGGCTGACACCGGAAAGCATTTTGATCATGGTGACCAGGTCGCTGGCGTTACCATAAAGGCGTTTCCCGGTACGCCACATTTTCTGCACCTGCTCAACGAAATTTTTGCCTGACGATGGCGGCGGCAGAAGTACCGAGATATCCCCCTGCAACAGCCTGGCGGCATCCGATACGGCAGAATCCACCACTTTCATCGCATCAGAAACATACCCAAGCATTGTGCTGGCATTACCGACGACGTCGTTCTGCACAAAATCTGCCACGCCATCGATACTGAAACCACTGAAGCTGTCACTGATGCAGTCATCCAGTGCAGAACAGGATGACATCAGCGTCTGCGCCGTCGCCGCACCTGAAGTGGGGTAAGAGAGTTCTCCCGCTTCGACAAACTTCAGGTCAAAGCGGACAATACGCCCTTCACTCTTCGATGTGCTGACCCGAACTTCCCCATCAACACAGACTTTCAGCTCACCGTAAGTCGGATGGACAAGCGTGCCGGGACCGGGTTTATTCAGCGCGTCAATCAGGCGATCGCGCTGGTCAAAGCAGTCATCTCCCACCACATAAGCTGTGATGGACGGGCGGAAAGTGATTTTCCCCAGGTCTTCGGTATAGGGTTTGTCGCGGTTCGGGTATTCGTGCGTTTCCACACGACGACCGGTTCCCGCACTTTCTTCTTCAACCTTAAACGGCACACCGCGAAATGACGCGTCCTGAAGTCTGTCTTTCCACGTCATATAAACTCCGTACATAAAAAATCCCACCGGAGTGGGACTCATTAACAGATTAATTTTTCATTACCTGCCAAAGCGCGTATAGCCAACATCATGGCTGACATCAAAACCGCTGGATCGCGTTTCCATAACCCGCATACCCGGAGGCGAATTCACAAAAGAGACCTTGATCTCACCATCAACTTTTGGCGCAGAAGCTTTGTTAATCATGAAGGGATTCGGGCCTGTGGCACCGGAGGCGTTGTTTGACTGAGCCGGATCCACCACCGGATAAGGTGTGTATCCCCGCGCCGGTATTCCCGTCCCATAAGCATCATAAGCACCCGCGCCCCACTGCGCAGAGTTAATGGCATCGACCGTGTCACCGGAACTGTCGGTAAACCACTCAATAATTGGCTTCAGCTTGTCCCACATATCCTGAAACCACTTAACAACCGGTCCCCAGTTATTGATTACCATCCCCAGCGGCGACCAGGCAAAAACCTTCTTCAGAAGTTCCCGGCCAGCCTCAAAATAAGGACCAATGGTTTCCCAGAGCTTCTTGAAATAAGGTCCGACAACATCCCAGTTAGTGATAATTAATCCCGCAGCCAGGGCTATCGCCGTCGCAATCATTCCAATCGGCGTCATCGACATGATCCTGCTGACAATACTGATGGCACCGCCAACGCCCATCAATCCCAGTTTCAGAATCGCAAGACCGGCAGCAAGCCCGACGACGCCGCGAATAACCCGGGGATTTTCATCCGCAAACTTCGTGAATTTTTCCCCCAACTCCCCCAGCCATTGCGTGATATTTTTGGCGTCACCAGAAAATGCGCCGCCAATAGCCGCAAGGCCGTTAGTTGCGGTCCCCGTCATTGCCTCCCACAGGTTGGACAGCGTACCAAGCTGGGCCTGAACACGTTTATTCAGGCTGGCCTGTTTATTCATCTTCTGCTGGATCTGATCGTAGCCATCCTTTCCTTTATCGATCAGTGCATTGACCACCTGAAGGGTTTCGGCATCATCACCAAATATTGCCTTAAGTACACCTGTTCGCTTAACGTCGGTCAGTTTTCGCAGCTTTGCCAGTTGCCTGAACATGTTATCAAGACCGCCAAAACTTCCTTTGCCGTCAGTAAAATCGAGCTGTACCCCGAGTTTCTGGCGGGCCATGACTTTATTGACGTCCCTGATTTTCTTAACGCTTAATCCGGACTGGATAACTTTTCGCAGGGCATTACCTGCCGACTCCCCGTTCATCCCCATCTGATCCATCATGACACTGATGGGGGCAAGACTCTGTGCAGCCTGAAGACCGTCCTTGTTCACCATCTTCAGAACAGAGCTGGTTTTAGTGAAGAATGACAGCATGTTGGTGTCGTCAACGCCCAGATAAAACGCCTTCTGAATTGTGTCGAACAGCCCCATCATGTCTTCTGAGACCGTTCCGGTAGCATCCTGCATCTTTGCGGCAAACTCGGCAGCCGCTTCCGGTGTTTTTTTCAGTTGTACCGCAAGATAAGCTGTCGCTTTACCCACACCGCCAAGAATGTTTTCTGCCGGGATCCCCTGACGCACCAGCATCTGCATCATGTTCTGAAAATCAGCTGTTGTACCGGGTAGCTGGTTACCCAGGCCAATAGCCAGTTTATTGATGTCCTGAAAGCGCTTTCCAACCTCGCCGTTCGCATCCATCATGGCGACTTTCAGCCCGGTGGCGGCGTTTTCCTGATCGGCATAAGATTTCAGGGAAAGCGTCAGACCCGCTGCCAATCCGCCACCAAGCGCCAGCCCACCCTGTGACGCTTCTTCCGCCTGGCGTTTAAATCCCCGGATTTTCTTTTGCATTTTCGACAGCGCGGGAGAAAGCCTGTCGACACCGGTGATCAACGCCTTAAGCTCAAATTCAGCCATGTGTGCGTTTCTCCTGCTCTATCCTGTTTGCCTGACTGACCAGCAAGGGAATTTCACTGATCGGCATATTCAGCAATTCGAAGGGATTAATGCGCCAGTAGCTGGCGCAGTCAAAGAAGCGATCAGTGAGGTATTCAGCCGTCAGGCCTGGAGGAAAAAACCAGCCACAAGCCACGCCGCTGCATTCAGGTCTGCCGGAGACATCTGGTCGACAGAGTTTTGCGGCACTTTCGCCAGCCGCACAATGTATTTCGATACCACATGCGCCAGAAGTCTGACGGACTCATCCTGATTCATCTGGTAGGGATACCCCAGCTCGCGGACATCTTTCCCGGTGGGCTCATCAAACTCCAGTACGGAGAGTGTCTCGCCATGAGCGGTAATCGGTTTCTTTAACTCAAGCTCTTTCATTACTGGTAATCCCCTTCTTCACCGTGGAACTCAAGATCAACCGTCCCTTCTTCGGCATTATGGTTCGCTTCGCCGTGCAGCCAGGCAGACGACAGTACATAGACCTGACCGTTCGCCAGCTCGGCAGTGATGGTCATCTCATCAGACGAGGTGATTTTGCTCACCGGAAAATTCTTCGGCACCTTGAAGGTCCCTTTAACATAAGGCGCACGGTGAGTTTCCTTGCGGTCCACTGAACCGTCCAGGCCGATGATGTCATCATTGACCGTCCTGTTCATGGGCACCTCAATGCCGCCGGTCAGCGATAGCTGCTGACCGTCAATTTTGAAATAACAGGTTCCCCCGATACGGGCCATTATGCGGACTCCTCTGAATACTGAAGACGGAACTGGTTAACCACGGCAAAGACACGCAACTGGTTAACATAGTCAGGCGGGAACAGCGTGTTCAGGCGGTTCGGATCGCTGGCATCACGCTCCACAACCAGGTACTGCTTAAAAAGTTCGTAGTTTTCCACGATCCCCGCACGCTCAAGCTGACGGTAGGTTGCCAGCAGTTCCCCTTTGATCACCGCCGGGGTGACAATCGCCTGACCGGGACCAAAGCGGGTACCGTCGCTGGCAAGCTTGTGACGCCCGTACTTACTGGTAATGACGGATTTCAGTTTGCGCAGTACATACGCACTGGTATGCAGCGTCTCGCTGTCGAGGTAGCTGTTATCCGCAACCCCGTAAGCGTTTTTCCTGTACGTGGTGACATCACGCTGAATGCGCAGTACCCCGCTTTCGACATACGCCGTTGCCACGCCATGAGACAGCAAGGTCTGTTGTTCGGTCATCGTGAACCGTTTCCCCTTCGGCGCAGGCTGCATACCCACCAGCTCACCGGTCTGCGTGGGACGTGCCGGATCGTTGCGGATAAACACCGCTGCGCGGGCGGTACGGCTTGCCGCCAGCTCGTCGGCAGGCGTCTGGGTGTCTTTTTCGTACCCCGCCAGGGTAATGTGCTGCTGGTTAAACTGGTCACCTGCGGTCACCAGTTCTGACAGCGTGCCGATCTTTGCCGTATACACATGACCATACAGCTGACGCGCATAGCTCCAGCGACCGCTGGTATCGTTCATCTCGGTCACCAGCGTGTTAACGGAGGCCGTGTCGTTGAACGGCAGGCCGATATAATCAAACGGCTCATCCGCCATTGCAGCCACCGCGCCGGTGAGAACCGGAGCACCCGTTCCGGCGGTACCCGTCGCCACGGCAATCTGTACGCCCGCTGGCAGCACTTCGCCCCCACCAAAGCCGTAGTAATTGAGGCTGACAGGAATTTCATTCCCGCAAAGCCCCTTATGACGCGCGGTCAGTGTGACCACGCCTGCCGAAGATGAAGCCGTAAACGGCAGGGTCGGAACGGCATTGATGGCATCCTGGATACTGCTGGCAATCATCGTGACGTTATCGCCGTTAGTCACCGGTGCCTGCACGCGGGTACGTCCCACATACACATTCACCGTGCCGGTTTCGGTTGCCGCCCCGGTCACCGTCAGCGTAACCGTTGCCGCCGCGCCTGTGGATTCAGGAACGGCAATCACATACAGCTCGCCAAACGGGTCAGTCTGGCGATAAGCCTCGACCATACGCGCCAGCTGACTTCCCGCACCACAAATCTGGCGTGCATAGTCTGCCGACGGCATCAGTACCAGACTGTTGGCAACAATCTCTGCACCGTTATTGGCATGACCAATCAGCAGCGATGCTCCGCTGTCCTGTGCAGTATTCGCCGCCTGGTTATCCATTTCCGCATAAAACAACGGAACCAGCGTATTCGACGGAATGGTGTTAAAGCTTATCGTCATCGGTATTCACCTTTTTATTCACGCGCCGGATATCACCCGCTGCTTCACGGCGCAGCCAGTAGTTGTTCTCGTCAACATTTCGCCCTTCGGCGGGCAAAAGGTCGCCGCGGGCAGGGTCAGGAACTGACCGCCCTTTAACAGGTTTGACAAACATGAGGATCCTCAGGAAGGAAGGGTTATTTCGGTGTGATGTTCGATATCGCCGTCAGGCCCGTTACCGGGCTCGAGATAATCAACATCAATCGCCAGCGTTTGCAGTTCATCCAGACTGTTCAGATCATCCTGCTGGCGGGTATCGTCTTCAGTCAGCTCGCTGATGACCGAAAAATCGAACTGATAAATCAGCTCATGACGATTCAGATCCAGCAGCGTGCCGCCGTCATAGGTAATCGGGTTACCGCACGCCTCCGGGTTCCAGCCCAGCAGAGCCTTAAAGAGCATCTGCCGGACATCGTCCACCACATCATACGAGGCAAACTGACCGCGCTCATCACGCCCGTTACTCAGTATGACAACCACGGAGAAACCCTCTTTCAGCTCCTGCCAGTAGTCGGTCTGGCTTTTGTTTTCTCCCGGAGAATCATCACCCGGTACAACATATGCCGCCGGGAGTTTCAGCTTTCCGACCTCCGGCAGATTTTTGAACTGGGCCGCGCCTGCGACCCGGTTTTCAAAATACGGACAGCGGGCACGCAGTGCAGCAATAACAGGCGTCAGTTTCATCTGTGTCGTCGCTCCGGCTTCAGTGATTTACGCAATTCCCGCGCCAGAAAATAGCGTGTCCAGCTGCGGTTCTTTTCAAGCGTTTCCACCATGAAGTTATTACGTGGAGCCAGTCGCCAGCCGCTGCCACCGGATGCACCACGATGATGGCTGCGACGACGCTTTGCCCCTCGCCTCACGCCATAGAACAAAAAAGCCGGATAAAAATCACCGGTGATACGGCGGTTTCCCTCTCCATTACGCTGGTTAGGGGCTATACGTGCCATAAAACCAGGGCGATGTTTACTGGCTCTGGGTACCATGTAACCAATCGAACGAGCCAGGCGTCCGGTCTGATAACCGGGGTTTTCACCCGGTGCCGACCGCGCACGGCGCATCACCAGCCGACGGGCATCACGCATATGACGCTGACCAATCGTGACAAACGCCCGCCGGACACGGGCGCGGTTAAAGCGCATCTCCGCGGGCTGCTGAAAATCAACGTGCAAAAAGGAAGTCGTCATTGTTGCCTCCGTGACTCTGCCTACATTCGCCCAGCTCCGTACACTCCAGCAGCAGAAAGCGCCGCGCCCCGTTCAGATCGCGCTGACGTTTCACCCGGTACACACTGTCACCGCAGACCACCTCATAATCAGCGGTGATCCCCCGGCGGTAACGAATGGTGATGTAATGGGTGATGGCGTCCCCGGTCTGCGCGGTTTCCTGCCAGGTGGTGGCACTGGTCTGGATAACCTTCGCCCATGTCCGGAACGTAACCGGGTATTGAGGCTCCACGCCAAAGTTATCCGCGGGCATATCCACCCGCTGGCGGATCAGGACGCGTTTATTCAGTTCACCGGGGTCCGGCAGAATGTAGGTTGCGCTGGTCTGCGCCTGACGAATTTTCATTGCGGAAAGTACCTGTACGGGCCGACAAGCCAGCCAAAACTCTGCGGCATGTCGAGTTTCTCCACTTCCGTAACCGACGAGCGGTTTTCGTAAAAATGGCTGATAAGCATCAGCATCCCCAGACGAATATCATCCGGCAGGTGCAGCCCGTCCGGATCGCTGTCCGGAATGGTTTCATCCGGTGCATAGAGCTTCCGGTTCAGATACGTTTCCGTCCGCTTTTGTGCCGCACAGGCCAGCAGTTGCAGATGGCGGTCATCAGCATCGAAATCCTCATCCAGCCGGAGTTGGGCTTTAATCTCTTCCATTGTCAGAAGCATACTCAGCCCTCTTTACTGGTCGTGGCTTTTTTCTCTTTTGTCGCTTTACTGCTTTTTGCACTGGTTCCGCGCTCTGCTAACCCGGCCTGAAGTGCAACCTCCTGCACCCGGGCAGGAAGCGCCCCGTCGTCATACTCACCGGCCCGAATGACCTCAACACGCATACCGTCCGGTGACCATTTCAGATCTTGTTTCAGGATCATGATTCTTCACCCATCAGAACAGGGGCGCGGTTCCGCGCCCCTGAGTGATTACGCCACTGCAATCTTCAGCAGTTTGATGGCCTGCGAATCGACCAGCATGCCGCCGGTGCGTTTGGTGGTATAAAAACCGACAAACGGTTTATTGGTGTACGGGTCACGCAGAATGCGGGTGCCGATACGGTCAACGATGGTGTAACCCCGTTTGAAGTTACCAAATGCAATGGCTTTCGCATCAGCGGCGATATCCGGCATCTGTTCGTTTTCAGCGATACCGTAACCCGCCAGAGAGGACGGCTGCCCCAGTTCCAGCCCCGGACGCCACAGATAGTTACCCTCGGTGTCTTTCAGCAGACGGATGGCAAACAGGCTGTTGTTGTTCATCATGAACTTCGCGCCAGTGCGGTGTGCCTTTCGCAGCGTGTAAATCAGTTTGATAATGGCGTCTGCGGTCACCGCAGTCGCGTCGCCGGATACAATATGCTGAAGTTTGCCGAACGCCCGGACCTTATCGGTTTCATCCGTGGATTCATACGCCAGGAACCCTTTCGGCTTCTTGGTACCATCGCCGGTGGTAAAGGCAATTTCTTCCTGTTCGGCAAATTCGGTTGCCAGCTCGCTGTTGATCCAGGCCTCCACGTTGAAAAAGGCATCATCCAGCATTTTCTGGGTGGCCTGCGGGTTACCGTAGATTTCCCCCATGAAAGGTTCAATCAGCCCCAGTTTTGAGGTGGCAGTCTGGGAGCGCGCGTCAGTCTCGCCAACCCATCCGGAAGCCGTGCCGCCCAGATTCACCAGTTTTTTGTAGTCGGAACCACCAACGGTGATCACCGTGGCTTCCTGACGCATCACCACTTCATCTTTCAGCAGGTTAAGAATGTTGCGATCCAGTTCTTCCGGCACGGCGTAGCCACCGTCTTCATCGGTGCCCACCTGCAATGCCTTACGCTCCAGATCGCGCAGACCGTCTTCACGGCCTTTACGCAGGAAGCTCACAAACGCCTCTTTATGCTCGGTGGCCAGTTTATTTTGCGCACCACCTGCCGGACGTTTCAGCTCAAGCAGCTCTTTTTCAAGATCGCTTTTGAGGTTTTCCAGCTCGCTGAGTTTCCCGTTCAGGGTTTCCACCTGCCCGGCAAGTTTGCCTTTTTCCTGCTCAATCGCATCCACGCGCTTGTCGTTCTTTGCTTTGAAGTCGTCAAACTTCTGCTGCAGCTCCTGCGCGACCTGTTCGACATCTTTAATATCAACCGCCATCGTATTTCTCCTGATTAGAAGTTCAGATTTTTCAGTGCATTCAGTGCAGAGCCCACATCCTCAGCGTCGCGCAGGGACAGTGCGCCATAGCCCCCGGCCATGAATGCTTTGGCCTGGGTACGGGAGAGTCCGACATCACGCAGGACTCTTTCGATTTTTTTCTGTTCGGGGATTTCCCCGCGGGCCAGCGCGTTCTTGACGTCGCTGATCCGCGCCTCGTCGTTAGACGGAAACGTCACCAGACTGACTTCCCAGAGGTCGATTTCTTTCAGCAGAAAGGCTTCTTTCGTCTGGTCGTATTCCCAGTCCTTCAGGACGTACCCAATAGAAAGGCCGGTTAACGAACCGGCCTTCATGTGTGCATGTGCGCGTTTTGCCAGAGGATCATCATCAATGAGCAACCGCCCCCTGACGTAAAGCCCGACATCGTCTTCCTTCATTTCGGTGTAAACACCGATGGGCTCATCCATGCGGTGCTGCCAGAGCAGCGCAGGTAACGCTTTTCTGTCACTCCACGCCCGCAGGGAAGCAGCAAATGCCCCGGACATCACCACATCATCGTGGCTGTCCTTTACACCAAAGACGGAGCCATACCCTTCAAACTCACCGGAGTCACTGACAGATTTCAGACTCAGCGGTACATCAAGACGTTGTTTCGTCTGCATTGGCGTTATCCTTCTGCTTACCGGCTTTACTGCCATCGGAGGGTTTCGTGGTCATGTTCATCGGTGTGAGATAGACATCCCCACCGGGACGCGGATTCATATCTTCCAGGTCGCGGCAGTCATTGGGAGAGTAAATTCCCCAGTTAATCCCGGTGGCGTAGGCTTCAAAACGGGACTTCATATCCCCGCGCAGTAACGCCCCGGCGTTAAATTTGGCGTAATAAACGCCCTGCTTACTTTTTCGTACCAGTCCGGTGTTGATCCGCTGTTCGATGCGGGTCAGATACGGCACCAGTGAATAGTTGATAAATCCGAGCCCCAGTTCTTCGATATTGTTGAAGGTGGCGCGATCGGTGTTCTGCACCATGTGCAACGGTACCCGGAACAGACGACAGATTTCTTCAAGCTGAAACTTGCGGGTTTCCAGGAACTGGCTGTCCTCGGCGTTCAGCGCCATCGACTTCCAGTCCAGCCCCATCTCAAGGATCATCGGGCGGTGAGCATTGCCAAGCCCGGTGTGACGCTCCTCAAAATCTTTCTTCAGGCGCTCATAAGCCTGATCTGACAGCGTCTGCTCTGTACGCAACACACCCGACGTCACCGCACCATTGCTGAACAGTCTGGCCCCGTGCTCTTCAGTCGCTGCCGCCAGCGATATTGCCTCGCGGGCATAGGCGACGGGATTCAGCCCCACCAGTCCGTCCAGCGTCAGCGTGCGCACATGCCAGATATCCTCCTGGCTCAGCACATCCGTGGAGCCGTCCGGGAATGTGACCTGATAGACCGGCTCCCAGCTACTGTTAAGCTTCGGTACCACACAGCCGGGATCGACGGGCAGCAGTTCAGCCACTTCGCCAAATGCTTTCACTTTGTAGGCGTAAAAGTTTCCCCGCAGGCACAGACAGGTGACCACCAGCTCCCAGAACTCCTGCGGCGTCATATAGCCATTGGGATGCGTGGAGATCAGCTTATGCAGACGTTCGCCAGTGGCTCTCTGCTTCAGGCTGCCGTTCAGGTGATACAGGTTGCAGGGCAACATCCCGACCGACTCCGCCAGCACCCTGACACAGGAAAAAACCGCCGTCAGTCGCATGGCCCGCTGGCTGCTGATCTGCTTTCCGGTATAGGTGTCGTAGGACAACCCGATAGCATCCGCCAGCTCTGCTGGCGTGGTCACCGGTGCGTCACTTTTTCGTTGAAATAATCCCGAAAAGAACACTATTTACCTCCGCCGACAGACGACTGTGTACGGTCAAGATATCGCGCCACCAGCCACGACCAGAACAGGCACAACGCCCCGGCAACAACAAACCCCGCCGGGGGATAAATCAGCCAGGCACCATACGCCAGCAAAAGCGCCCCCAGCACGCCCACCAGAGGCGCGAGAATCAGCATGATCATAATTACCTCAGTTAAAGCGAGCGGATCCCATAGGACTCAATGTGGTCAGACAACGTGTCTTCTTTCTCGTACAGCATGGCTCTGCCAACCGCCATAATCAGCGCAACTGCACCATCGATTTTGTTTTCCGCCTGCTCTTTGACGGGCTTCACCACATCATCGTTACCCGGAATGGTTTTGCCGACCACGTTGCCGATACACCAGGTCATGATGGGATTGCCATCATGATGAAAGCGCCCCGATTCAATTGCCGCTTCCAGCTCTTTCATCGGGTCGGACATGTTGGTGTAGTTCTGAATGATAGTGATGGGGTTCAGGTCTTCATCAGCAAGGTCATGTGAGAGCCCGGTCGCCCCGAAGGGGTCGATGGGTGACTCGCTGACCGGGCTGATTTTGTTCGCCGCTTTGGCCTCCTCGAGGATGTAGCGATAATCCACCTCCGCACCAGCGGTAACGGTCAGAACGCCCATTTCCACCCATTTCTGAAAGCGTTCGGCTGTCCGGCGATCTTCATTTTTCTCGACGCTGTACACCGTGTCATACGGTACCCAGAAGCGCGGAGCCACACTGTAGTAATACGTTTTACCGTCAATCTCGCGGGTATAAAGTCGCGCCATACTGTTCATATCCAGCTTACGCGCCAGGTCAAAGGCCAGAATGCACGGCTGCCCCTCGAACTGCTCAAGGGTCAGTGATTTATCCTCGCAGCTCTGCCAGCTCACCAGGTTGAAATACGCCGAACGCGCCGACACCCAGATATTGAGGTGTTTTGTTTTAAAGACGTTTGCCAGACGGGCGTTATTTTTCGCACGCTGCTGCTGACTTAACAAAAATTCGCGATAAACCGACACGCCAATATTCGGGTTGGCTTTTTCCAGCACCTGCGGGTCGGTCCAGTCATCGCCTTCGTCAACGGTATAGATGATCCCGAACAGTTCATCGTTGGGTACCGACCCGTTGAGCATCTCGATAACTTCCCGTCGCTTGTCGTAGCACGGCCCCTCAATGTTGTACCCTGCAGTAGTAATGGCCCACATCAGTGGCTGACGTCGCGCCCCCATCCCGGTAAGCATCGTGGTGTAAAGCGCATCGGTGGCGTGCTCGTGATATTCATCCACCACCGCACAGTGGGGTGATGAACCATCACCGGGGTTACCGATCAGCGGTTCAAACCGCGCGCCATCCTCCGGACGGTTCATGTTTGAGGCGTTAACCTCAATCCCGAACGCTTCCGTCAGCATGGGTGTGCGTTTACACATCAGTCGCGCCGGGCGAAAGACTTCCCACGCCTGTTTCTCTGTCGTGGCACCGGAATACACTTCCGCGCCAAACTCGTTATCACAGGCAAAACAATACAGGGCGACACCGGCAGAGATTGCCGATTTGCCGTTCTTACGGGGGATTTCGGTATACACCTCCCGGAAGCGGCGCAGCCGGGTACCTTTATTGACCCAGCCAAACGCACAGCAGATCACAAAGAGCTGCCACGGCTCCAGCGTGATGGGCATCCTCTTGAATGCCCACTCCCCCTTGGTGTGTGGCAACAGCTGAATAAATTTGGCGGCCCGTTCAGCCAGGTCCTTGTCGAAGCGGTAACGAAACGACTTACTTTTTTCCGCCATCAGGTCATCAAGATGGCGCTGGCAGGCCTGAATCACAAACTGGCAGGCCACAATATTTCCGCGCACGACATCACGGGCATACTGATTGGCAGCATTTACGTTGGGGTAAGATTTCCGGCTCATGATTCGATGATTTTCAGAAACGGGTTAGTGGCTTTCTTCTGCCCCGCCAGGCCAATCAGACGCTGGCGGCTGCTGGGGTCGAGTCCGAGCATTGCCCCCGTACTGCTCATCTCGGACTCCTGTTCTTTTTTGGCGGTCAGCTCCGGATTTTTGACCATACCGCCCATTGCACCGGTGATGGTGTTGCCCTGTCTGGCAATATTTTTCACGGCACGTCGCCAGAACTCGTAGGCCACGCACCACCGCTCAAGCACCGCGAGGTCAGTCACGCACAGCAGGCCCTGACCGCAGAGTTCTTTAGTTGTCAGTTGCCACATGATCGTAGCGAGAGGGAGATCTTCTTCAGCGAACCACTCCGGTGGCTCAACACCTTTGATGGGCGTAAAAACAGGTTCATCTTTATTCAGGGCTCGCTTGCCGGGGTTTCCGGCCAGCGCCTTGCGCGCCGTTGGCTTGGGGCGACGCCCGGAACGCCCCGCCGTTCCAGCCATATGCGGCACTCCTGGTTAAATTTCATTTTTCGCGGGTATAAAAAAACGATGGGGCGGGCAGTCCTGAAGGCGTCAGGTCACAGGGATTTGACCCGCCCTCCCCTCTGGCAGTGGAAACTGGTTCTTACTTCAGCCGTTCACGGGCCGTCTTCGCCTTATGACACGGCCAGCACAGACTCTGCAGATTACTGTCGGCATCAGAGCCGCCATGCGCTTTAGGGATGATGTGGTCAACGGTTTTCGCCTCACGCGCCACACCGGCACGCAGACATAACTGACACAGGCCTTTGTCACGCTTGAGCACACGTTCACGGATAACATCCCATTTCGAACCATAACCGCGCTGGTGACGGGACAGGCCGCGTTGATATTGGATCCATCCTTCACCACGATGTTTAACACAATACCCAGAATTGTCTGTTGTAGTCCCCGCACACCCGTGCTTACGACATGCTCGGGGAATTCGTGACGCCATATTATCTCCAATAAAAAACCCGCTAAAGCGGGTCTTGTTAGCAACTTATTAACATTGCATGGTTATTTAGCATCCAGTCGTTTAACTCATTTTCTGCCCATTCTACGTCTATAAGCACTTTGCATAAATTCGAAGGTTTAAGAAGTTCACCTGCTGACGCCCCTGAAGGCCAAAAATGCACAGCTACATAATTTTGAGTTACATATGTTTTTTTTATAGTTTGTCGTGTTTCGATTGAGATAATCACATCCGATATTTTACATTTTCTTTTTTTGACCAAAAAATCATGAATTCGCTCCCCAACAGCTTCCTTAAAAATAGTTGAGTTAGCATGTTGATTAAATGTTGCAAAAATAAGTTTAAGTTCGCAATTTAAAGCCTTAGCTTTTGATATTCCTAATTGCATAGCCTTGTGAGCAGCAAGTATATGATTGCTATTTGCCCTGATTACATACTTTTCCATATTCGCTCTCCCAAAAAATCAGAGGTATATAATAAGAACATAGAAAAATTTATCAATAAAATCAGCAACAAAAGTAGCTCATCAGCATTACTGACTAAAAGTTCTAATATCATTAACAAACGAGTATTGCACTGTACACTTTTTCAAAACGGACAAGTCTTTCAGATACTCACATCGACAACCAATAAAGAACACCAATTGTACTCATCTCGCGTCAATTCATTGTAGCCTGTGAGCCTATGCTTTCTGATCACAACGCTACCAGTATTATCGCTTCAAGCAGGAATGAACTCCGTATTTTAGCATCCAAAGGAATTAGCTGTCCCCAAACAGGGTATTAGAACGTAACAATATCACTTTACTAATATAATCAGCTAGTTAACACACTGCGCTCTGATGTATTCCTGTAGGTAATTAACCTGTGCAGTTATCTTGTCGATTCCACTTCGGAGGCGGTAATAATTGAGTTCAGAATCTGCTGTAAGTCTTGGGCTTTCTCCATCGCCCATGCCGCTGGCTCTGGTCGTTGATTTTGCACAGGTGGCGGCGACTTGCAGGCGCTTACGCCCAGCAGAAACATCAGCACGGAGGCTTTCGATAGTCGCGTTAGCATCAGCAAGCTCCTTTGTGTATCTGGCGTCAAGTTCTGCTACGTCACGTTGACGCTTCTGCATATCAGAAATGGTCGCCATAGCCGAATCTAATGCCATAGCATTCTCATCACGCTGCTTTTTGTATTCAATAGCTTTATTGTGGTAATGATTCGCTGAACAGATAAAAGAACCGATGACAGTAAAGAAGAATGCAGAGATAGCCAGCTTATAGCTCAACTTCATTTACCACCCCACCAGCCTCTTTAAACCGGGAAATCAGGTCACCGATTTTATGTTCATACTGACCGTAACCTGCACCAGGTAACGACGCCCAGATATTGCTGCAACGATCGATAGCCTGACGAATATCGCCGCGATCAATCATCGGTAAAGCGCCACGCTCTTTAATCTGCTGTAATGCAACAGCATCCTGGCTTTTAGGAGAGAAGTCTGTCAGCCCTAACTGCTTGCGGTAAGCATCCCACCAGCGCGAAAGAAGTTGATAACGGCCTGCAGCTGTTGATTTGAGTTTCGGGTTTAGCGTGACAAGCTTGCGAGGGTGATCGGAGTAATCAGTGAAGAGTTCTCCACCGACAATAACATCATAACCGTGGTTACGTGTCGGTTGTCGCCCGTTATCCGTTCCTTCTGACCATGCCACCATATCGAGGAAAGCTTTACGCTGGGAATTTAGTACCTGCATAAATTACTCCTTAGAGCCACCAAACTTGTTACCGATTACTCGCATTGCAGCCCCACGAATAGCATCGACACCGATCAGCCCCACCCCACCACCAATGGCAACAGATAGTGATTTAGGCCATCCGACATACTCAAGCGCGGATGCAAATGTCAGCGTCAGAGCGCCACAGAGTAAAATCTCAAGCGTTTTTCGCTTCCAGCCACCACCACCGCCAAAATAGGCAATGCGCAAGCCAGCCATAACGATCGACATAATCACTGCGCCCAGTGGTGTGTCTCCACGCCACCAGCTCTGGACCAACTCCAGCCAGGTATTTGGGTTATGAGGCATTTGTAGTTATCTCTCACCTCGCTGATACAGCAGGTGCAAATTGAGGGAACATCATGTACAGCAAATTAGAAGCGGAAACGTCAAAGAAGCCGAACCAATGGATAACTGCGGAATAGACCAGGACCAACGAATCCCCAGCCCCAGAAACGACAAAACCCGCTCAACGGCGGGTTTAAGCTGTGTGGCGAAGTAACCACTCTTAACAGAGTACTGTATTTTTTGCGTACGCATTAGTATTTTTTGAAGTATTATCAACACCAATTGTTCAAAACCATTAAAAGGATGTTGTTATGACTGCATCAGCGACCCCCACTAATATCACTCATAAGTTTATTGTTCACATTATGAACAAGGAACAACAGGGGTTAGCCACCATTATTCCTTGTCCTTCAGAAAAACCTGTTCAGCAAGCATCAAAAGACCTCTCTAACGCACTTACTGAAAGGTACTCTGGGAGAGCAGGTAAAGGATATGGGAAATTTGAAGATGACCGCGATAGTTACCCTATGGGTAATATCGTTGATGATTATTTCGTAAATAAAACACATAGTTTTTATGATACTAGTATCCGAATGATCAATCATTTAAAAGCCAGAGCCGATGATGAATCAATGTCTACTGGTGGTTATGTAATAATTGCCCATAATGAGGTAAATGGAAATCATTATTTGATGGTTGCAATCCTAACTTCAGCAGTTGGCTCTTCAGTCCACGATTTTGAAATTCAAGAAAGTGAATATCTAGACATTGCTAAACTTCGAGTAGCGGGACGAATTGACTTAACTGGGCGCCAGAATGGCAAAGAGAGATATATTAGCTTTCTAAAGGGGCAAAATTCAGTAGCAGGTTATTTCAAAAAGTTTTTAGGTTGCAACGATATTCTAATTGCCAAACAAGAAACAACAAAATTACGGAATGCACTTTTAGAATTTGCTACTGAAAGAGGTTTTGAACCAGAGGCACGTGAAGAGTTCCTAAATAAGGCTCATGAAAAATTAAAAAATTTAAATCGTTCTGGTGAAACTTTCGACACTCAAATTTTTGCAAACGAGATATGGCCAACTGCTCCTGAGTTGTTAGTTGAAAAGTTAACCAATGACGATCTGGAGTTCTCTGATGGGTTCGTGCCTGATGGCAACGTTATACGTGGGCTTGTTAGTTTCAAAGGAAAGTCCAAACATTGGTCTCTGAAATTCGAGCGTGCGGCCTTGCATGATGGCAGCGTTCTTTATGATTCAGAAAACGATAAATTGATACTTACCGAGATTCCGGATACGCTAAGATCAGAGATTTTATCAGAATTAGGTGAAGAGGATGAGCAGTAAAAATCAGAGAACCTTCAAAGACTTAGTGACTATTTACAAGGCCGCTACATTTGCAGGTACCCTATCTGAAGCATCACTCATTCTTTCAAACGAGGAGCTCTGTGACATCATCAACGATATCACAGAGAATCCCCATGATTTTGGCATCACCCTTGAATCTGGCAACATTGAGTTAGGCCAAACTATAACCTTACATATAACCCCCCCAAAATTACGATTGGGGCAGCTACATTTCTCTTTTAATGAGTATTTAAAAAATCCTAAAAATAGGATAAAGGAAGCCAGTAACTTCTTTATAATCGAACTTAATTATCACAACAGGGATAAAAAGTCGCCTGCTATTATATCCAAGTACAGAGATGTTTTGAGCTTAATTACTTTATTCAAAGATTGTTCTGCTTATTTAGATGAAACAAATTTTGAATTGGTATTCGTCGAATCCAACGTACTAAAAATTCCAGTAAATTATTCTAGCGATGACCTTATGAATGTTAATGGAGATCTGATTCATAATTTGATCGCAAACTTTGCAGAAGATACGCATAAAGATCAAAAACTTACTATTTTAGCAAGTAGTATAAAATCATCATGTGAATCTAAAACTAAAGAAACCTCTTTTTCCTTCATGTTAAGGGATTTAGGACAACTTTATGAAAGTTATCAAAAAGGATACAAAGTATTCGTTTCTGGTTTTTCTTACGAGAAAATACTGGATCAGTTACGAGTAGCCAAAATAGAAGAGATGGGGAAAATACATAAAGTATTCAGTGACATACAAAATCAGATATTAGGTATCCCCGTCGCAACAATTATCGTTGCGACTCAAATGAAGCAGGCTAATGGTTGGGATAGTCAAGCATTAATAAACACAGCTGTAGTGTTGGGTGCATTGTTCTTCACTATTATGATTATATTTGTTCTATTTAATCAATGGCAAACTTTAACAGCAATAAATGATGAGTTAAATCATAAAAAACAACAAGCAGAATATAACTTCAAGGCTATTTACGAAGATATAAAGGATACATTTGATAGTTTAACCACAAGATTGCTTGTTCAGAAAGTTGTTTTTGCCTCATTAGGAATTATAGTTTTATGTGGCTTATATCTTACATTTAGATTCTACTTTTTACTTACACCTTATGCTATTACATATTTATTTAGCTGACGGCCAATATGGCCGTCTAATAAATTACCCATGTATTATATATATAACTGCATCAATAAATCCCAATGCAGCTTGCAACTTTTTTCTTATAGTCCCATCAGAGCATTTTCTCTTCTTCGCAATAGTGCGTAATGAGATACCGATAACAAAGTGAGCAATGATTAGCTCATATTCTTCAGGCCTATATTTACGCAACCGAGCCACACAACTGTCTATCATAATGCCTTCGTCATCATCACACTGAATCCGGGACTTTTTGCCATGAGGTAAAAGTCCCTTGAAGCCAGCGGCTACCGGTTGCCAGTCCACTCCGCTATTGTCTGAAGCAGCCCAAGCTCCCCAACGATCCATTACTTCATACATATCACGCATCAACTTTCTCCACAAAATCAGGCCAGCACACCAATTGCCAGCGCACGATCGATAAAACGAAATATCAGCTCCAGCTGGGAGCCATACATCTCTTCAAAGGCCACGGTATCCGCATGCAGCTCGTCGTGATGCTTTCTGCACAAAGGCAACACAAAG
>OAUO01000371.1_pt1 | contig 25210 bp, 30 predicted proteins | sample 1495191 | NCBI WGS metagenome assembly OAUO01 (sample SAMEA2580046, study PRJEB22360) | human gut metagenome | biome: human gut; feature: human-associated habitat; material: faeces | place: Denmark | collected 2008/2010 | reverse complement strand
TATCTTTTGAAGATGAAATAGAAAATACAATAAGTAAAGAAGAACAAGAACAGAAAGAAAACATTGATTCAAACTTTCAGAAAATATTCTATAAAAGATATTTTATTACTCAAGATGAATTACCGATATTTCATCCTCAATTGTATGCTTTTATAACAGGTGCAATAACGCCAGATTTTGAAAAATTAGATTCTGAAATGGATAAAGCTTTAAAACAGCTTATTCCTTCAAATAATCCTGCCCATGAATTGTTAAGTTTATTCATGAATGGTATTTGGGGATTTTCAAATGATGAAGTTGGAGCAAAATTAGATAATTTATTTGATTATGTCAACAAAGGAGAACTTAATGACTATATATCTTATTTGAATGCATCCTTTTATCTGCTTAATTATAAAAATTTATATTCTAAAACAGATGAAGAAATCATGAAAGGTATTAAAACAGGTATAGGGTTGTTTACTGATAGGATAGAAATTACTTATTTTGTAAAAAGCAACTTGCATATGGTAGAATCTCATCTTTCTGAGTCTGTAAGGGTGGTATATGATTATATTAACACATTAATTCCACAAAAAGAGGAAGACCAAGATAAAAAAGAGCAAGAGTTAGTAGAACAAAACTTTATTGAAAATATAAAATTGGTAGTCGAGGATTGCATGTGCATTCCATATGGAACAACTCCTAAATATGTGAATTATCCAATTCTGAAATATATAAGAAAAAAGACTATTATTGATAAAATAAATAATGCTGAGCCTATTGATATATATTGGCTTTTTACATTATTGCAAGAGCGATATGAGAAGGGATTGCCTGAAATAGCAAAAGAAGAGATTCCCTTTCTTTTAAGTTTAAAAGATGCAATAGATCAATTAGATATTGATAGTCCTAAACTATCAAATGTTCTAATAAAATCTCATCTGTTACCCAAAATAGATAATATATTGGGGCGATTAGGTGTCATCTAAAAGTATTCATGTAAATATCGGGAGAATCAAAGTGTGACTCTCCCGATATTTTTTACTTCTTCTGTACCAGATGGCTCAAATTCTCATCGTTGGCGATTCGTGCCAGCTCGTCTTTGACTATCTGTTTCACCTCATCCTTAATGCGGTTATAGTTGGAGTGTATCATATCCCGCATACAATCCTTGCCGTTCTCGTCCGTAAAGTCGGTAATGACTGGTATAGGCTTGTAAGCCTTCGTTTCGGCTGTAACCGTCTCATTATCTACTACAATCTCGGCGTGGAAAATCTTCTGTTCAATTCGTTCATCGAAGTTGTCCGACACTGAGCCGACAAACATGCCCTGCGTAAGACCGGAAATCTTGCTCGGAGGGATAAGGCTGTCCATCTGTGTATTGATGGATGTGGACTTGTCCTGTCGGTTGATGGTGATTGACTGCCTTTTCTGCAACACTTTCCCGAAGCGTTCAGAAAGCGTCTTTGCAGTTTCACCCACCACCTGACCGGAGAAGATGTTACCAACGGTGTTCATCACGACCTTGGCTTCTTTGTCCCCATAGTCACGCACCAACTGACTGAAATCCTGAAAGCCCAAGCATACCGCAACCTTATTGCTTCGTGCCGTTGCAATAAGATTATCCAAGCCCTTGAAATAGATGGTCGGCAACTCATCAATGATAACCGATGACTTGAGCATTCCTTTCTTGTTAATGAGCTTCACGATACGGGAATTATACAAACCGAGTGCAGCACCGTAGATGTTCTGACGGTCGGGATTATTGCCCACGCATAGGATTTTCGGCTCTTCGGGATTGTTGATGTCGAGTGTAAACTCGCTGTCCGACATTACCCAATAGAGCTGTGGTGAAATCATACGGGACAGCGGGATTTTGGCACTCGCAATCTGACCCATCAACTGCTCCGCTGCACCTCCGAGCCAAGCATCCATAAATGGCGAAAGGTAGTTCTCCAACTCCGGATAACTTGTGAGTATGGGAAAAATATCCTCGTACCTGCGGTTCAGCAATTCAATCGCGTGCGGGAAGGTACAATATTTCCCGTTCTCATAAATCTTCAAGTACCAGATGATGGCGGCAAAGAGGATAATCGGAGACTCCACAAAGAAGTCGCCCTGCTTCTGCACCCAAGTCTTGTTAAGATTCAACATTATCGTGTACGCACTTTCGTATGCGTCCGATATATCCGTCATAAAGTCCGGGTGTATGGGATTACAACGATGGCTACGGCGTGGATCATCGAAGTTAATCACATAGAATTTCGGTTTCACCTTGTAGCCGTCCAAGTTGTTCACAAGGTGGTTGTAGGCAATCATCGAGAGGTCGGGAAACTTAAAGTCATAGACATACATAGAATATCCCTTCTCAATCTGCTGCTTGATGAAGCTGTTTACAACGGCATAGGACTTACCGCTGCCCGGTGTGCCGAGGACGATGGTCGCACGAAACGGATTGACAACATTTATCCAGCCTTTGTTCCACTTCTTTTTAAAGTAGAACCTTGTAGGCAGATTGACAGAATAGTCGTTTGTCAGCAAGCGTGTTTCCTGCATGAAACTCTCGTTCTCGTTGTTGAAGACATCCTCCATCAGATTGTACTTCAACAGTCGGCTCATCCATAGACCTCCCATCAACAGACAAATATAACCTGCGGTCATTGTCGCAATGTAGAGGGCAGTGTTTGCCTCAATGGGTAGCGGCAAAGCCAATATCCACCAGTTGAGAAAGAAGAGGATGAAGCCAACGGCAAGCACCATCCAGATCTTCTTCCAAGTAATCTTCTCCTCCTTCACGCCCGTTGTACCCAAGCACGACAAGGCAAGGAGAACCAATGAAAAGATTTTGGTGTTGATGATGCAGCCGAACAAGCCTGCTGTACGCTGGAAGTTCATCAGCATCCTATCTACCACACCGATATTGATACCCCATAGCTGTATTGCCTCATAGCAATACCAATAGATGTGTATTACCACTAATAAAATACTCACGGCACGGAGAAAATCCATAATTTTCGCCAGTGCTCTCAAATCGTCTTCCTGTTGTGACATATTGATTCTTGTTTAATCGGTTAAAGAATGTGTTACAGTCTGAAGCCCTTACGCTTCTTCTTTTTCTTCTTCTGCATCTCATGGATGAAACGCTCTTCTTCGACATCGATGGCAGGGCCTTCGGGCGTAAGCAATCCCAACCCCGTTAAATAGTCCTCCGTTTCGGTTGCGGTACGCACTCCTTGAAATTCCGCTTCCTCTGTCGGGATAGACATAGGCATCGGAGCTTGTCCGGCATACGGCAATGTGAAATGCTCCTGCAAGGCATTTGCAGAAAGTTCCTTACCCATGCGTGAGCCGTTGTGCACACAACCCGTCCGATGGTCGATGAATGTAGCACCATAGATTCGTCCGTTATCTGTTTCACGAAGCACGACATCCACACCCTGGGCTTTAAGGGTGGCAATGAACTTGTCGCGGTCGTAAGTGGATGTTAATACGGAAAGCACGGTGCGTTTGGTACGCTCTGCGAGTTTCTTCTCCTTGATGGTATACTTGGATTGGGCAAACTTCTTTTCCATCGCCTCATAGCCAACGGACTTGCCGAAAAGTGAGGACTTGAACGGATTGCCGACTTTGTTCTCTGCATCGTCCGTTGCAGAATAGACGAAGCCGTGATACTCCCGTCCACGGACTTCGCCCCGCACTTCCTCTACCGTGACATTGTAGAGCGACAGCAAGGCACGATATTCGCCCATAGACTGAAAGCGGTAGCCTTTGGAGAGTGCCTTCACGGTATTACCCACCTGCTTCTTGACATCCCCTGCGGATATATCCACCTTCTTCAACGGGCTTTCCAAGCGTTGCGGTTTCCGCTCAGCCGTATGAAGTCCGTACTTCTGTTCCAGTTCCCTTGTGATAGCCTTGCTACGATGGAAATTGTTCCGGTCATTCAGACATTTGCCGTTCTCGTCCACACGGATCGAGACGATGTGCAGATGGTGACGGTCAATATCCTCGTGCTTATAGACCATATAGGGCTGGTTGCCGTAGCCGAGTCTCTCCAGATATTCGCGTGCGATATTCTGAAAATCTGTATCGGTCAGCCTGTCATCGGGATGCGGATTGAGGGAGATATGGATAACGGGCTTCTCCGTTCTCATTGCCGATGGCATATACCGTAAGAAGTCTTCCATCGCCCGATGAATATCCACCGTTCCCGAACCGTCATTGAAGATTTTGTTGGTCGCAAGCAGCCGTCCCTGTTCCTTGTTAATCTTCTCGCCATTGTAGGCAAGAGCCCCATAAAGAGAGCTGCCTATTGAGATTTTTGCGACCATCGTTCTTCAAAATCTTTGGAAAGTTGAACAATACGGTGGCTCAATGCGACCAGCTCCTGCGTGCATTTCTCCAACTTGAAGAGCAAAGCCATCGCTTTTTTCTCCGAGAAATGGCTCTTCAATTCCTTCACAACTTGGTTGTAATTGGTTCCGATGGCACGGAACTGAGCATGAAAATCGGACAGTTTAGTGTAGTAATCCACCAGTGTCTTGTCCACTTTCAGTACACGGAACGGCTGTCCGAACATCAAGGCTTTTGCAAAAACAGCCTTTGCATAGACCTCACTTTTCTCATACATCGTGATGAACTTGTTCCATTCATCTTCGTCAAACCGTAGCATCACCTGATGCGTCTTCGGCTTCAACTTCGGGATTCTTCCCCCTTTCTTTCGTTTTTCTGTTCTCATATTACTTTGGATTTAGTGGTTATGCGACATAAGCATCCTTCATTCATCGCCAACGGCAGTTTCAGAGAGGCTTCCCGACTTCGGAGGGCAAGCCCCAGCCCTCTGCAAGAGCAAGGTTTTCGGAGTAACCCGAAACGTTTTGAGTTACTCAAAACATACCTTGCTATGTTCAGGCGAACATAAAAATCCGTCGGGTACGGATTGGGAAGTAAGTCTGTTACCACCATCGGACGAGTCCGAAGGTTAAGCCCTGTCGCTTGGGTGCAAAATTATGGCGATATAAGTGCTTGAAAAAGAGCTGAACTGTGCCATAGAGACAACAATGTGTGCCACATGCTGCAACAGCGTTTCAAGATGGTGTAAGTATGAAAATAATCCTTTTTATTTGCAGTGTGATTGGCAGACAGACAGGTCTGTGATAAGGCTGAAAAGCCGATTTTAAGACCATAAAACAGACTGGCCGGTCAGTCTGCAAGGCTGATAAGTCTGCAGGTCGGTAAGGCAGCAGACCGGATGGAAAACCAATCATAAAACAGCCTTGATGAGCAACCTGCTTGTAGGTTATAATACAGACAAGCCTATTGACAAATTGATTGAAAATATAGCGGACAAGCAAACTGATTGTATAACCAATTAAAGAGAAAAAAGAATGAAAGACAAAGAGACATTACTGGTCGCTTTCTCCACACAGAAAGGTGGAGCGGGCAAAACGACACTGACGGTGTTGATGGCAAGTTATTTCCACTATGTAAAGGGAATGAACGTTGCCGTAATTGATTGTGATTATCCCCAGTTCAGCATCGTTGATTTACGTGCAAGGGATATGCGTAACATTGAGCGTAACCCCAACCTGAAGAAGTTGGCTTACGAGAATTTCAACAGTATCCAGAAGAGAGCCTATCCCATTGCAGAAAGCCGTCCCGAAGAAGCCATCGAAAAGGCAAAGGAGTTCCTGGCTCTTCCGACACCTCCGGAGATTATCTTCTTTGACCTGCCCGGTACGGTAAATAATGCCGGAGTTATCAAGACTGTCGCTACAATGGACTATGTATTCTGTCCGATTGCCGCTGACCGTGTGGTAATGGAAAGCTCATTGAAATTTGCGACGACACTGAACGACATGATGATCAGTACAGGCCAGTCCAACATCAAAGGGTTGTATCTGCTCTGGAATATGGTTGACGGGCGTGAAAAGACAGACCTCTATGAAATCTATGAACGCATAGCCGATGAGTTGGGGCTCAAAGTGATGGATACCTATCTGCCCGACAGCAAGCGTTTCCGCAAGGAAGGTTCGGAAACACATGGCAAAGCTATTTTCCGTTCAACAATGCTACCTCCCGACAAGACATATATTAAGGGAAGCAACATAGACAGACTGGCAGATGAGATTGAAAAACTGATAAATGAGAAATAACCTATGGCAAAGAAACTTGATTTGGACATCAATACGGACAGCTTTCTTGAAAGCATCCGTCCGGAAATGCCCCCGTCCTCCGCCCAAAAGAAAGCGGAAGAGGTGTCGGAACCGAAGCAGACAACACCTGTAACGGAGAAATCGAAAAACGGAACCAAGACAGCAAAAGCGGATTATACGAACATAGAGGAAGAATATATGAACCTCTTTATCCGTGAAGCGACAACTCCCGCACGTTCCGGTAAAATGGCTTATGTACGGCCTGAGTATCACGACCGGATCATGCGAATAACAAGAGTCATCGGCAAGAACAAACTGAGCCTGTCCGCTTATCTTGACCATGTACTGACACACCATTTCGCAATGTTCGAGGAAGCGATACGAAAACAGTACAAGAAGAATTATGAAGATGTATATTAACCATTCAACAACCAACAAAAATGAAAAAGAAAACAAATTATAAAGAAAGATTCATCAAGAAATCAGGCAGTGTGGCACGTGAAGGACGACAGGTATATATCAGTCCGGAGTTCCATACAAAAATCAGACGCATTGTCGCAATCATAGGCAACAACGAAATAACCGTCCATGACTATATCCAAAATGTGATGGCAGAACATTTCTCAAGACACAAGGACGAATTGGAACTGCTGTATCGCGAGTCCCAACTTAAATACCTGCAACTATGATAACGACATTTGCCATTCTGATGCTTCTCTATAATATGTGGCTTGTCTTCTATCTTGTAACGGAGAAACGACAACCGCAAGAGAAAGCACCACCCGAAGAAGAGAAACCGAAGCCTGTTGAAAAGAAGGAAGACAACGGCATAGTAGGCAAAAGCAACTTCAAGATGCCCCCAAAAGTGCCACGAACTGTGCCAGATACTGCAACAGCGGACGAAGGTGAGGCTGTGAATGAAGAAGACATTACCTTTGCCGAAGAAACGGACGGGCAGACATCCGAAGACCTCACACAAGAGGAACTTGCCGAAATCTTCTCCGACCATCGTGGCAGTGATATACGCAACGATGATGATTGGGACGAAGAGGATATGCAGGTGGAGGGCTATGCCAGCGGAGCTTCCTTTGAGGACATCGACACGGCTGTAAGGACGGTGAAGAAACCGACACCGACAAAAGAAGAAAAACAACAAGCCGGAAAGGTGTTCACTCAGATTAAGGACAGCGAGCTGCTTGAAACCATCAAGGAACGGCAAGCCGCATTAGGTCGCAGGATTATGGATTTGATGGACCGCTATCTGGATAATCCGATACCCCAGACGACTGTTGCCCCGAAACCGTTCAGACTTCCCGACAGTATCGAGGACTTTGACATTCGGGACTATGTATAACCATTAAAACAGTAAAAGGAATGAAACAGAAAGATTATGGCTGACAGGTGGGACAGAAATCAGAAGACCACTAAATCCGAAGGACATCCCAAGTCCACAAAAAATGGGAACCACTAAATCCAAAAAGTAAAACAAGTATTCATCGCCCGAAGAGGACTATCCACCCTTTGACGGCACAAAACAGAAAAACAATTATGAACAAGAAACAGATTCTCATGGCAGTCGCATTCGTATTGGCTGCAACCACTTCAGTATTCGCGCAAGGTAACGGCTTGGCAGGTATCAACGAGGCAACCTCTATGGTGACATCCTACTTTGACCCCGGTACCAAACTCATCTATGCCATCGGAGCCGTTGTCGGACTTATCGGCGGTGTCAAGGTGTACGGAAAGTTCTCGTCCGGAGATCCCGACACAAGCAAGACCGCAGCCAGCTGGTTCGGTGCGTGTATCTTCCTCATCGTTGCTGCAACCATCCTCCGCTCATTCTTCCTGTAATCAGACAAGGCAATGGCTGATTATCCCGTAAACAAGGGAATCGGTCGTTCGGTGGAGTTCAAGGGATTGAAGGCACAATACCTCTTCATCTTTGTTGGCGGGCTATTGGCCCTGTTCGTCCTCTTCGTCATCCTCTACATGATTGGGATTGACCAATGGATATGTATCGGCTTCGGGGTTGTTTCGGCTTCCGTACTTGTATGGCAGACCTTCGCCCTGAACGCCCGATACGGCGAACACGGACTGATGAAGCTCGGTGCCACCAAGAGCCATCCCCGTTACCTTCTCAACCGACGACGCATTTCCCGACTGATTAAGAAACGAAAGGAAGAAAGACAATGAGGAATATATTGAAAGCAACGACACTTGAAAACAAGTTTCCGCTGTTGGCGGTGGAACACGGATGCATCATCTCAAAGGATGCCGACCTGACGGTGGCCTTTGAAGTGGAACTTCCTGAACTATACACCGTCACGGGTGCGGAATATGAGGCGATACACGGCTGCTGGATAAAGGCAATCAAGGTTCTGCCGGATTATTCCATCGTCCACAAACAGGACTGGTATATCCGTGAGACCTACAAGCCCGAACTGCACAAGGAGGACATGAGTTTCCTCAGCCGCAGCTTTGAAAGACATTTCAACGAAAGACCGTACCTGAAGCATACCTGCTACCTCTACCTTACCAAGACCACCAAGGAACGTAGCCGTATGCAGAGCAACTTCAGTACGCTGTGCAGGGGGCATATCATCCCGAAGGAGATAAACAAGGATACGGCGACCAAGTTCCTTGAAGCCACCGAACAGTTCGAACGTATTATGAACGATTCGGGCTTCGTGAAGCTCCGCCGACTGACCACCGATGAGATTGTCGGAACGGAAGAGAAAGCCGGAGTGATTGAACGCTACTTCTCGCTGATGCCCGAAGACAGTGCCTGCCTGCAGGACATCTGCCTCTCACCCGAAGAGATGCGTATCGGCAACAACCGCCTTTGTCTGCATACACTCTCCGATGTAGGCGACCTGCCGGGCAAGGTTTCTACCGATGTGAGGTACGAGAAACTATCTACCGACCGTTCGGACTGCCGACTGTCATTCGCAAGCCCCGTTGGACTGCTGCTGCCCTGCAACCACATATACAACCAATATGTGCTGATTGACAACAGTGAGGAGAACTTGCAGAAGTTCGAGAAATCCGCAAGGAACATGCAGTCGCTCTCCAAGTACAGCCGTAGCAACAGCATCAACAAGGAGTGGATTGACCAATACTTGAACGAGGCACATTCCTACGGGCTGACCTCCGTCCGTGCCCACTTCAACATTATGGCGTGGAGTGACGATGCGGAGGAACTCAAGCGGATAAAGAACGATGTGGGAAGTCAGCTTGCAAGTATGGAGTGTATGCCGCGACACAACACCGTGGATTGCCCTACACTCTATTGGGCGGGCATACCGGGCAACGAAGCGGATTTTCCTGCCGAAGAGAGTTTCTACACCTTCACGGAGCAGGCGGTATGCTTCTTCACCGAAGAGACCAACTACCGCAGTTCACTCTCGCCGTTCGGCATCAAGATGGTGGACAGGCTGACAGGAAAACCGCTGCATCTTGACATTTCGGACTTGCCGATGAAGAAGGGTGTTACGACCAACCGCAACAAGTTCGTGCTGGGTCCAAGCGGTAGCGGGAAGTCATTCTTCATGAACCACCTTGTAAGGCAATACTACGAGCAAGGGACTCATGTGGTGCTGGTGGATACGGGAAACTCCTATCAGGGCTTGTGCGAGATGATCAGACGCAAGACCGGAGGAAAGGACGGCATCTACTTCACCTATACCGAAGAGAATCCCATTTCGTTCAACCCGTTCTACACCGATGACTATGTGTTTGACGTGGAGAAGAAGGACAGCATCAAGACCCTACTGCTGACGCTATGGAAAAGCGAGAACCAGGAAGCGAGCAAGACAGAATCGGGGGAACTCGGTAGTGCCGTGAGCAACTATGTAGAGCGTATCCGTGCCGACCGCAGCATAGAGCCTTGCTTCAACACCTTCTACGAGTATATGCGTGACGTGTACCGCAAGGAACTTGAAGAGCGTGAAATCAAGGTGGAGAAAGCCGATTTCAACATCGACAACTTCCTGACCACACTACGGCAGTATTACAAGGGCGGAAGATATGACTTCCTGCTGAACTCGAAGGAGAACATCGACCTGCTCGGCAAGCGGTTCATCGTATTCGAGATTGATGCGGTGAAGGAAAACAGGGAACTTTTTCCCGTGGTGACCATCATCATAATGGAAGCCTTCATCAACAAGATGAGACGCTTGAAGGGTGTACGGAAGCAGCTGATTGTGGAAGAGGCTTGGAAAGCACTCTCTTCACCGAACATGGCGGAATACTTACGCTACCTCTACAAGACGGTGAGAAAGTATTTCGGTGAAGCGATAGTCGTGACGCAGGAGGTGGACGACATTATCTCCAGTCCTGTGGTAAAGGAGAGTATCATCAACAACTCCGACTGTAAGATACTGCTTGACCAACGCAAGTACATGAACAAGTTCGACCAGATACAGGCTCTGCTCGGACTGACGGAAAAGGAGAAGGCACAAATCCTTTCCATCAATATGGCCAACCACCCGTCAAGGCTCTACAAGGAGGTCTGGATAGGACTCGGAGGTACGCAGTCGGCTGTCTATGCCACGGAGGTGAGTATGCAGGAATATTTGGCATATACCACCGAAGAGAGCGAGAAGATGGAGGTGTACCAATTGGCGGAGAAACTTGGGGGCGACATTGAAGCGGCCATCAAGCAACTCGCCGAAAAGAGAAAGAACAAGAAGTAGAACAACAAAAAAGAAAGAACAATGAAAATGAATAGAAAGAATATGATGTTGCTATGCGGCTGTATGCTCGGTATGGCAAGTATGATGCTCCAGTCATGTATGGAGAAAGAGGATACCCGTTCCGTCTTATGCGGCAATTGGGAAAGCGTCGGTAACAAACCCAATGTACTGATATTCAAGGAGGGCGAAGCCTATAAGGTTACGTTGTTCAAGCGTAGCGGACTGAGGCGAAAACTAGCTCCCGAAACATATCTTCTACAGAAGGAGGACAACGGCAACCTGTTCATGAGCACCGGATTCCGCATAGATGTATCCTACAATGAGGCAACCGATGTGCTGACCTTCTCACCCAATGGGGATTACATAAGAACACAGTCAACATTAAAACCGGGAATGGAATGAGGACAGGAAAAATCATGATTCTTAGCCTTTGCCTGCTGTTTGCAGGGAAGGCCAATGCCCAATGGACTGTCTTCGATCCCTCCAATCTGGCACAGAGCATTGCCAATACGACCAAGAATGTGGTACATACTTCCAAGACGGCAACCAATATGGTCAACAATTTCAAGGAAACTGTGAAGATTTACGAACAAGGTAAAAAATACTATGACGCATTGAAGTCCGTAAATAACTTGATCAAGGATGCCCGCAAGGTACAGCAGACCATTCTGATGGTGGGTGACATTACGGACATCTACATAAACAATTTCCAGAGAATGATGCAGGACGAGAATTTTTCGGTTGAAGAGTTGGGAGCCATAGCTTTCGGTTATTCAATGCTACTGGAAGAAAGCAATGATGTCCTGAAAGAAATGAAGAATGTGGTGAACATCACCACCATGTCGCTGACCGACAAGGAGCGTATGGATGTGGTGGACAGATGCTACAATAGGATGAAGCGTTACCGCAACCTTGTGAGCTATTACACGAACAAGAACATCTCGGTATCGTACCTGCGTGCAAGGAAGAAGAACGATATGGACAGGGTAATGGCTCTGTACGGAAGTGCCAACGAAAGATACTGGTAGCCTATGGAGTTTGAGAACCTTCACCAAGTGCTGCGCTCCCTCTATGATGAGATGATGCCGCTTTGTGCGGATATGGCAGGCGTGGCGAAAGGCATTGCCGGACTCGGAGCCTTGTTCTATGTGGCTTACCGTGTATGGCAGTCGTTGGCAAGAGCAGAACCTATTGACGTGTTCCCGATGCTCCGTCCGTTCGTAATCGGTTTCTGTATCATGTTCTTTCCAAGTATCGTGCTCGGTACAATAAACAGCGTCATGTCGCCCATCGTGCAGGGCACGAACCGGATGCTTGAGGGACAGACGCTGGACATGAACAAGTACAGGGAACAGAAGGACAAGCTGGAGTATGAGGCGATGATGCGTAACCCCGAAACGGCATATCTCGTGAGTAACGAAGAGTTTGACAAGCAGCTTGAGGAACTCGGCTGGTCGCCATCGGAGATGATAACCATGACGGGAATGTATATCGAAAGGGGTATGTACAATACGAAGAAGAGTATCCGTGATTTCTTCCGTGAGGTATTGGAACTGCTTTTTCAGGCATCGGCATTAGTGATAGACACCTTGCGTACCTTCTTCCTGATTGTACTCTCCATATTGGGACCGATAGCCTTTGCCATCAGCGTGTGGGACGGTTTCCAGAGTACACTGACCCAATGGATATGCCGATACATACAGACCTATCTGTGGCTTCCGGTGTCCGACCTGTTCAGTACCATACTCGCCAAGATACAGGTGCTGATGTTACAGAACGACATTGTAGCCTTGCAGACCGACCCGAACTATTCGATAGAGGCAAGCAACGGTGTATATATCGTCTTCATGATAATCGGTATCATCGGCTATTTCACCATCCCGACAGTTGCCGGATGGATTATACAGGCTGGCGGAATGGGTGGCTACAACCGCAATGTAGGACAGGTTGCCAACCGTGCGGGTGGTATCGCCGGAGGTGTGGCAGGTGCTACGGTCGGGAATGTGGTAGGTCGTGCAGGCAAACTGCTCAAATAACGGAATCATTAACTAATAAAAGAAAACATAACAATGGAATTCAAGTCATTGAAGAATATCGAAACGAGTTTCAGACAGATACGTCTGTACTCAATTCTCTTCCTTGTACTGTGTTCGGTGGTTGTCGTATGGAGCATTTACAGTTCCTACGACTTCGCCGAGAAGCAGAGGGAGAAAATCTATGTGCTTGACGGCGGCAAGTCGCTGATGCTGGCACTCTCGCAAGATCTGTCACAGAACCGTCCTGCCGAAGCGAGGGAACACGTAAGACGCTTTCACGAGCTGTTCTTCACGCTCTCACCGGACAAGAGTGCCATCGAGCATAATGTAAAGCGTGCCTTGCTGCTGGCGGACAAGAGTGCCTACAACTACTATTCGGACTTTGCCGAGAAGGGCTACTACAACCGTATCATAGCAGGTAACATCAACCAAGTGCTGAAGGTGGACAGCGTTGTATGCAACTTCGACACCTATCCCTATCAGGCAAGGACATATGCCAAGCAGATGATCATCCGTGCCAGCAACGTGACGGAAAGAAGTCTTGTAACGACCTGCCGACTGCTCAATTCAAGCAGAAGTGATGACAACCCCAACGGCTTCACGATTGAGGGTTTCACCATCATCGAGAACAAGGATTTGCAGACCGTCAAACGATAGAAGCGTATGGGAAAAGGCAATTCAAGAAAAGGTCTGTGGAGAATATTCTGGAAGCTCCACGACTGCAAGAAGACGCTGACGGAACGGTTGAAATCCCGGTTGGACAGGCTTTCACCGAAAGCGAGGCTCGTTACCGTCCTTACGATGTTTGCTGTATTCGCTGCATTTGCCCTGTACACCTTCGGCAAGGCGGTGTATGACATCGGGAAGAGTGACGACAGGCAGATAGAGATTGAACATATCCGACAACTGGAGATTGCTCCACCAAAGAGAAGTATAAACCAATTAAACAACAGCAATGGAACAGAACGAAGAGAAGAACAAGAATCCGGTAGCTTCCACACAGACGGAAGAACCGAAGAAGGAGAAACACCCCTTGACTGAGGCACAAAAGCAGAAACGTAACAAACTGATTGTCTATCCGCTGATGGGACTGTTATTCATCGGCTCGATGTGGTGGATATTCGCACCGTCCGAGGAAGACAGACAGAAGGAACTGCAATCGCAGGGTTTCAACACCGAAATGCCGCTTGCCGATGGTACGGAAATCATCGGCGACAAGACAAAGGCATACGAACTTGGAGAATTGGAGGCAAGGCAGCAGAGCCGTGAACGTGCGATGCAGGATCTTGGCGACATGTTCAAGGGAGAGTCTGACAATGATGTAGAGGCAGACGACTACAGCCTGATGAATCCCGGAGGTGCGGAGGAAAAGAAGGTGGAAACTCCGAAGGTGCAACGCACGGTGCAGTCCTCAGCCAATGCCTACCGCAACCTGAACACCACTTTGGGCAGTTTCTATGAAGAGCCGAAGAGAAACGATGAGGAGGTGGATGAACTGAAGGAGCGTATAGCCTTGCTTGAAAGCCAGCTTGAAGGCGGACAGAATACCGCTTCCGCTGTGGACGAGCAACTGGCACTGATGGAAAAGTCTTACGAGTTGGCCGCACGATATATGGGTGGTCAGAACGGACAGACAGGGCGAGTCCCTCCGGCAACGACACACCAGCCGACCGTACGGGCTGCATCGGACAAAGCGGTGGCATCTCCCGTGAAACAGGTACATGAGCAGGTCGTTTCCGCCTTATCACAGCCGATGACCAATGAAGAATTTGTAGCAGCCCATTCACAGGAATGCAACTACGGCTTCCATACGGCAGTCGGAAAGGCTTCGGTAACGGACAGGAATACTATTTCGGCTTGCGTGTACGGCTATCAGACCATAACGGACGGACAGGCAGTGAAACTGAGATTGCTGGAGCCGATGGCTGTGGACGATATGATTATTCCCCGTAATGCCGTTGTGGTGGGTGCCGGACGCATACAGGGTGAAAGACTCGGTATCAGTATTACATCGCTGGAGTATGAGGGTACAATCATTCCCGTTGAACTGACGGTGTATGACAGTGACGGACAGGAAGGAATCTTCATTCCGAACTCAATGGAGTTGAATGCGGTGAAGGAGGTTGCCGCCAATATGGGCGGATCACTCGGAAGCAGCATCAACATCTCCACCGATGCGGGTGCACAGCTCGCCTCCGACTTGGGTAAGGGAGTGATACAGGGAACAAGCCAGTATATCGCCAAGAAGATGCGTACCGTAAAGGTACATCTGAAGTCGGGATATAAGGTAATGCTCAATCAGGAGCGTGATTAGACAACAATGAAAAAACAAAACTGAAGAAAGAGAAAAGAAACAACAAAAGAAACCACTAAATCCAAAAGTAAAATGAAAAAGTATCTCATGATTTTTGCCCTTACAATGGGCGTTGCAGGTGCAGCAAGTGCACAGGTAGCCGATTCATCGGCAGTAGTGAACAAAAATGCGGACAAGGAACTGACCTTGACAAAGGAGGTCTATCCCCAGCAGGAAGAGGACGGCGATATGTACCACGGACTGAGCCGCAAACTGACCTTTGATCGTATGATACCGCCACACGGTTTGGAAGTTACCTATAACAAGACGGTACACATCATCTTCCCTGCGGAAGTGCGATATGTGGATTTGGGTTCTCCCAATCTGATTGCAGGCAAGGCTGACGGTGCGGAGAATGTAATCCGTGTCAAGGCAACCGTGAAGGACTTCCAGAACGAGACAAATATGTCTGTCATCACGGAGGACGGCAGTTTCTATACCTTCAATGTCAAGTATGCCGATGAGCCGTTAATCCTCAATGTGGAGATGAAGGACTTTATCCACGATGGCGAGGCGGTGAACCGCCCGAACAACGCACAGGAAATCTATCTCAAGGAACTTGGTTCGGAGAGTCCTATGCTGGTACGTCTGATTATGAAGTCCATCCATAAGCAGAACAAGCGTCAGGTAAAGCACATCGGCAGCAAGCGTTTCGGGGTGCAATATCTTCTCAAGGGCATCTACACACATAACGGATTGCTCTATTTCCACACGGAAATCAAGAACACGAGCAATGTGCCTTTCGATGTGGACTACATTACATTCAAGATTGTGGACAAGAAGGTGGCGAAGCGTACTGCCGTGCAGGAGCAGATTATCCTTCCGCTCCGTGCCCAGAACTATGTAACGGTTGTGCCGGGCAAGAAGAGCGAACGCACCGTGTTCACCATGTCGAAGTTCACCATTCCCGATGACAAATGTCTTGTAGTGGAACTCAATGAGAAGAACGGAGGTCGTCACCAGTCTTTCGTGATTGAGAACGAGGATTTGGTATTGGCACAGACTATCAACGAACTCAGTGTGAAGTAGTATGAAGAAGTTTCTGTTAATGTTTGCAGCGTTGCTTGCCCTCTCTGTGGGGCAAGCCGACGCCCAACGATGCCTGCCGAAGATGAAGGGCATAGAGTTGAAGGCGAATATGGCGGACGGTTTCCATACCTCCGACAAGGATAACAGTGCAGGATACAGTTTCGGGGCGACACTCTCTTCCTATGCAAAGGGAGGACACAAATGGGTGTTCGGTGCGGAGTATCTGCAATGGCACAGTCCATACAAGGACATCCGTATTCCGGTATCGCAGTTCACGGCAGAAGGAGGCTATTACTACAAGTTCCTTTCCGATGCACGCAAGATAGTCTTCTTCTATATCGGAGCATCGGCTCTGGCGGGGTACGAAACGGTAAATTGGGGCGACAAACTGCTGTTTGACGGTGCGACACTGCACGCAAGGGACAGGTTTGTATATGGCGGAGCCATTACGCTGGATATGGAGATTTACCTTGCCGACCGTATAGCCCTGCTTGTAGGTGTGCGTGAACGCTGCCTATGGGGTGGCGATACCAAGAAGTTTCACACCCAATATGGATTGGGAATCAAGTTCATCATCAATTAAGCCAAGAAGAATATGGAAATACAGGATATTAGAAACGTGCCTGTCGAGAATTATTTGCAGGCTTTGGGATATGCTCCCGTAAGAAAGAGTGCCAATGAATTGTTATACCACGCACCATACAGAGAGGACAAGCGACCATCGTTCAGAGTGAATGCAGCCAAAGGACTATGGTTTGATTTCGGACTCAACAAGGGTGGTGATATTTTCGACCTTGCCGGAGAGATTATCGGTAGCAGCGACTTTATAACACAGGCAAGACATATTGCCGATACGCTCCGTTCTCCGTTGCCGATGAAGCAGGACAATATGACTCTTCTGAAAAAGGAGACAGTACACTACAAGATGGAGGATGTGGAGTTTCTGCCCATCTGGAGCAGATTGCTGATAAATTACCTCAAAGAGAGAAATATCCCGATGGAGATTGCCTTGCAGAACTGTGAGGAGGTACGCTACAAGGCTAACGGCAGACAATACTTCTCCCTTGCCTTCAAGAATGTGAGCGGTGGTTACGAAATCCGTAACAAGTTCTTCAAGGGTTGTATTCCTCCCAAGAACTATTCCCTGATAGCCAACGGCTCGAAGCATTGCAATCTGTATGAAGGGCATTTTGATTATCTGTCGGCTGTAACTCTCGGACTGACAAACGGTGAAGACCAGCTCGTGCTGAACTCGGTAAACACACTCGGCAGAGTAATGGACCAGCTCGGAGAGTATGAGCAAATAAACTGCTATCTCGACAATGACAATGCCGGACGCAGGACTTTGGAAATCTTACGCAACCATTTCGGGGATAAAGTAAAGGACTGCTCCGGCTTGTATAAGGGAGAGAAAGACTTGAACGAGTATCTTCAAAAACAGAACATTGAATTTATAAACGACTAAAAGAAACAGACAATGATGAAAAGTATATTCAAGAAGTTAATGATGTTCGGCTGTATGACTGCCGCAATTTTCGGATTCTGTTCGTGTGATGATGAGTTGGACATCCAACAGTCCTATCCGTTCACGGTGGAGATAATGCCCGTACCCAATAAGGTGATGAAAGGCGAAACCGTTGAAATACGATGTGAAATGATTAAGGAGGGCGAGTTTTCAGAAACGGTCTATACCATTCGTTACTTCCAGTTTGAGGGTGAAGGAACATTGAAAATGGACAACGGCATAACTTTCCTGCCCAACGACCGCTATCTGTTGGAGAAAGACAAGTTCCGATTGTACTACACCTCGGAATGTGAGGAAGCGCAGAACTTCATCGTGGTTATAGAGGACAATTTCGGCAACGCCTGTGATATGGAATTTGACTTCAATGACGATACACCGACCGAAACAGATGAATCTGAGCAAGCTGCGGAAGGAGGTGTAAATGAGTAGTTGGTTAGGTGTTGAAGGTGGTAGGGATGAATATTATACTCCCCAATATGCCGTACTGCCTATAATCAAATATCTTCCTAAAGATGCAGTGATATGGTGTCCGTTTGATACCCCTAACAGTGAATTTGTACTGACGTTGCAGGAACACGGATTTAAGGTAGAACATTCCCATATCATTACCGGACAAGATTTTTATAAGTATGAACCGGAATACTGGGACATTATTATTTCCAATCCTCCGTTTACAGGCAAGGCTGACATTTTCAGAAGATGTCTTTCGTTCAACAAACCGTTTGCTTTGCTCATGGCGTGTAGTTGGTTCAACGATTCTGCACCGTACAGGCTCTTTCACGACAAGGATATGGAACTGTTGCTTTTCAATCGGAGAATACAGTATCATGCCAATGTAAGGATACCTTTCGGTTCTTGCTATATCTGCCATCGGTTATTGCCCAAACAGATTGTATTCGAGAATTTGGAAGTAACGAAGATGCTTAGCCGGATGTATGAAGAGATAAAGGAGTTGAAGACAGCATCACAAATAGAATTGCGTCCATGAAATACGGATTTCTCATATTGGTATCAATGATGATAACGGTAGGCAGTATGTCGGCACAAGTGATCAGCGAACTGCCTCCGTTTGAAAGAGCGGTTTCGGTAATCAGGTATTTTGAGGGTATGCACTCAGCCAAGCATTATCCCTATGTCGGATATGGTCATAAAGTTCAGCCAGGCGAAAACCTATCAAGAAATATGACAGAAGAGGAAGCGGAGAGGCTGTTGCGTTCCGACCTTCGTAAACTCTGCAAGATATTCAGCGGTTATGGTCAGGATTCGTTGCTCCTTGCTACACTTGCCTACAATGTGGGTGCTTACCGTCTGTTAGGGTATGGCGACCGACCGAGAAGCAGACTTGTTAAGATGTTGGACGAGGGCGACCGGAATATTTATCGGGAATATATCACCTTCCGCAAATACAAGGGAAAGGTAATCCCGTCTCTGGAGCTTCGCCGAAGAATGGAAATTGAGTTGCTGTATATCCCTTGATGCTATACAGCCATATAACGACAATCGGACAGAGTGAACAACATTCATTCTGTCCGATTTGATTTTCAGCCTATCGCAGATAAAAGGCTTGGGTTTCTTTGCTACTTTCTTTGTCCGCCTCTCCCTGCTCACCGAAAGAAAGTAGCGGGCGGAAAATCCGCCCGATGTTCAGAAGTGGGTGCGTAATCCCGTAACCTCTGTAAATAGACTTTGGATCATATCAAAATAGATACCTTCATATTTGGCAATGTCCTTTACCTTGACTTCAAATGTCTTTTTACTGAATGTCTTTCGGTAGAAACGCAAATTGTAGAGGTCTGTGTCACCATCATAGATGATGTCAAGTCGGTTTGCCGATGTCTTGTTTTGTGCGAGGTTCATACGAAGTCCGTTACCCATATCCGTAAATTGTTTGCTACCCGTAAAGGCTACAAAGCGTCTGCCACCCAACTGCATTAGAATTGTCTGTGCTATCATAACATATACCTTTGATTGTTCATAACTCTATCTGTGTGTAAATGGGTGTATTCTTGCCCAACCATTCCTTGACACATTCCATATTGTACTCCGATGTGATGATAGCCGTATGTCCGTCTATCGGTGTAAATCGGGTGCTTTCATATCCGTCTATCCACTCTTTGAGAGTTGATACTCCCCAAGACTGCGTGTCGCTGAACATATCGTTCAATGCTCGGATAGGTTCAGCGAACACGACTTTTAATGTATGATATATAGGTTTGTTCATTGCTTGCTCTCTTTTTCGTTCAACCATAAGTTGCGTTTTTCTCTGCATTGCTCCAATGTGGGTGCTACCGTTGAGTACAGTTCTCCGTCCGTATGGCGGTAATCGTATTGTATCATCGCCTTTCTCGGTCTGCGACCGATATGGAATTTCTCATACTTTTCTGTTCCCAGTGCTGTACAGGTGCTTACTCCGTTGATTGTCATTTCTGTTGCCATAATCGTTTGAGGTTAAAATTCAACTACTAAAATCCGATGTTCCATAAGTTTTGAGGGGTCGCTTGCCTTTCTCTGTTTGAGCCAAAAATGGTGCTTGCCATAGCCGTATGCGAACATTCCTTTAAGGCTTGTATTCTTGTGAAAATGCTCTACTACCTCTCGGAGTTCCTTTTCATCCCTTGCCAATACAATAGCATTGACAAGGTTGATGAATAAGGTAGGTATTTGGTCATACCATACACTGATTAAATTCTCTATCTTCACTACCATAATGATGTTGTTTAAGGGTTATTACTTATGCAGCCATTCGCTTGCGGATTAGTTTCATATTCTTGTTCACAAGGTTTACAATGCGGTCGTGGTGTTCGGTGTTCTTGTTGCATACACCTCTGCTCTGTACGACTTTCATCTTCTTGAGGGAAATCTCAATCGTTTCAATGCGTTTGCCTTCAATGGTTGCCGAAAGGATAAGGGAGTCTGCTTTCAGATAGTATGCGTTGGAGAATACGCAATGGTGCATTGCCACTCCTTCCTCTGCAAACTCGTTCACACTCTCCAATACTCTCACTTGGATAGTTCCGTCCGTAAAGAAGATACCGAAGAACTTGCCTTTGAGTTCACGATACTTTTTCTCGTTCTCAATGGCTTTTGCTCGTGCTTTCGCCAATTCCTCACGTTCCCTTTGCTCGTTCTTCTTGCGTACCAATCGGTCGTGTTCCGCTTTGAGGTCTGTCGGGCATACATATTTCGGGCTATTGGTGTCCTTACCGAAATGTCGGAGTAGGTCTATATAATCTCTCCACATAGATGCATCGGTAATGGTGCAGCCGTTACGGATACAGATTTTAATGCTTGCCCAATAGTCTTCCAACTTAAAATTAGAGTTGATGGAATAACGCAACAATGCTATCTGACCGGCTTTCAACAAGGTTTCTTGCTTGTTGTTTGTAAGGATAGCCGTAAAGAGGTCAAAAGGCGAAAGGTCATGCAAGTTTCCATCAAATCCGTTGCGTGTCAATTCGGGAATGATACGCACTTTCGGATAGATGTAACGGGGCTTAACATCATATACGTGGTGTTGGTTATTTGAGCGTATCTCCATTTTGCTATTCAAATTCCATATGTCATAGTAGAACAAGGAGTAACAACGCAATCGGGCAATGGTTTCGGTCTTACCATTAGGAGCAATCCATCGTTGGAACACTTCTTTGGCTGAGTATTCCGCCATTTGTCCTACCTTGCGATACATATTGATTTGGAAATAGCGAATGATCTGGTACTGCTTGCAGATGGTAATAATACAGAGATAATCCCATTCTCTGAACACCCTCTTTCGGGTGTCCAACATTTCCAACTGCTTGCCACAATGAGGACAAGTACAACCGCAAATACTCTCCGCCAAATGGTGTTCACTCTTCCATTGGTGTCCACACTCCAAACAAGTGATGATACCTTTCTTTGTTCTGTGGGCATAGTGCTTGAAACAATGTTCAAATGCGTATGCTCGTTGTGCCTTTGATAACTTGGGCAATCTCTTGGATAGTTGTGCTATCTCTTTCTGTATGGTTGTTCTCGGTTTCATAATCAAAAGTCAAATAATGAGGGTTGAACATTGGTTGCTTTCTGTGCTGGCTTTGCCTTCGGCTTGTTGCGGTCTTGCATCTTCCGTAACTCGGCTTGTTGGTACTGCTCAATGGCTTTCTGCCTTGCCTCCTTCTTTTCTTCTTCGGTCAAGTCTGTATGCACATTGGAGATAATTCTGCACTGCGGAGGGTTGCCCACCTCAATCTCGTTCTCATCATAGTAGTGTACTGCCATACCGAAGATTTCATTATCATCAAATCCGTTCATTCCGCTTTTATGCACTTCGCAAATGATGTACTTGCAACATTCGTCTATGCTCTTGTTGGGGTTGGCAAACAAGGGTGCAAAGAGTTCATCGGTTGCTGCTCGGTATTCCAAATAGTTCTGAATAGCCGTCTTGAATGTATCTGTTCCTTTTCCGTTCATAATGCTCTTGTGTTAGGGTTAAATGGTTGCTTTCAAAATCTCAATCAAGTATTGTGGATTGACCTCAAAGAATAGGAAGCCGATAAAGTCCTTTCGTGCGTCCTTGTTCAACTCTTGGTACAATTCCTTGAAACTGCTGATGTTGCCGTTGATGTAGGTCTCAACCATATACTCGAAGATGTTGTCCACCTCGTAGAACTTGCACTGCTGTGATACGCTCTTGTTTCTTCTCTTTGCCATAGTCGTTGATGTTTAGAGGGTAAGTAACCAAAGGATTAAGCCGATAAAGCCGACCACCGAAACAAGGAGTACGATGAAGCCGATAGCCATTCGGTAAACTCCGTTAATAATCTCTTTCACGATGTGCCACACAATGCCCAACACCCAAAGTACAAGGGTAAGGATTGCAGTTGTCATAACTTGCAAAGGCTGTCTGATGTCCATTGTTGTTGTCATATCCGTTTGATTTTGATTATTTATTTATGCGGATCTGAGAGCTGAGGGAGTTGAGTTTCTACTGAACTATCTGCCACTCGTTTATCCGACATTTTTTTTATGCGTCTTCTTGTCGCATCGGTCGTTTTCGTTTCTGTGGCTTTCAAAGGTGTAGGGATTAGCGATTGCAAGGATTTTCGGAAAAATACTACCCGTAGGTGTGGAGATTTTTTGCGGAAAACAGGAGGCTTGTCCTTGCTATCGGGTTAAAATCCCGTAAATACCTTCGCCACTGAAACGGAAATGACCTGTTGATGCGGATATGAGAAGATACGAATGGAGGTAAACGAAAACTGTGGCAGATTCAAATAGAAAAGAATATCTGGCTTAGACGGCTAAAAAAGATAGGGACTTGCCCATAAGCGAAAATAGGAATGTGTTTTTACGTCTTTGTCGGAAGCCTGCTTTTGACAGAAACGGGAAGACTTTTTCCTTCGCTTATGTAATCATCGGAGTTTGGTTGTCAGCATTTATGCCGACAACGAAATGGAGAGGCTGAAATGAAAATTCGGATCGGTGGAATGGGTAAAGCCAACCTCATTTGTATAACCGAATAAAAACATGATAATTTCACCTTTATATAAAGGTAAATTGCTATATTTGTCCTATTATTTATAGAATAACTTAAATTTTAAATAATTAGTATGGCTTTATCATTAACAGCAGAACAAAAAAGTGTTAAAAACTTATTTGTTAATGAAGATATTTATGTTATTCCCGTTTATCAACGTCCGTATGCTTGGACGAACGAGAATTGTATTCAGTTATATAATGATATAGCTGATGCTTATGTTGATGATTCTGATTATTTTGTTGGGAATTTAGTTTTTGCTCGTGCTGATAACGATGAAAATAATCCCAATATTATAGATGGACAACAACGAATCATAACTATATGGTTATTCATAAAAGCATTATCATTGTTGCTCCCGGATATGAAAATATTGGAGAGAGCAATGAAAGTGGAATCATGGGAAGGAGATGAGATATTTCCCAAAATTAAATCATTAGTTCCTCCTTATAAAGACCAAGACGCCTTCTGTAATGTATTACAGTGGAATAGGGATACAACAGAACGTCAAGTTAAATTTGTTGTTAATAGAACTGGGAAAATAAATGAATCTATTTGCAACACTCATGTAGAGGCAAATTTTATATGTATTTACAGCTATTTGTCTGAGTTCTTTAAACAAATAGATATAGAGGAACAAAAGAGATATTTAGCTTTTTTAATGAATCGTGTTTTTTTATTGCCAATAGAATTGAAAGGCAAGAATGTTGAAGAAGCCATGAATAAAGCTTTGACTATTTTTGAAACACTCAATAATAGAGGACTAAATTTAGAAGATGCTGATATTTTTAAAGCAAGGCTGTATGAAAAAGCTTTATTATCTAACAAAAATCAATGTTTTATAGATTATTGGTCAGATATTACGTTAAGTTGTAGTGTTTTAAACATTACATTAGATGATTTGTTTCGTTATTATTTCCATATTATTCGTGGAAAGAATAATATTATAACTAAAGAAAAAAAAATAAGAGAGTTTTTTCTTAACGAAGATTTTTCTCCGATAAATAAATTAGATTTTGAAGATGTAATATCCGATTTGCAAACTTTACTTTCTGTATTAGAATTGCTTGAAGGTATTAAAAGAGAAAACAGTCCTATTTCTGCTTGGCTTAAAATTTTAGAGTGTTATTCTAATTTATATCCTAAATATGCTGTCGTAGCATATTTATTTGAGCATGGAATTAATTCATACAATTCAACTGAGTTTTTAAACTTAATAAAAATATTAATTAGGTATTGCTACTCAATGGGATCTACTACATCCGTAAAATTTAAGATGTATGTCATTATTAGTAGAATATGCAATAATGATGTTATAGATTCCTATTATCAAGATGAAATTTCTCCTGATATATTGTCAAATCCTGGAAGACTAAAGAAAGGACTTGCACTATTAGCTCATAGATTAAGATATCCATATGAATTAAGCTTAAATTACGAATTCGATAATTTATTTAAGAAGTCAGATTATAGTAGTCTTTCCAAAGAATGGACTAAAGAGAAATTTGAAAATGCGTTACTTTCACTTGCAAATGTTATCGTTATAGATTTACCTTATAAAAATTTATCTATGAATCAAAAGTATGGATATTATATTGATAGTAAATTTAGTGAGCCAAAAGTCATATTGGGTTTTGATTCAACAATAAAATATCAATCTTTTGCTAATAGAGAAAACGAAATTAAAAGAATATTGTCTGATTTTTTTACAGGTGTAAAGTATGATTAAAAATATTTCACTAAAGAATTTTAAGGCTTTTCATAATGAAATCGTTTTTGATTTTTACGATAGCCCTAATTTGTTAATAGGTGGTGAAAATGGTTCTGGAAAATCATCTCTTTTTGAAGCAATAAAATACGTGTTTTTTTATGATAGACTCCTTATGGAAAATATCTCAGTTACACGTGTTGGTGATGAAAGAGA
>OAUO01000358.1_pt1 | contig 26222 bp, 17 predicted proteins | sample 1495191 | NCBI WGS metagenome assembly OAUO01 (sample SAMEA2580046, study PRJEB22360) | human gut metagenome | biome: human gut; feature: human-associated habitat; material: faeces | place: Denmark | collected 2008/2010 | reverse complement strand
AATCCGGCTACGTTAGCACCTTTCACATAGTTTACATATCCGTCGGCTTCAGTACCATACTGAACGCAGGCTTCGTGGATATTCTTCATGATGCTCTTCAGCTTTTCGTCTACTTCTTCAGCGCTCCAGCTCAACTTGATGGAGTTCTGAGTCATTTCAAGACCTGATACTGATACACCACCCGCATTAGCTGCTTTACCCGGAGCGTACAGAATCTTAGCGTCCTGGAATACTTTGATAGCTTCCGGAGTAGAAGGCATGTTTGCTCCCTCAGATACAGCTATACAGCCGTTTGCTACCAACTGACGGGCGTGGTCGCCGTTCAATTCGTTCTGAGTGGCAGAAGGCAGTGCGATATCGCATTTTTCACCCCAAGGTTTAGCTCCTTCTACATATTTGCAACCATATTTCTCTGCGTATTCGCGGATACGGCCACGGTAGAGGTTCTTCAGTTCCATGATGTAATCCAGCTTTTCGCGGTCGATACCGTCCGGATCGTAGATGTAACCGTCAGAGTCGGAGCAAGTAACTACTTTACCACCCAGTTCGATTACTTTTTCGATTGTATATTGAGCTACGTTACCCGAACCGGAAACAAGACAAGTTTTGCCTTTCAGGTCAGTACCTTTGGTTTTCAGCATTTCCATCAGGAAGTAGATGTTACCGTAACCGGTAGCTTCCGGACGAATCAGTGAACCACCGAATTCGCGGCCTTTACCAGTGAATGTGCCGGTAAATTCGTGAGCCAGCTTCTTGTACATACCGAACATGAAACCTACTTCGCGGCCACCTACACCGATATCACCTGCAGGTACGTCAGTTTCGGGACCGATGTGACGCCACAGTTCCAGCATGAATGCCTGTACGAAACGCATTACTTCAGCGTTTGACTTACCACGTGGAGAGAAGTCGGAACCACCCTTACCACCACCCATAGGCAGCGTAGTCAGTGAGTTTTTGAATGTCTGCTCAAAGGCAAGGAATTTCAGGATGGAAAGGTTTACAGATGCGTGGAAACGGATACCGCCTTTGTACGGGCCGATAGCGTTGTTGTGCTGAACACGGTAACCCATGTTTGTCTGAATATTACCTTTGTCGTCCATCCAAGTTACACGGAACTGAAATACTCTATCAGGAATACACAAGCGTTCGATTAAGTTTGCTTTGTCAAACTCCGGGTGTTTGTTGTATTCTTCTTCAATAGTAGAAAGTACTTCTTCTACTGCCTGATGATACTCCGGTTCATTGGGGAACCGTCTTTTCAGATCGTCTAATACCTTTGCTGCATTCATAATCTTTTTTTCTTTTATTGGTTGATTAAATTTCGATTACCTATTTCTTTTATGCGGTTGCAAAAGTAAAGATAAAAATTGAACTAGCAAACATTTTATAAAGAAAAATGCAATAAAACATCAAATTTGATATTTTATTGCATTAAAACTCAGAAAAAAGATATTTATTTATTCTTTTTCATCGACTTATAGACAGGAATAAAGACTAATGCTGCCGAAATGACAAGCATTACTATCGTCATACCGTCAATACGTTCGGCTTTTGTGAGAACTAAATAGCAAAGCGCCAGCCAAAGCAGGCTGACGCAAACTATTTGTGATTTTGATAACGGCCTTCTCATCGGCTTTCGTTTTTCTTCTTCACTACGATGGCATCGATCACGGCTACGGCTGTGATGTTCACGATGTCGCGGACAGAACTTTCAAAGTCAGTGAAATGGATAGGCTTGTTCAGTCCCATCTGGATAGGGCCGATGAATTCCGTATCGGGGTCCATTGCCTGCAGCAGTTTGTATCCTGCGTTGGCGGAGCTCAGGTTCGGGAAGATCAGCGTATTCACGTCTTTACCTTTCAGGCGGGTGAACGGATACTTGGCGTCACGCAGTTCGCGGTTCATGGCAAAGTTCACCTGCATTTCACCATCGATGGCGAGTTCCGGATATTCCTTCTGCATATAGTTCACTGCTCCGTGCACTTTGACAGGGCTGCCGGAGGTATCGGCACCGAAGTTGGAGTACGACAGCATCGAGATGACCGGTGTATGGTTGAAGAAACGGACTGTCTTGTCAGCCAGTTTGGCGATGTCAATCAGAGTTTCCGTATCCGGATGACGGTTGATCAGCGTATCTGCCAGGAAGTAAGTACCCTTCTTCGAATTAAGAATGTGCATTGTTCCGAAATGGTTGAATCCGGGCTGGATGCCTATTACTTCTTTGGCAACTTTGATGGTGTTGCTGTATCTGGTGTAGAGTCCGGTGATAAATGCGTCTGCATCTCCGGTTTCTACCATCATCATACCGAAGTAGTTGCGTTCGAACATCTTGTCGTTGGCTTCTTCGTATGTAAAGCCTTCGCGGGCACGTTTTTCGGCAAGGATGCGTGAGTAGCGTTCGCGGCGTTCCGACTCGTCCGGATGGCGGAGATTGACGATTTCGATGCCTTCCAGGCTCAGGTCGAGTTCTTCGGCCAGTTTGCCGATTGCTTCGTCGTTTCCTAATAAGATAGGATGGCAGATGCCTTCGGCTTTTGCTTCGACGGCGGCTTTCAGCATGTTGGGATGGATGCCTTCGGCGAATACGACACGTTGCGGGTTGCGGCGGGCGGTGTCATAAAGCTGGCGGGTCAGTTTGGATTCGTATCCCATCAGTTCGCGCAGATGCACGCAGTAAGCGTCCCAGTCTTTGATTTCCGTGCGTGCCACTCCGCTTTCCATGGCTGCTTTGGCTACGGCACAGGAAACTTCGGTGATGAGGCGCGGGTCTACCGGTTTCGGGATGAAGTATTCCGGACCGAAAGAGAGGTTGTTGACGTGGTATGCTGTGTTCACTACATCAGGTACAGGCTGTTTTGCCAGATTGGCGATAGCGTGTACTGCTGCGATTTTCATTTCTTCGTTGATCGCTTTGGCCTGTGTATCGAGTGCGCCGCGGAAGATGTACGGGAAGCCGATTACGTTGTTGATCTGGTTCGGATAGTCGGAACGTCCGGTTGCCATCAGTACGTCGGGGCGGGCGCTCATTGCATCTTCGTAAGAGATTTCCGGTGTCGGGTTTGCCAGTGCGAATACGATCGGCATGGGAGCCATGCTGCGCACCATGTCCTGACTCAGTACGTTACCTTTGGACAAGCCGAGGAATACATCGGCGCCTTTGATCGCTTCTTCCAGTGTGTGGATATCCGTGCGGTCGGTGGCAAAATATCTCTTCTGTTCGTTGAGGTCGGTACGTGTCTTGCTGATAACGCCTTTGCTGTCCAGCATGACGATATTTTCGAGGCGTGCCCCCAGTGATACATATAATTTGGTACAGGATACGGCAGATGCTCCGGCACCGTTTACGACGATTTTCACATCCTCTATTTTCTTTCCGGCCACTTGCAGGGCATTTACCAGTCCGGCGCTGGAGATGATAGCGGTTCCGTGCTGGTCGTCGTGCATCACAGGGATGTCAAGTTCTTCTTTCAGACGGCGTTCGATTTCGAAACATTCGGGAGCTTTGATGTCTTCCAGATTGATACCGCCGAAAGTAGGAGCGATTGCTTTTACGGCAGCGATGAATTTCTCCGGGTCTTTCTCGTCCACTTCGATATCGAACACGTCGATTCCTGCGTAGATTTTGAAAAGCAGACCTTTGCCTTCCATCACCGGTTTGCCGCTCAGTGCGCCTATGTCACCCAGTCCGAGTACGGCTGTACCGTTAGAAATGACAGCTACCAGGTTGCCTTTGGCTGTGTATTTGTAAGCGTCCTGCGGATTCTTCTCTATTTCGAGGCAAGGCTCTGCCACGCCGGGAGAGTATGCAAGTGATAAATCAGTTTGTGTACTGTAAGGTTTGGTAGGAACTACCTCGATCTTACCGGGTTTGCCCTGTGAATGGTAGAGCAAAGCGGCTTCTTTGGTTATTTTAGCCATGGTATTGGTATTTTTATTAATAAGTTATCATTTGGCTGCAAATGTAGGAATAAAAGTTATACATTGTTGTCTTTAGATGATAATTTCTATTAATTTTATAGCAAAATGACTGATTTTGCACAAACTTATGGTTGGTATCCGGGTCTCTGTACTCCTTAATGTATAATGGTTATTTCTTTTTTCTGATTGCTATATAACATATCTGTTTTGATATTCTCTAGGCGACATTCCTTCATGCCGTTTGAAATATCTTCCTAAATACGACTGGTCCGGGAAACCGAGCCGGTCGGCTATATCCTGCATTGTCAGCTCCGTAGACTGGAGCAGTACTTTGATCTCTAGAATGGCGAAATCATCAATGATCTTTTTGGCAGAATCTCTGGTCACACTGCGGCAGATGCCTGTCAGGTATTTGGTCGAAATACAAAGTTCGTTGGCGTAGAAGTTAACTTCCCGTTGTGAAATGCAGTTTTCGTGCACCAATGCGACAAACTTCTTGAAGATTTCGTCCTGCCGGCTTCCCCCTTCTATTTCCTGTTTGTCGAAGTAGCGGTAGCATTTATCGTAAATATCCAGCATGAAGGATTGGAGATGATTCTTGGCTATCTGGTTGCGGAAGCGGTTCTCGCGGTCATTATAAATAGCAGTTGCCGCCTGTATCAATCCGTTGATTGCTCCGGTATCCTTATCGGGAAGCACATAGCACGGTCTTTCCTTCATAAAGCGGAAAAAGGTCGGTTCTAACCGCAGGCAGGCTTCCCGAAACATATCTTTGGGAAATCCGAAAAAGGAGGCTGTGAAGTCACTGCTGCTGCCATTGATGCGGATAATGCTTCCCGGCAGCAGTACCACCTGAGTGTTTTTGACGATTTCGTATTCTTTCAGATCGATGGTGACGTGTGCCCATCCACTGCGGCAGAAATAGATGGCACCCCCTTCCATTTTCCAGAGGTGATGCATGATAGGTGACAAATTCTCATCGCTTCCGGCAACAAATGATTCCCGGAGAACGGCAAGGGTAGAGTTTCTCTGTATCATAACTATTCTTATTTAGTGGGCAAAAATAGGACTTTTTCACTAAATATCGCTCATATTGTTCCGAAAATGAACAAAACTCTAAACACTATGACCAGTTTTCTGTGGTGAAAAGAGTCTACCTTTGCCGCGATCAAAAATTTTAATAGGTAACACAATGAGTAAAAAGGTATGTAAAATGAAGCAAGGGCTATTATTGCTCGGTTGTCTGGTTGCTGCTGCAGGTTGTAAGCAAGCTCCACCCACACAAATGGAAACAGGATATGAAGTAATGACCGTTTCTCCGACCGACCGGATGATTTCGAGTGCCTATTCGGCGACCATCCGCGGACGTCAGGACATCGATATTTATCCACAGGTAGGCGGTACGCTGACAAAAGTCAGTGTCACCGAAGGACAGCGGGTGAAGAGCGGACAGACGCTGTTCATCATCGACCAAGTGCCGTATGAGGCAGCCCTGCAGACGGCAGTGGCGAATGTAGAGTCAGCCAAAGCGTCTCTGGCAACGGCACAGCTGACTTACGACAGCAAAGAGGAACTGTATAAGGAGAATGTAGTTTCCGCTTTCGATCTGAGTACGGCAAAAAATTCTCTTCTGGCTGCCAAAGCCCAACTGGCACAGGCCAAGGCACAAGAAGTGAGCGCCCGTAATAACCTTTCTTATACGGTAGTGAAGAGTCCGGCAGACGGAGTGGTAGGTACATTGCCTTATCGCGTAGGTGCGTTGGTGAGTTCCAGCATTCCCGAACCGCTGACCACCGTTTCCGACAATTCGGACATGTACGTCTACTTCTCAATGACGGAAAACCAGTTGCTGGGACTGATTCGCCAGTATGGCTCTAAAGACGAGGCGCTGAAAAGTATGCCCGCCATCGACTTGCAGCTGAACGATAAATCGGCTTATCCCGAACAGGGACAGATCGAGTCTATCAGCGGAGTCATTGACCGTTCGACGGGTACTGTCAGCCTGCGTGCCGTTTTCCCTAATAAGAACGGACTGCTGCACAGCGGCGGTGCGGGTAACGTAGTGATTCCGGTACAGAAAACGGGAGCTTTGGTGATTCCGCAGGGAGCTACGTTCGAAATACAGGATAAGAGATATGTATATAAGGTAGTAGACGGCAAAGCGCAATCTGCCTTGGTGCAGGTGACCCGTGTGAACGGCGGCCGCGAATTTATCGTGGATGAAGGACTGGCTCCGGGCGATGTGATTGTGGCGGAAGGCGTAGGATTGCTTCGTGAAGGTACTCCGATTAAGGCAAAGACTGCCCAGGCATCTACGACAACTACTGAAAATTAAACAAAGGAGGAATCATCCATGAATTTAAGAACCTTTATTGAACGCCCCGTATTATCGGCAGTCATCTCTATTACGATTGTCGTTGTGGGTATCATCGGGCTGTTCAGTCTGCCCGTCGAACAATATCCCGATATTGCTCCGCCGACCATTATGGTGAGTACCACCTATTATGGCGCCAGTGCGGAAACTTTGCAGAAGAGTGTGATTGCTCCTTTGGAAGAAGCGATCAATGGTGTGGAAGACATGACTTACATGACTTCCAGCGCCACCAATGCCGGTACAGTGAGTATCACCGTGTACTTCAAGCAGGGAACAGACCCGGACATGGCAGCGGTCAACGTACAGAACCGCGTGTCGAGAGCGACGGGACAGCTTCCGGCAGAAGTAACGCAGGTCGGTGTGACTACTTCCAAACGTCAGACAAGTATCCTGCAGATGTTCTCGCTTTCCAGTCCGGACGATAGCTACGATGAAAACTTCCTTTCCAACTATATCAGTATCAATCTGAAACCGGAGATTCTGCGTATCTCGGGTGTAGGCGACCTGATGATTATGGGAGGTGAATATAGCATGCGTGTATGGATGAAGCCGGACGTGATGGCCCAGTACAAACTGATTCCATCGGATATCACCGGTGTGCTTGCCGAACAGAATATCGAATCGGCCACCGGTTCATTCGGTGAAAACTCGAACGAAACCTATCAGTATACAATGAAATATAAAGGACGTCTGATCACTCCGGAAGAATTTGGAGATATTGTCATTCGTTCTACGGACAATGGTGAGGTCCTGAAGTTGAAAGACATCGCCGAGATACAGTTGGGACAGGATAGCTATGCTTATCACGGTGGAATGGACGGTCATCCGGGCGTTTCGTGCATGGTGTTTCAGACGGCGGGCTCCAATGCGACCGAAGTAAACCAGAACATTGATAAATTCCTTGAAGAAGCCCGTAAAGACCTCCCGAAAGGAGTGGAACTGACACAGATGATGAGCTCGAACGACTTTCTGTTCGCTTCTATCCATGAGGTGGTGAAGACGTTGATCGAGGCGATTATCCTGGTGATTCTGGTGGTATATGTGTTCTTGCAGGACTTTCGTTCTACGCTGATTCCTTTGGTGGGAGTCATTGTTTCGCTCATCGGTACGTTTGCTTTCATGGCGGTGGCAGGATTCAGTATCAATCTGCTCACGCTGTTTGCGCTCGTGCTCGTCATCGGTACGGTGGTGGACGACGCCATTATTGTCGTCGAGGCGGTGCAGGCACGCTTCGACGTGGGATACAGGTCGTCCTATATGGCAAGTATCGATGCAATGAAAGGTATCAGTAATGCTGTTATCACCTCTTCGCTGGTGTTTATGGCAGTATTTATTCCGGTATCCTTCATGGGCGGTACTTCCGGTACGTTCTATACCCAGTTTGGTCTGACGATGGCGGTTGCCGTTGGTATTTCCGCTATTAATGCGTTGACGCTGAGTCCGGCATTATGTGCGTTGCTGTTGAAACCTTATATCAATGAAGACGGTACGCAGAAGAATAACTTTGCGGCACGTTTCCGTAAAGCATTCAACTCGGCTTTCGATATTCTGATAGAGAAATACAAGAATGTGGTACTGATCTTTATCAAACGCAGATGGCTGGCATGGTCGCTGCTCGTTTGCTCTGTAGTGTTGCTTGTATTCCTGATGAACACGACAAAGACCAGTCTGGTGCCGGACGAAGACCAGGGTGTGGTATTCGTCAATGTAAGTACGGCGGCCGGTAGTTCGCTGACTACGACCGACGAAGTGATGGAACGCATCGAAAAGCGTCTGATGGATATTCCGCAGATTAAGCACGTGCAGAAAGTGGCCGGCTACGGATTGCTGGCAGGACAGGGAAGCTCGTTCGGTATGTTGATTCTGAAATTGAAGTCGTGGGACGAACGTCCGAATGATGAGGATAATGTGCAGGCAGTCATCGGTCAGGTGTACGGTCGTACGGCCGATATCAAGGATGCCAGTGTCTTCGCTATTTCGCCGGGTATGATTCCGGGTTACGGTATGGGTAATGCGCTGGAACTCCATATGCAGGATAAGATGGGCGGTGATATCAACGAATTCTTTACCACTACCCAGCAATATCTGGGAGCATTGAACCAGCGTCCGGAAATTGCGATGGCATATTCTACGTTCGACGTGCGCTATCCGCAGTGGACGGTAGAGGTGGATGCAGCCAAGTGTAAACGCGCAGGCATTACACCGGATGCGGTATTGAGCACATTGTCCGGTTATTATGGCGGTCAGTATGTGTCCAACTTCAACCGTTTCTCTAAAGTATACAGAGTCATGATTCAGGCAGACCCGCAATTCCGTCTGGACGAAACTTCACTGGACAATGCTTTCGTACGTATGTCGAACGGAGAGATGGCTCCGCTGAGCCAGTTCGTAACGTTGACACGCAGCTACGGTGCAGAGTCGCTGAGCCGTTTCAATATGTACAATTCCATCGCCGTGAATGCGATGCCGGCAGACGGATATAGTACGGGAGACGCTATCAAGGCCGTACAGGAAACAGCCGTACAGTCTCTTCCCAAGGGATATGGCTATGATTACGGAGGCATCACCCGTGAAGAAAATCAGCAAAGCGGTACGACTATGATCATCTTTGGTATCTGCTTCCTGATGATTTATCTGATTCTGAGTGCATTGTATGAGAGTTTTATCATTCCGTTCGCCGTGCTTCTGAGTGTGCCTTGCGGATTGATGGGAAGTTTCCTCTTCGCCTGGATGTTCGGACTGGAGAATAACATTTACTTGCAGACAGGTTTGATTATGTTGATCGGTCTGTTGGCAAAGACAGCCATCCTGTTGACCGAATACGCTGCCGAACGCCGTAAGGCAGGCATGGGACTGATCGCTTCTGCGGTAAGTGCAGCCAAAGCCCGTCTGCGTCCGATTCTGATGACAGCATTGACGATGATCTTCGGTCTGTTCCCATTGATGTTGTCCAGTGGTGTAGGAGCCAATGGTAACCGTTCGCTGGGTACGGGTGTAGTCGGTGGTATGACGATCGGTACGCTGGCATTACTTTTCATCGTGCCTACTTTGTTTATCGCTTTCCAGTGGTTGCAGGAACGCTTACGCCCGGTGCAGAGCAGACCTACGGAAGACTGGCAGATCGAGGAAGAAATCAAGGTGAGTGAAGAAGAAAAATCTAAAGCAGGAAAAAAATAATTGATGATGAAGAAAATATTAATCTTATCCGCAGCAACGCTCGTGTTGAGCAGTTGCGGTATCTACAATAAATACAAACCTGTATCGGAAGTCCCCGAAGGACTTTATGGAAGCGAAACCGTCGCTTCCGCCGATACGGCGAACTTCGGTAATCTCTCGTGGAGAGAGGTCTTTACTGACTCGTATTTGCAGAATTTGATCGATTCGGCTTTGGTACGGAATACGGATATGCAGACAGCGCATCTCCGTGTGAAAGAAGCGGAGGCTTCGTTGCTGACGTCCAAGCTCTCTTATCTGCCCTCTTTGTTTCTCGCACCGGAAGGAGCTGTGAGCAGCTTCGACCGTGGCAAAGCGACTCAGACCTACTCATTGCCGGTGACTGCCTCGTGGGAACTGGATATCTTTGGAAAGGTGACCACAGCCAAACGTCGGGCAAAAGCGGCCTATGAGCAGAGCAAGGAGTATGAACAGGCGGTGAAGACACAGTTGGTGTCTGCCGTGGCAAATACTTATTATACCTTGCTGATGCTCGACGCTCAATATGAGATTTCCGTGTCCACCGAAGCGGCATGGAAAGAGAGCGTGCGGACAGCCCGTGCCATGAAGAAGGCCGGTATGATGACCGAAGCTGGACTGGCTCAGACGGAAGCCACCTATTATAATATATGTACGGCAGTGCTCGACCTGAAAGAACAAATCAATCAGACGGAGAACTCAATGGCTTTGTTGCTGGCGGAAACACCTCACAAGATACAACGCGGCAAACTGGAAAACCAGCAGTTGCCGGAAGACTTCTCCGTAGGGATTCCTTTGCAGATGCTTTCCAACCGTCCGGATGTACGTAGCGCGGAGTTCTCTTTAGCGCAGGCGTTCTATACGACGAATGCTGCCCGTGCCGCTTTCTATCCTTCCATCACGCTGAGCGGGAGTGCCGGATGGACAAACAGTGCCGGTAGCATGATCATCAATCCGGGCAAATTCGTTGCTTCTGCCCTGGCTTCACTGACGCAGCCTTTATTTAACAAGGGAGTGAATATCGCCCAGTTGAAAATAGCGAAGGCACAGCAGGAAGAAGCCCGCCTCAGCTTTGAACAGACATTGCTGAACGCAGGTGTGGAAGTAAACGAAGCACTGGTGCAATATCAGACGGCCCGTGAGAAATCCGCTTTCTACGATAAGCAGATCACCTCTTTGCAGACTGCTGCCAGAAGCACTAGTCTGTTGATGGAACATAGTAATAATACTACTTATCTGGAAGTACTGACCGCACAGCAGACATTGCTGAACGCCAGACTTTCACAGGTAGCCAATCGCTTTACCGAAATCCAGGGCGTGATTACACTGTATCAGGCTTTGGGCGGAGGCCGGATGTAGGAGGATAGTATGAATCCTGAAAAAGTACGGTGTCAGATAATCGAATACACCAAACACGAGATGTATCTGCACGGTGCTGACGGACTGACCATGGATGACATAGCCAAGGGGATGAAGATGTCGAAGCGTACGCTTTACAAGCTGTTCCCCAGTAAGACTTGTCTGTTCCGCATCTGTCTTTCTGATTTCACCAACGGGATCAGAAGTCGTCTGAAACAAAGTCAGATGCGGATGGACAGTTCGTGTATGCAGGTGCTTTTTGCCACAGTGAACGGGTATCTCACGTTATTGCATTCGTTAGGAAAGACTTTATTGCTGGATATCGCCGCGAACGAAGATTACCGCACTTCCTTCAAACGGGAAGAGGCCTTCTGGTTGCAGCAGTTTATCGACGTACTGACGCATTGTAAAATCTGTGGTTACCTGCTTCCGGGAGTCGATCCGGATCGCTTTGCGGCAGATTTGCAGGAGGTTATTTATCAGAGTTGCCTGCAAGGTACTCCGTATGTTGTTCAGCGTGCGCTGAACCATACTCTCTTACGAGGACTTTTTGAGGTGGACGGCATTCGGTATATTGACGAACACCTGAAACTGGATAAATTTAATGTTTGTGTATGAAAGGAAGAGGGGGTATTAAATCCGGAGATAAGCAGAAAGGCAGTTAACCGTTGGCAGGTTAGTATAAACGCTTTTATTCTCATGCCCGTGAGAACATTTTCTCATCGCATTGAGAAATAATTCTCAAAGGCATGAGAACTTTTTCTCACTGTGGTGAGAATTTTTTCTCAAAGGCATGAGAATACTTTGAGAATATAGCAACTTGTATTATGCTATGTATTAATCAGATAGCAGTACAGCGGTATCTGTCTTATAACTGCTGTTTTATGACTGCTCAAAACGTTTAATTTCTAATAATGTAGTTCTTCGCTTATTTGGTTAAGGCGGATGGACTGTCCTTTGTCTCCGTATGAAAACTTGACAAATGATCAATCTAAAGCCCTTTCACCACATCGACAGACAAACCCGTGCATTCTGCTATCACATCATCCGCTATACCTTTCTGCTTGAAATTGCGGGCTATCTCTATGGTTTGGTTGTGCTCTTTGAGCGCGGAGAACACCAGACCGGAAAGATATTCAAGTGTACTGTACAAGCGTTCCCGATTTTCCTTCCGCTGATAATCCACACTAAAAAATGTGGAACGCTTACGGTGTAATATCAGGTAATATGTTCCGGCAGTAAGAAGTCCCGCTATTATATCAATTGGGATACCCGTTCCTTCAAACAAATTTTTGTATTCTTCTATAGCCACTTTGTAATGCTTTTCCCTGCTTCGTGCCATACGTCTTGTGGTCGAATTGTCTGCTTCGAGTTCCCACACTAGCAAGTGCTGCATATCGGTATTGTCATATAAGTAATTTGCCAAAGCCTTTAAGGTGCTTTTCATGATGTCCTCGTTGGCTTTGTCTGTAGGGTGTTCTTCATCGAATAAATCGTGTAGCCAATAATCAGAGATGTATGCGTACTTATCCAGCAACCGCTCAATATTCTTATAGTTATTGAGCAGGACGGACATTTGTATGTCGGCTCTTTGCATAATATCCGTAAAGGTAATTTGCGCCAGACCTTTTTCACTTGCTAACTGCCGGATGGCATCAAACACGTCCGCTTCCAGTTCGGCGCGGGTACGGCGTGCACGTTTATTCTTCGATTGTTCCATGTTTACTTCTTTGTTGCATACAAAAGTATGAAAAATAAGTATAAGTCACTTATTTTCCTTTATAAAACAGATTTATGAAACGGTTCGGTCACCGAACAAATTTATTTCTATCTTTGTCTTATTAGTATTTAGAGAATAGAAAAACAAAGAACACTGGGGAAAGCAGAGTGGGTAAGGGAACGGCTTTCTCTACGAACGTATCTTTTGAGTATTATTTAAATCAGTAGAAAATGGGGAATTTAATTTCGTTTATGAAGGAAGTAGCCGATGGGCTGCGGGAAAGTGGGAATTTTGGGACTGCCCATATTTACAGGAGTAGCCTGAGTGCAATCCTTGCCTTTCATGGAAGTGATAAGCTTCCTTTCCGGAAAGTAAGTCAGGAGTTTCTTAAAAGTTTCGAATCGTATCTGCGTGGCAGGAACTGTAGCTGGAATACAGTTTCCACTTATATGCGTACGTTGCGTGCAGTGTATAACCGTGCGGTCGACCGCCATCTTGCGCCTTATGTGCCTCATCACTTCCGGTATGTCTATACAGGAACGCGCGCGGACAGGAAACGTGCGCTGGATAAGGAAGACATGGAGCGTCTGATGAAGGAACTTCCGAAACAGCTGTGTCAGGACAACAAGGAACTACAGCGTACTCGTGGTCTTTTCTTTTTAATGTTTTTACTTCGTGGGATTCCTTTTGTGGATCTTGCCTATCTGAAAAAGCATGATATCGATGGGAATGTAATGACTTACCGCCGTCGAAAAACCGGCAGGTTATTAACAGTGACTCTTGTACCGGAAGCTATGAAGCTGATCAAACGGTATATGAATACCGATCCTGCTTCTCCCTATCTTTTTTCGCTGATCACCAGTGGAGAGGGAACGGAAGCTGCTTACAAGGAATATCAGCTGGCATTGCGCAACTTTAATTATCAGTTAATGATTTTGAAACAGGTTTTGGGACTGACATCTGAAGTAAGCTCGTACACTGCCCGTCATACCTGGGCTACGATGGCATACTATTGTGAGGTACATCCCGGTGTTATTTCCGAAGCGATGGGGCATTCTTCCATCACCGTGACGGAAACGTATCTGAAACCTTTCAAGAATAAGAAAATTGATGAAGCGAATGTAGCGGTTATTTCTTCCTTAAAGAAGGATTGTGGCGCATGTAAGTTCTTGATTTAGAGAACTGTTACTTTGTAGGTAACGGGAAGAAAAGACGCTGCAAATATGGGTATATTTTGGAAAACATGCAAACAAAAATGATATTTTTTCTGATAAACTACTAAAAAAAAGAAACACACAGAATAAAACTGCGGATTTTTTGAGAAGAACACGGCTTGGTCTTTAATTTTTGCAAAAGATTTCCCTCCCCTCTGCCATCGTCTGAGAGCAGGGGTTAAAAATATTCTTTACTTATTTAATGAATGTAGCCCGCAGACGCCTCTGTCGGGGTGGAAAAGTACGCTTTCCCGTTACCTACAAAGTAACAGAAAGACAGACCACCAAGATGAGATGGATTATGAAATGACAGCAAACAAATTTTTTATTTATTAATTGTATAACATTTAATTTACTTTTATGAGAAAATGGACGTATTTGGTCGCAACCTTGCTAATGGCGGGTACGACAGCTACATTCACGGGATGTATTGATACCGATGAACCGGAAGGTATCGTTGATCTGCGGGGAGCAAAATCCGAACTGATTAAAGCACAAGCTGCGGTAAAGCTGGTGGAAGTGGAATGGCAAAAAGCCAAAGTTGCTGAACAGGAACTGGTGAACAAATCTAAAGAGTTGGATAATCAGTACAAAGAGTACGATGTTCAGATGCACGCTTTAGATGTAGAGTTGAAAAAACTAGAAGTAGAACGTGCGCAGGCTGTTACAGAACAAGCAAAAGCTGAAGCTGAAGCAAAGATTGCTGAAGCTAACAGAAACAAAGCTGCTTGGGAAAACAAAATGGCTGAAGAAGCTGAGATTTTCAAAGCAGCTATGTTGAACTATCAAACTCTGACAGCACAGGCACAGGAAGCCCACGATAATGCAATGAAGTTGATTGAGGCTGGTAAGTTGCTGTTGACTGATGGCGAGAAAGCGATTATCAATAAGGCACAGCTTCATTTGGAAAGTGCAGCTACAGCAATGAATGGTAAGTATCTTCTTTTGAAGAAAGCACAAATAGAATATAATGCTGCAATCACAGATCCTACTACTCCTACATTGGAAAGTCTGCAAGCATTGGTGAAACAAGCTCAGGTTGCGGTTGAAAAGAATGAAATCATTCTGAAAGAAAAAGAGAATCTGCTTGCTTTGGCAGAGGATTTTGATGCTGCAGAATGGGATGCTAAGTCTTTGGAAATGAAGAAGAAAATGTCTGAATATCAAAGCTTGCAAGATAAAGCAGAAGTAGAAAAAGTTAAAATAGAGAAATCTGCTGATTACAAAGCTGCTGTTCAGAATGTAACTGATAAGGAAGAACTTCAAGCTGCTGCTCAAAAGGTATATTTTGATGATTCAGTTAATCCTAATGAGGGTGCAAAGGCAGATTCTACTGCAGCTACTAAGGCTGACCGTATTATTAAAGAATATAAATCAGAGCCTGTTGATAATGGATTGAAATCATTGTTTGCATCTGAAACATCTTTTGATGGTATAGGATATAATAAGTCTACAGGAATATTCTCTTATTCTAAAGGAACTTATACACAAGAGAAATATGATGCAGACTTGAAGGAGGATGAGGCTGATAGAACTAATGATGCTTCTATTCGAATTAAGACTGTCAATACTTGGATTACTGTTTTAACAGACTATACTGTAGATGAAAACGGTGTTGCATGGAACGAGAATCAAAAAGCTAAATTGGCTGAAAAAGCGGATAAGGCAGGAAAAACTTTCGAGACAGCATATAGCTATTGGGATATTGCAGTAAAGGCATATACGGATGGAACAAAAGCTACACCGACTCAGCCGATCGCTGACTTGAAGAAAGTGACGGATGATTATAATAAAGCTTATACAGCTTTAAATAAGGCTATTACAGATTATAATGCAGCTTATGATAAGGTGTATAAGGCTGCTTATGATAAAAAAATATCAGAACTAAAGGATGCGAAGACTTTGGAATTGTATGTAGCTGCATTTAGTAGTGATGCCAATAGATTACAAACATATAATACAAAGTTCCCGGCAGGTGTAGAAGCTACTAATGCTGAAAGAATAGCCTTTATTAAGTTACAGATCTTGGCTCAAGCTGAATATGAAGCACAGGATAAAGAAGTTGTAAAGTATCTTGCTACGGATGCTGTGAAAGATGAAGCCAAAAACGTTGCAAGCAATGCATGGACTCCTTCTAAAGAGAAAGAAGAAGCGGATAAAGCTTTGGCTGCAGCTAATGCTAAAGTAAAGACAGCAATTGTGACTATCCAACCTGCTATTACTTCTTTTAAGACTTTAAATTATGAGACTACTGGTAAACTGAGTATCGCTACTCCTTATGGTCAAGAAGTTGTAAATGCTGATTTTGATACAAAGAAAATCACAGATAATGATGGTTCTGCTTCAACATTCTATGAGGCTGAAGAGAAGGATAATGTTCCTACTGGTCATATTAAAGCAATTGTTTCTGATATTGCCGATGATGAATTTGCTAAGTTGACAGAAACTAAAGTTAGTGAGAACATAGCTAAGACTGCTGTCACTGCAACATCTAATGTCGCATTTGGTGAAACTATCAAAACAACTGGTAATATAAATAATGATAGATTGAAACCTGTAACAGTAGATATGGTTCGCGATTATGTTGCAGCCAATTCTTCAGTAGAAATTAATGAAGCTAATTTTGGTAAATTAGGTGCTAAAATACAGGCTGATGATGCGGTAAAAGATTGTCAGGCTAAGATTGACGCTGCTGAAACAATTAAGAAAGAAATTACAGTATTTGAAGGTGTGCTTGCTGACTTAAAAGCTGAAATACAGGCTAATACAGACTTGATGAAGCCATTTATAGAAGAAGCTGATAAGGCTCGTATAGCATTGAATGATGCAAAAGCAGCTGTGAAAAAGGCTGAGGCAGAAAGAGATGCGTTGACTGCTGAGGTTGAAGCAGATATTGAAAAATATAAAGGCTTAGTTGAGGATTATGATGCTTTGGTTCAAGAAGTTCAGAAGCAGATTGAGGGTATTAAAGGCAGTGCAACGCTCGATCAAGATGTACCTGTAACTGTAGAAGCAATTCTTAATTATTGGAAGAAAGCTGTAGCAGACCAAGAGTACATTGTTGAAATGAACAAACAAGCTTTAGCTTCTGCAGAAAAGAATATTGAACTCTTCAATAAGGGTGAATATACTCAGGCTTATGTTGTAGAACAAAAGAAAATAGCTTTGGATGCTGCAAAAGCCATCTATGATGCTGCTAAGGCAGTTTACGATGATGCTCTTGCTGACGTGAAGACCATTTTGGAAACTTTGACTAAGTAATAAACTAATCACGTAAAAGTAACAAAATGATAAAGAAACTATGCACATTACTTTTGCTGACCTGTATAACAGCTGCGCCTTCATTGGCGCAGCGTTACAGCAGCAGTGATGATGCGTCGTTTGCCCCGAAGAAAGGACAGTGGCAGGTTTCGGTTTTACTTGGTAGCGGAAAGTTCTTCAATGAGAACACCTCTTATCTGCTTCCCAAGTTCACCAACACCGAAGGAGTCGTCGGACTTCCCAATGGAGGAACGGATAACTCCGGTGACCTGAACCGCTATCTGAATATCGGTAGTCTGAATAATAATAGTCTGGTCAATATAGCCGGAATCGAAGGCAAGTATTTTCTGTCTGACAACTGGGACATCAATTTCCAGTTTAGCATGAACATCAGCCTGACTCCCAAGAAAGACTATGTAGAAGGCGACAACAGTGTACCCGATATGATCATACCCGCGCAAAGTTATATCAATGCGCAGATGACTAATAACTGGTATACCTCTGTCGGCTCCAACTATTACTTCAAGACTCGCAACGAACGTATTCATCCATACGTAGGAGGCGCCCTTGGCTTCCAGATGGCACGCATTGAAACTACAGAACCATACACCGGTGATACCTATAAGGATAGCGATGATTCGGAAGAACTTCCTTCTCAGGTCTATACCGCAGGAAGCAAAGCCGGTCAGATGTATGGTATGAAAGTAGCTGCCGTAGCAGGTATCGAGTATAGCATTGCCAAAGGATTTATTTTCGGGTTTGAGATGCATCCTTTAGCTTATCGCTATGATCTGATACAAATTTGTCCGAAAGGATTTGATAGGTACAATGTCAGTCACCATAACATCAAAATTTTCGAAATGCCTGTGGTGAAACTTGGCTTCAGATTCTGACGAACAATGATTATACAAATGTATAAATGAAAAGTGAAAGCCGCTCTGCTGATATTGGCGGGCGGCTTTTCTTTCTTTTCAAGAAGAAATAAAAGTCCGATGAATAGATGTATAAGACTTTTGCCCTTTTTTATTGGGGTATTAGTATTGGGAGCTTGCTCTCAAATAAAAGGTTACAGAATTGACGGTAGTGCGCCTCTGCCGGAATTTGAGGGTAAAATGGTTTACATGAAAGATGTTTCGACGGATGCCCCTGTTGACAGCGCAAGGATAATAAATGGAAAGTTTGCTTTTGCAGACACGACAAAAATAGAAAATCCGGTCATAAAGATACTTTCGATCCATGCCAGTAAAATGGGACTGGAATACCGTTTGCCTGTTGTGATTGAAAACGGTACTATAAAAGCGAGTATTGCCGATGTCGTTTGTACGGAAGGAACGATGCTGAACGAACGGATGCAGGATTTTCTTCTGGCTATAGATACATATTCTGCTGCTTGTACGGATAAGCCGGTGGAACAGATACAATCCGGATTCTCGGAATTACTAAAGAGATATATCGAGATGAATAATGACAATGTAATTGGTACTTATATTCAGACAGCTTACCAGTCATCACTATAATACGATAAATATTCTTTTTCATTTCTATAACAAATAAGATATACGAATACAGAGATAATTTAATAAACAAGAGCTCAATCATAATAATCCTTCTCCTGATATCTTCCGGATTAATGCACTACTTCTTTATGAAGGGGATATCCATAAGACGAGAAACAAAGATGCGCCCTTGCGAAAGTCCGGATTTTTGTATTATTATGTTTTTAAGGACGTTCCTGTTCCCACATTTCCCCTTTTTCCCCAGGAACGTCCTTTTATTTTTCAACTAGGTTTGTCTTTTTATTGTAAAGCACGGATACGTACTTCTATTTCTTTTTCGTTTTTTAATCCGTCCTTCACTTCATTGATATTCGTATCTCCGTAATGGTACGGATACAAAATATGCGGTTGAATGATTTTAGCAGATTGTATAGCTTGTTCCGGTGTCATCGTATACGGTTGGTTGACAGGTAGAAAGGCTATATCGATATTCTTTATTTGTTTCATTTCCGGGATATTTTCCGTGTCTCCGGCAATGTAAATCCGGGTGTCGCCCACAGTGAGGATATATCCGTTGTCACGTCCCTTGGGATGGAATTTGTCTCTACCGGGAGTTGTATTATAAGCAGGTACTGCTTCCAGTTTGATTTCGGGTGTAATTTGCAGTATGTCACCATTTTTCATGGCTTGTCCTTTGTCCAACATCTTCTGGCAATTCGGATTGGCAATAATTTTTGTATCCGGAGTTTCGATAGCAGCAATCGCTTTGGTATCGAAATGATCATGGTGTTCATGTGTTATCAGGATATAGTCAGCTTTCGGTTGCTGTGTAAAGTCTGCGTAATCAGAGACTGGATCAACAAAAAACTTTTTTCCAGCATATTCTATTAACAAGCTGGCATGCTTAAAGAAAGTGATCTTCAGGCTTTTCCCGTTCTTGGTGGTAAACGAATCCGTTTCGAAGTTCTGCATCTTTGTGGTCAGATTAATTGAATGATTGAATAAACAGGAATAAGCAAATCCGTAAGAAAGGCACAGCGCGAGTGCTACTAATAAAATCTTTTTCATATCTATACAGAGTTTGGTTCCTTACAAAGATAAACATCTATAGCGATTTATCAGTTCATGATTAAACATATTCTGTTGGAAATTAACTTTCTTATTGAGAAGGAGGATAATAGGCAGTAAATAAGAAAGGGATGAGGCATTGGTGAAAAGAGAAAGGCACAGAGTCAAAATATCCTGTGCCTTTGCTGTTTGTTATCTGATAGTAATCAGCTTTTACGCATTCAATGCCTGCTCGATATCTGCAATGATATCATCCGCATTCTCGATACCTACGGACAAACGGATTAAGTCGGGACGTACACCTGCTTCCATTAGCTGTTCATCCGACAACTGGCGGTGAGTATGGCTGGCGGGGTGAAGCACACAACTACGGGCATCAGCTACGTGAGTCACAATAGCGATAAATTCTAATGAATCCATAAACTTGATAGATACATCACGTCCGCCTTTCAGTCCGAAGGAGATTACTCCGCAGGAGCCGTTCGGCATATATTTCTGTGCCAGTGCATAGTATTTGTTATCCGGCAGGCCGCAATAGTTAACCCAAGCCACTTTCTCGTTCTTAGAAAGATATTCTGCTACTTTCTGAGCGTTACGGCAATGTTGAGGCATACGCAGGTGCAGTGTTTCAAGTCCAAGATTCAATAAGAAAGAATTTTGCGGGCTTTGGATGCTGCCGAGGTCACGCATCAGTTGTGCGGTTGCTTTGGTGATGTAAGCGCCTTTGCCGAATGCTTTTGTATAGGTCAGGCCATGATAAGATTCGTCCGGTGTACAGAGTCCGGGGAATTTGTCTGCATAGGCATCCCAGTCGAAGTTGCCGCTGTCGACGATACAGCCTCCTACGCTTGTTGCGTGTCCATCCATGTATTTGGTAGTGGAGTGAACGATAATGTCTGCTCCCCATTCAAAAGGACGGCAGTTGATAGGAGTCGGGAATGTATTGTCCACAATCAAAGGTACTCCGTGACTGTGTGCGATACGGGCAAACTTTTCGATATCCAGCACTTCGAGAGAAGGATTGGAGATCGTTTCTCCGAACAGTGCTTTCGTATTAGGCTGGAAAGCTGCCGAGATTTCTTCTTCGCTGGCATCCGGATGAACGAATGTAACGTCGATGCCGAGTTTCTTCATGGTGACACCGAACAAGTTGAATGTTCCTCCGTAGATGGCGGATGAACAAACGAAATGATCTCCTGCCTGGCAGATATTGAAAATGGCATAAAAGTTGGCTGCCTGACCGCTGGATGTAAGCATAGCAGCTACACCACCTTCAAGGGCGGCAATCTTGGCGGCAACCGCGTCATTAGTCGGGTTTTGCAGGCGGGTATAAAAATAACCACTGTCTTCCAAATCGAAAAGGCGTGCCATTTGTTCGCTGGTATCGTATTTGAAAGTTGTACTCTGATAGATGGGCAGCACACGCGGCTCACCCTTTTTAGGCGTCCATCCGGCCTGTACACACAGGGTTTCGGGTTTGAATTGTTTTGCCATAATGATATAGGGTTTTAAGTTTTATTGCCAAAAAAAGTTTTAACGGGGCAAAAGTAGGGAAAATAATTGTATTTTTGTCCTGTTTATAAGTGAAATGATACTGATAAGGTAGTAGTCGAATATGAAAAAAAGATTCTATATTCTTTTATTAATTAGTTTTCTTCTTTCGTTGGCTGATGTGCAGGCGCAACAAAAAGCTACTCCGAAAGCAGGTGAGGGGATTTCTACTTTTTTGCTGCGGCACAACCGCGCTCCAAAGAAATATTACGATGATTTTGTGGAACTGAATAAGGCAAAGCTGGGGAAAGGGAATGTGTTGAAGCTGGGGGTAACGTATACTATTCCTCCTGTCAAGAGATCGGCGGCGGCTGATAAAGAGACACCGGCAAGAAAACAATCCTCAAAGGCTTCGAAAATAGGAACCACTCTTCATGAACCTCTTTTCGGTAAGCAACTGGCGAATGTAAAGGTCACTTCCAACCGACTGGCAGGTGCCTGTTTCTATGTGGTCAGCGGGCACGGCGGTCCTGATCCGGGGGCCATCGGACGGGTAGGGAAGCACGAACTTCACGAAGACGAGTATGCCTATGACATTGCACTTCGTCTCGCCCGGAATCTGATGCAGGAAGGGGCGGAAGTGCATATCATTATTCAGGATGCCAAAGATGGTATCCGTAATGACGCTTACCTCTCTAACAGCAAGCGTGAGACTTGTATGGGCGACCCGATTCCATTGAATCAGGTACAGCGTCTTCAGCAGCGTTGCAATAAAATCAATGCTCTTTATCGGAAAGACCGTCAGAACTATACTTACTGTCGCGCTATCTTCATCCATGTAGACAGCCGCAGCAAAAAAAAGCAGACGGATGTCTTTTTCTATCATTCCAATAAGAAAGCCGAAAGCAAACGGCTGGCAAACAATATGAAAGATACGTTCGAATCCAAATATGGAAAGCATCAGCCGAACCGCGGCTTTTCCGGAACGGTGAGCGGACGCAATTTATATGTACTTTCACACACTACCCCCGCTTCAGTCTTTGTCGAACTGGGGAATATACAGAATACATTTGACCAGCGGAGACTGGTGATGGATTCCAACCGTCAGGCCCTTGCCAAATGGTTGATGGAAGGCTTTCTGAAAGATTTTAAAGGGAGAAAATAAACTTCAATCTCTTTTTTTCGTGAACAAAACGAAAATCGGGATGTTATATATGTGCAAATCGCCTGATGACTGCTTGTAGGTATGCGAATATATATGAGTCAGTGAATATGCCTCCCCGGCATAACAGGAAGATTGCATAGTAGTTTTGTCGTGTTTTATTTTGTGTTTGTGTTGTGACGGTGCTGCGATGTGAATCGGGGTACCGTTTTTTTTGTTAAAAAGCCGTCTTAACTTCATTTTTTTCAGAACTCTTGTGAACAAAATCCGAATTGGTGCGTTATTTATTATGCAAATCGCCTGATAAAGCTTCTTATGGGTATGCGAATATAGATAAGTCAAGCAAGGTATGCCTCCCCGGCATTACAGGTAAGATTGCATAGTAGTTTTGTCGTGTTTTATTTTGTGTTTGTGTTGTGACGGTGCTGCGATGTGAATCGAGGTGCCGTTTTTTTATTATAACCGCTTTGGGGGTATAACCAGGGATTATCCGACATAATAAAATTCTGTGATTCAGTCTGCCGGAAAATGTCTTCCTTTGCAAAAAAGAAATAATTTAGTATCACTTAAATCAAATCATTTATGTTCAATGAAAAGAGAAGCAGCATGCTGCACGGTGTCCTGTTGATAGCATTATTTTCTTGTGCTGCGTTTTATATTGGCGAGATGTCTTTTGTAAGAAGTATTTCTTTCAGTCCGATGATTGTCGGTATCATTTTGGGTATGCTTTATGCCAATAGTCTGCGAAACCACCTTCCGGAAACGTGGGTGCCGGGAATCCAGTTTTGCTCGAAGAAGATTCTGCGTATCGGTATCATTTTATATGGTTTCAGATTGACTTTTCAAGATGTCATGGCTATCGGGTTGCCGGCTATGCTGATCGATGTGATTATTGTGGCTGTGACTATTTGTGGCGGTATCTATTTGGGTAAATTGCTGAAGATGGACCGTGGAATCGCATTACTTACTTCCATCGGAAGTGGAATCTGTGGAGCCGCCGCCATTCTGGGGGCTGAATCGACCATCAAGGCAAAGCCATATAAAACGGCTGTATCCGTGTCTACTGTCGTGATTTTCGGTACTATTTCCATGTTTCTGTATCCTTTCTTGTACCGGAACGGATTTTGTGCACTGACTCCCGATCAGATGGGAATTTATACGGGGGCTACCCTGCATGAGGTTGCCCATGTAGTAGGTGCCGGAGATGCGATGGGAAACGGTATTTCGGATTCTGCCATCATAGTGAAAATGATTCGTGTGATGATGTTGGTTCCTGTGCTTCTGATTACTACCTATCTGGTGGCGAGAGCGCGGAAAAGACAAGTGCAGAAAGGGCAGAAGTTTCAGAAGATTGCAGTGCCCTGGTTTGCAATAGGTTTTATGGGTGTCATCGCTTTCAATTCTTTCGATTTGCTTTCTGCGCAGTTGGTGGCAGGTATTAACACACTGGATACCTTTTTGCTGACAATGGCTATGACGGCACTCGGAACAGAAACAAGCATCGATAAATTCAGAAAGGCCGGAGCCAAACCTTTCGTACTGGCTCTTTTACTTTATGTGTGGCTGGTGGTCGGCGGATATTTCCTTGTAAAGTATCTCACTCCTTATCTGATGTAGGAGAAATCATCTGATGTAAGGGAAAAACGTCTCCTTGCAAAATACTTATTATCACTTTCACCGCAAATTGTACAATCTTAGACGGATAAATTAAGTATCAGTCACAGAGAACTTCCCATTTTATCTGTATGATAGATACAATTTGTGGCGAAAGTGATGCATTTCATCCGGGCAGGCTATATTTATTGCTTTTCTTTCGGATAGTTAGGACCGTAAAGCATCGTTTTTTTGCGGACAACCAATTGACCGTCTTTCACAAATTCCTCTCCCCGTTCACTGAGGTGGCGGATCATTTCTGCACGCATGCCTGCCAGCAGCTTTTTATATTTCTTGTCGTTCACAGCATTATGCAGTTCTTTAGGATTTTTGGCAAGGTCAAACAATTGCTCTTCACCTGTATAGAAGTACCAGATATATTTAATCTTTCCGTCGGTCAAGGCACACCAATAGTTGTCATCACTGTAGCAAGTGGCATGTTCCAGATCAATGTATTTGCGCCATTCCGTTTCTGTACCTTTAGCCAGAGATAGCAGAGAGCGTCCGTCTATGTCGGTGGGAACGGAGGTTCCCGCTATTTCGAGGAAAGTTGGTAGCAGGTCACGGAGTTCTACGGGATTATCCACCTTGCCGGGAACGACTTGCGCTTTGGCTGGCCATTTAATAATATAAGGTATGTGCGTAGATCCTTCATACGGGTAAGTCTTTCGCCAGTGGTAGTGATCTCCCATCATATCTCCATGATCGGAAACGAAAATGATAAGGGAATTATCATACATTCCCTTGTCTTTTAAGGTCTGGAGGACACGCCCTATCTGTTCGTCTATGAAAGTGATGTTGGCATAATAATAGCGTTTGGAGTGACGTGCATATTCATTTCCGAAGTTGCCGTAGGGAGCATCTTTGGCTGCTTTTTCGGGGTCCAGTTCTTTAGCGTATTTCCCACACCAGTCACCAATGACGGGATCGGGAACCTGCGCATCCTTATACATGTCGAGAAAGCGTTGAGGCGGGTCGTACGGGCTGTGGGGACGGGCAAAGGAAACTTTCAAGAATAAGGGCTGATTGCCGTTATCATAATTCTGTATCATCTGACAAGCCATTTCACCGGTCCAATAAGTAGGGTGCAGACTTTCTTTCAGTTTATAGGTAGCTGCTCCGTGATCGTTCCATCCGATTCCGGTTTCATCCGGGTTCTTTCCCGGTGCCTGTATTTGAAACCATAAGCGATAGTCACTGATGAAATTCGGATCTTCCCGGCGTCCGCTTTCATCCAGCAGCGTTCCTTCGAAACCGTGTTTGATTCGTTGCGGATGCCAGTGCATTTTTCCGATACCGAAGGTATAATATCCGGCATCTTTCAGCATCTGAGGCATTTCGTGGTTGTACTTGGGGGCAACTTTACCGTATCCTAACAAGCCATGATGCCAGGGAGACTGTCCGGTCAACAGTCCGGCACGGGCAGGGGTACTGCTGGGACACGAAGAATATCCGTTCATAAACAACGTTCCTTCGCTTGCCAAAGCGTCCAGATGGGGGGAGATAACAGATTCATTATCTATGCATCCCATGGCGTCGCCACGTTGCTGATCGGTCATAATTAAGATAATGTGCGGTTGTTTTTGTGCATAGGCCAAAGATGAGCACAATCCGGCCGTGACGGCAAATGTACATTTCAGGTTAATCATATTTTCAGGTTTTTCATAATGTAATACTGCAAAGGTATAAAGTTTTATTTATTTTGCGTGAAAGCGTTTCTGCTTTTTATATGAAAAAAAGAAACTGTTTCAGAAACAGGTGGGGCACCTGTACTGAAACAGTCTCTTTTATTATAGGTAATCACCTATAACTTATAAAGGCATATTTCCATGTTTTTTAGGCGGATTCGTCTGCATCTTGTTCTCTGTCATTTCCAGTGCCTGGATCAGACGTTTGCGGGTTTGTCTCGGATAGATGATTTCGTCGATGAATCCCAGTTCGGCAGCCTGGTAGGGAGTGGCAAACTTTTCCTTGTAGGCTTCCAGTTCTTTACCTTTTGTCTCTGCATCCGCTTTGCGGAACAGGATGTTTACCGCACCTTCCGCACCCATGACTGCGATTTCCGCACTCGGATAAGCGAAGTTCACATCTGCACCTGTCTGTTTGGAGTTCATCACAATATACGCGCCACCGTATGCCTTGCGGGTAATGACTGTCAGTTTGGGAACGGTAGCTTCGGCAAACGCATAAACGATTTTAGCACCGTGACGGATGATACCGTTGTTCTCCTGCGTATATCCGGGAAGAAATCCCGGCACATCTTCGAAAGTAATCAACGGAATGTTGAAACAGTCGCAGAAACGGATGAAAC
>OAUO01000336.1_pt1 | contig 27893 bp, 17 predicted proteins | sample 1495191 | NCBI WGS metagenome assembly OAUO01 (sample SAMEA2580046, study PRJEB22360) | human gut metagenome | biome: human gut; feature: human-associated habitat; material: faeces | place: Denmark | collected 2008/2010 | reverse complement strand
AGCTGGAAAGTCTACAGCGAAGCATTGAAACAAGCACAAACTGTGGTAGATCAAGCAACAGCAACGCAAGCAGAAGTAGACCAAGCAGAAGCAAAACTACGCTCGGCAGTGAAGCAATTGGTAAAAGTACCAACCAAAGAAGTAGATAAAACCAACTTGTTGAAAATCATCAAAGAAAACGAGAAAAACCAAGAAAAAGACTACACCGCAAGCAGCTGGAAAGTCTACAGCGAAGCATTGAAACAAGCACAAACTGTGGTAGATCAAGCAACAGCAACGCAAGCAGAAGTAGACCAAGCAGAAGCAAAACTACGCTCGGCAGTGAAGCAATTGGTAAAAGTACCAACCAAAGAAGTAGATAAAACCAACTTGTTGAAAATCATCAAAGAAAACGAGAAAAACCAAGAAAAAGACTACACCGCAAGCAGCTGGAAAGTCTACAGCGAAGCATTGAAACAAGCACAAACTGTGGCAGATCAAACAACAGCAACGCAAGCAGAAGTAGACCAAGCAGAAGCAGAGCTACGCTTGGCAGTGAAGCAATTAACATTGAAAAATAGTGGGGAAAATAAAAAGGAACAAAAAAATGGGGGGAATAATGGACACTTAAATACTAGTACAGGAGTTGATCAAACTGGTACGAAACAAGTTAAGCCATCAAGCCAAGGTGGTTTCAGAAAAGCTAGCCAATTTTTACCGAGCACAGGAGAAAAGAAATCGATCGCGCTTGTGATTATTGGTCTTCTAGCTATCGCCAGTGGGTGTCTTTTAGTTTTTCGTAAAAGTAAATCGAAGAAGTAAAAAATTACGGATTCACTAAAAACATAATAAAAAAGCAGACTTCCATACAAGAAGTCTGCTTTTTCATTAATTACTCCGCTTCCGCATTTTGCAAGTCAGCGACATCAGTCAGATAAGTGGCTTCATCCAACAAATCTTCCGAATGTGCGACATAAATCGCAGTGGCGCTATCACCAACCACGTTTAGGCTAGTAACGAGCATTTCGATTGGACGATTAATGGCTAAAATCAATGAATACGTCGCAATCGCAATCTCATTGTTATAGTTTAAACCAGTTAAAATAGTGAAAAGGATAATTCCGCCAGCGCCAGGTGCCGCCGGTGTACCAATAGATGACATTAAAGCTAAAATGGCAATCAAGGCAATATTAGCTGGTGTCACTTCATAACCAGCTACGCCCGCCACAAAAATAGCCGCAATTACTTGCATAATCGCTGTGCCGTTCATATTAATAGTCATTCCTAACGGCAAGACAAAGGCGGCAACATCGCTGTCGACACCTAACTCTTCAACCGTTGTTTTTGTATTTAACGGTAAAGTGGCTGCCGAAGAAGTAGAAAATCCAAAGACCACAACTTTCATAATCTTTTTAATAAAAGGAACAGGATTTAATTTTGTCGCAAATAAGATAAATAATGGGTAACCGATCATCAAAAAGGCTAAGAGCGTCGCTGTCGTTGTTACGACGTAGACTAACGCTGGTTTTAAATAATCAATCCCGTAAGAAGCAAACGTCCGAACTAACAACATAAAGACGGCGATAGGAGCAAATTTAGTAATTACAAAGGTTAAAAATAACGTGACCATCGCATTGACTTCTTCAATTAATTTTTTGAAAACACGAATTTTATCCCCTAATGCATTAATACATAAACCAGTAATCACTGCCAACACAACAACGGCTAAAATTGCACCATTGTCGCTAAATGCAGAACCGATATTTTTCGTGACAGCATTGACAATCACCATTAATGGGTTGCCGCTCGTACTTACTTCGACAGGAGCTAGCGTTTCAGATAACGACACATTAAAAGCGCCAGTTAAATATACGCTATAGCCCACAATTCCAGCCGTTAATAGCGCAATCAGTGACATCGACAAAAAGCCAAAAATCGTTTTATAAGAAATTCGTCCTAATTTTTGCGTATCGGTAATATGACAAATGGCTAAAGTAATTGAAGTAAAGACCATCGGCACAATCACTAATTGTAGGCCGTTGATAAATAGTTGACCAATAATATAGAAAAGCCCAATCGCAGATTGTCCTTTTTCAGGATCTGAAATATCTTGGAAAAGAATCTGATTGATTGTCTGCCACACAGCGCCTTGATTGCTGCGAATAAGGTGCTCTCTTAAAAATAAAAAGCCGAGCCCAACGATTAACCCTCCCACCAATGAAATCACCATTTTTTTGGTAAATGAGATACCTTTCACTTCACGTTTTTTCTTTTCCACTTTGTTGCCTCCCAAATAAATTGATTAAGCACCGCGCAAAAAAAGCCTTGCACACAAAAAAGGGCAAGACATCTCGTATCATTCACTATACAAAAATACAGAATTTTACAGAACTTTGCCTTGTTAGCCTCTCGGACTATCTTAAAGGTACTTTTCCACATACTAAGGGAAACTACGAGAATTGTCAATTCTTTTTTACTTAGGAGGGTATTATTTTTGAAGAAAGAAAGTGATCTTTACCCTTTCCGCAGATACCGCAGCCAAAAAAGAACTACAACGGATTCTTTTGCAGTATAATAGAAAATAGAAACGAAAGAACAGGCACCAACACAAAGGAGGTATTTTTATGAAAGTCACTCAACTTTCTAGTGAAACCCTTGACCGAGCGCACGAACGTTTTGAAGAAACACTTGCGCAAATGACCGTTGCCGAAGCAAACACGATGCCCGTACCATTAATTAAGTCTGTTACTTGGCTGATGTGGCACACAGCCAGAGAATTAGACCTACAAATTTCCGCACTTAATCATAGTGAACCGTTATGGCTTAGCCAACACTGGACAGAAAAATTTGCCTTGGATTTGCCAGATGAGACAGAAGACTGGCATCACACACCAGAAGAAGCGGCGAAAGTCGTGGTGGCAGAAAAGCAATTGCTTAGTGACTATTTAGCTGCTAGTGTGGCACTTACCAAAAGCTATTTAGACCAAGTCAAAGAAGAACAATTGTCAGACGTGATTGATAAAAATTGGACCCCGCCGGTGACTAGACAAGTCCGTTTAGTTTCAGCGATTGATGATGCAGTGATGCATTCTGGGCAAGCCGTTTATACACGAAGATTAGTCATTGGAAAATGATAAATAAGCAAAAACAAAAATGCTTCTGCTTAAGCAGGAGCATTTTTTATTGAGAGAAAAATACATAAAAATAATGAACGAAGAACTGTCCACTTTTTCCCTAGTTGAAACGTTGTATAAGTGAAAGGAGAAATCAGATGAAAAAGGAGGCAAATTTTGACGAAGTACTATTTTCTTTGGGGCAAGAAGTCATCCAAGTCTTGATTCGCCGAGGAGCAAGTCTTGAAGATGCACAAGATGCAGTGTCGCAAACGTATACAACGATTTTTTCAATATTACCTGAAATTACATCAGAAAATCTACGCCCGTGGTTTTTCCGAGTAACATTTAATTACTACATTACGATGTATCGAAAAAAGAAACGAGAACGCACTTTTGTGGCAAACAGCCATCCTGTGCAATCAATAGAAAAAATGGAAGGGCAAGAGTTATTATTATTGATCGATTCCTTAAAAGATGAGGAACAAGAACTAGTACTTTTGAAATATTATTATCAATTATCGTATGCCGAGATTGCGTTGATTTTAGAATTATCTGTTGAAAATGTTCGCAAAAAATTGTATCGCACACGTCAAAAATTAAAAAAAGAACTGGAGGAATAGAAGTGGATTTAAAAAAAAGTATTCGTAAAGCGAAAAGAAAACAATTTATCGTGATTGGTGCCATAACCGTTGTTAGTTTTGCCGTATTGTTTGTCGGTTTTTTTGTGGGAATGGATAAACTTTCGACGAAAAACTATCATACCCTACTAGAAGTAATTAATGATCAAGAAATGATTGCTTCACCAAACACTCAATTAGATTCCCAAGTAATTGCTAATAGTTCGCCTTTTGGGGGCGAAGTTGTGACCAATCGTTCAAAAAATATTGATGGTTACACGGTGGAGTGGAGTAATTTACGTAGCAGATATAGCTTTTTCAGAAATTCGATTGACTGGAATGAAGTCTATCCTGGTAGCTATTATTCTTCTAAGAATTTTTATGAATACAATCGACAAACCAAGCAGAAAGTAGCATCTTTTTATAACCCAGCGATTACCAATTACTATGGTGGTATCAAAAACGAATTAAGTGAATTAGATAAAATGGAAAACCAAGTAGCGGAAGTGGCGATTTCTTTTGATAAACCTTATCCATATGAAGAAGTCCGCAAAATGTTACCGAGCAATGTCAACTTAGTTTGGCTCTATGTTTACTCCGAAACGGTTAATGAAAAAGAGGGTCCTTCTGGTACGCTGCCTTATGGTTTTCAATTAAGCATAGACGATCAAAACGAAATATTTGATCCTGAAAACGACAAGCAACACTTTTTTGAAACCTTAGAAAAATCCCCCATGTTTGCTGACAACCAAGAAGGCCAAAAGTTTATCCAACAAAATAAAAATAAAAAAGTCGAAAAATTACCTATTTGGGGAGTCATGCTCACCGGACAAACCAAAAATTTCAAAGCCTTACAAAATGAACCTTTTGTTCGTGGGGCTTCAATTGGCGTGACCGCACCTATCGTTCCTTATATTCAGCCAGAGAAATAAACGTTCTTCAAAACTCTAAGCCTTCCGACTGATTTTGCTTCAACGATATTGTCAGTAAAAATAGAAAACGTTATAATAGAATGGATCACAGGAAGTGCTTCTACAATGCGTGGGAGCACTTTTTTTACTTATCTATGAGGAGGGCAAGTGAATGTTTTTTAATTTTATTGGGTTAACGTTATTTTTTGGTATCGGGATCTTAGTTGCGAATGGCGCCAAAATTGTAGCGAATAAAGGGAAAAAGAGTAAGGGGACTATTCTATTAATGGCGATTGAATTGCTCTTGTTAGGTATCTTTTTATTTGTGACTTTGCCAAGTAAAAATCTTTCAACCGTGTTATGGATTAATCTGATTGGCGCAGTGATTGCTAGTGGGGTGTTATTAAGTACACGCTTAGCTAGTAAAGTCGAAGTTCCTGGTATCCCAAAGGGCCGCAAAGAAGTAGGGAAGAATACCAACAAAACGGCTAACAAAGACTGGTCTGGCAAAATTTTGGGTGTTGCCGTTTTGGCAATGATTTTGTTGACTATTGTCAGTAGTATTACCAGAATCTCTTCTATTGATGAAATTTATCAAACGATTCCTTTAAAAACGGAAGAAAAAGCTGAAGTTTTAACTTCGGCGAAAGAAACACCCATTGCGATTGCACCACAAACGGCGAAACGAAAAATGTTACAGAAATTTTCTGTCATTCCCAATTCCAATATGTTTACTTTGGATGGTATAACGGCACAAGTTGTCAATGGCGAGTATGTTTATGTAGCAACAGTCGAATTTAATGGCTTCTTTAAATGGCTAAAACTGGGGGAGGTACCTGGCTATTTCATCATTAGTGCGACAGATATCAACGCACAGCCAGAATTTGTAGAAAAACCAATTGTTTATACTCCTTCAGCTTACTTTGGCAAAGATGCCGCACGAAAAATTTATTCCGCTTATCCAGGTTATGCAGCAACTGGCACAATCAATTTAGAGTTGGACGACCAAGGGAATCCTTACTATATTCAAACGCTTTACAAAGAGTATGGGGTTTCTGGTCGCATGCACTATAATGAATTTAAAACGGCGGTATTAAATGCTACAACAGGAGAAGTTAACGTTTATGACAGTCAAAAAGCCCCAAGTTTCGTTGATGCGCCGATTACTAGCTCAGCGGCGAATAGCTTAAATGAATTCTTTGGTCGTTACAGTCAAGGCTGGTGGAACCAGACAATGTTTGGTGCCAAAAAAGATGTCAAAATTCCAACTGAAAATGGTATTTATGCATCAGGACAAATTACGCCGATGATGAACAAGGAAGGGAACCAGTTGCTTTATTTTACGGACTTTACAAGTAGTGAAAAAGACCAAGATTCCGCTTTAGGTTATTCCTTAATCAATGCCCGAACAGGCCAAGTTACGTATTATCGTGATACTAAAGTCGGCATTATGGATAGTGATGGCGCCATTTCTATCGCTTCAAAAATTTATCCAGAAAAGAAATGGAAAGCTAGTATGCCAGTCCTTTATAATATTGATGGCGTGCCAACGTGGATTGTTTCGTTAATGGACAGTAAAGGGATTTTCAAAAAATATGTCTATATAAACGCCGTAGATAATGATATTGTGATTGATGCAGACACGGCACAAGGTGCATTAGACGCTTATCGAATTGAGTTAGTAACAAAAGGAAGCAACAATGAAAATACAGACAAAGCCAACTTGAAAACGATGCAAGGTAAAGTAGCTCGTGTCTCAGTAGTAGCTGGGGAAGCGCAAACGGTAGTTTCATTTTTACTAGAAGATGAAAAAACCATTTTTAGCGTAACGACTAATAACAGCCCGCTGGCGCTATTCTTAAAAGAGGGCGACCAAGTGACATTTAAAGCCGTAGTGACTGAAAATGCTAAAGCAGCGAATGTTGAAGAATTGAAAATTGCAGGATTAAACTAAATAAAACACCTCTTTTCTATAGAAAAGAGGTGTTTTATTCTTGGAAAAGAAGAAAAATCCACTTATTTCTGCTATGATAAGAGAGAAAAAGAATACGAAGGAGCTTCGCCCATGCGCAACATAAAATTAACCATTGAATACGATGGTAAAAGATACTCAGGTTGGCAACGACTAGGTAATTCAGAGAAAACGATTCAAGGGAAAATTGAAAGTATTTTAACACAAATGACGGGTGAACCGATTGAAATTATTGGCTCAGGCAGAACGGATGCCGGCACACATGCACGTGGTCAAGTAGCGAATTTTAAAACGACTAGTTCACTAACAACAACCGAAATGTTATCCTTTTTAAATCGATATTTACCTGGCGATATTGTTGTTAAAGAAGTTACAGAAATGCCTGAACGTTTTCATGCACGGTATAACGCCACAGGCAAACAATACAGCTACTATGTTTGGAATAGCCCAATTCCTAATGCCTTTGAACGGTATCATAGTTTTCACTTTCCCAAAGCGTTGGATCAAGAAAAAATGGAACAAGCTTGCCAAAAATTAATAGGGACCCATGATTTTATTGGTTTTTCAGCATTGAAAAAAACCAAAAAATCGACTACTCGAACGATTGAAAAGATTACGATTGAAAGAAACGGCGAAATGTTACAGTTCACTTTTGTAGGCAATGGGTTCTTGCATAAAATGGTCCGCATCCTCGTTGGGACACTTTTAGAAATTGGTGCAGGCACCAAAGAATTAGCGATAATTGATGAATTGTTCGCAACAAAAGTCCGAGAAGGCGCAGGTGAAACGGCTCCTGCACAAGGGTTGTTTTTAGATGAAGTGTATTATAAATAACAAAAAAATAAATTTTCTTTAACCACACCAATTAAAAAGTTGAACTTCATCTAAAAAGTACTAACGTTAAGAAGAGATTAACAATAGAAAGAGGTCATTTTTTTGCTATCTTTACTTATTTCTGTCAAAAAATTATTTTCATCTTTTTTAGGTATCTTAAAAAAAGAAGACACTCGTGCCTTGTTCTTTTTACTGGCAACCACGTTGTTGAGTGGGACCATTTTTTATTCAACAGTGGAAAAATTGTCGCCATTAGATTCTTTATATTTAAGTTTCATGACGTTAACCACGATTGGTTATGGAGATGTGCATCCAGTTACTGACTTGGGAAAAATTTTCACCATGGTTTATGCTACAGTAGGCTTGGGGATTATGGCTATGTTTATTTCGGTCGTAGCAAAATCCTACTTGTATTCTAAACAAAGTCATCACCACCATCACCATAAAAACAAAGAACATTCAGCGGAAAAGTCTTCAGAAAAATAGACGAAATTGATGAGTTGACCAAGTGTTTCTCGAAAAATGAAAGTTTTTTGAGAAACACTCTTTTTTTATCTTAATAATTATGGTAGTATGTCCCAAACTGTATTTTATTTTAAAGGAGCGTGAAGTGAATGGTCAAAGCGATTCGGAAATTATCGTTAATTCAAAAAATCATGATAGGGATTGTGATTGGAACCACCTTGGGTTTCTTGGTGCCAGAATGGACCTTCATCAGCGTTCTTGGTGAATTGTTTGTGGGCGCCTTAAAAGCAATTGCGCCGATTTTAGTTTTTGTCTTAATTATTGCGTCGCTAGCCCAACAAAAGGCTGGGGCGAAAACATATGTTGGATCAATTTTAGTTGTGTATCTGTTAGCGACATTTTTGGCAGCTGTTGTTGCCGTGACGGCAAGCTATCTGTTTCCCGTTAAGATTGTCTTGGAGGCGGCGCAGGAAGCGCAAGCAGCCCCAACGCAACTTAGTGATGTTTTAAGTAATGTGTTAACAAGCGTTGTCCAAAATCCGATTCAAGCGATGATTGAAGGCAATTATTTATCTGTTTTATTTTGGTCCTCATTAATCGGTATTGGGTTACGTCAAAGTTCGGTCGCTACCAAGGATGTGATTGCCAATCTTTCAACAGGGATTACCACGGTCGTTCAAATGATTATCGGCATTGCGCCAATTGGAATTCTAGGTTTGGTGTTTCATTCGGTGGCAACCACAGGCATTGCAGGGTTAGCCAAGTATGGTCAGTTATTATTATTGTTAATTGGTACGATGGCCGTGGTTGCTTTAGTCGTTTATCCAGCGATTGTTTTTTGGAATATTCGGCAAAATCCGTATCCGTTAGTCTTTTTTGTATTAAAGGAAAGTGCGATTCCCGCATTCTTTACACGCAGTTCTGCGGCCAATATTCCCATTAATATGGAATTGGCGAAAGCAATGGATTTAAATGAAGAATCTTATGCGGTCTCTATTCCGCTAGGCGCAACGATTAATATGGGCGGCGCAGCCATTACGATTACCATTATGACATTGGCGGCAGTCCACACATTAGGCATGTCCGTGCCAATCTATTTAGCATTATTGTTGAGTATCATCGCCGCTGTTTCTGCTTGTGGGGCTTCAGGAATTGCTGGTGGTTCCTTGTTGTTAATTCCGCTTGCATGTAGTTTGTTTGGCATTTCCAATGACATTGCCATGCAAGTCGTCGGCGTTGGCTTTATCGTCGGCGTAGTCCAAGATTCCATTGAAACAGCGTTGAACTCTTCTAGTGACTTGTTGTTTACCACCTCAGTTGAGTTAGCAGACCGACGTAAAAATGGTGAAATCATTGATGTCAAAGCGTTAATTGGCAAAAGTCAATTGGTGGTCGAACAAGAAAATATTTAAAAGAAAGGAACAACCCGCTAAAATGTGGGTTGTTCTTTTCTTTAATAATCTCGGCCCCATTTTTTTCAGGGGCCACTGAAATTATCGACCATTTTGTGAAGAAAATCCTCTCTATAATAAAGGTATCAAGTAAATAGGAGGTACACGAAATGAAATGGTATCAACTTTCCTCAACAAAAGTAATCGAGCAGACTAAGACGAAGCAAACGGGTCTTTCTAGCGAAGAACGTCAGCAACGTTTACAAACGAATGGTCCAAATAAAATTGAAGAAAAACAACAACTGAAAACGTGGCAAAAGCTAGCCAAACATTTTACAGATTTACTAATGGTGGTCTTACTCGCTGCCGCAATTCTAAAATTTGCCACAGGCGAAGTGGTCGAAGGAAGTATCATTTTTCTAGTGGTACTTGTCAATGGCTTTGTCGGTTATTGGCAAGAGCGTAAAGCAGAAGAATCATTAGACGGCCTGAAACAGATGATGGGCCAAGAGGCAGTCGTTCTAATTGATGGACAAAAAACAACCGTTTCTTCTGAAACATTGGTTCTGGGAGATGTAGTCACGTTACAAGCTGGCGATGTAGTCCCAGCAGATTTGCGCTTATTTGATGTTCATAATCTGATGATTGAAGAATCAATTTTGACAGGCGAATCAGAAGCCGTGGAGAAAATTACCGGTTCCTTGAATGAAGAATTGCCAACAGGCGATCAAAAGAATTTGGCTTTTTCAGGAACACTTGTCCAAGCAGGTTCGGCCTTAGGTGTTGTAGTAGAAACAGGAGATGCCACTGAAGTTGGAAAAATTAATCACGCGTTGCAGTCAGTAGATCAAAAAACAACGCCGCTCGTACGGAAAATGCACCAATTAAACAAGCAAATTTTCCAAGGGATTATGGTCTTGATCGTGTTTCTGATTTTCTTTACCACTTTTCGTCATGGCATGGAATGGAGCCTCTTATTTTCTGCGATGATTGCATTAATTGTAGCAATGATTCCAGAAGGCTTACCTGCTGTGTTAACGATGATTTTATCGATGGGTGTTCATGAGATGGCTAGAGAAAATGCGATTATTAAAGGCATGCCTTCCGTTGAAACATTAGGCTCAATGACAGTTATCTGTTCAGACAAGACAGGAACGCTAACTAAAAATGAAATGACGGTAATGGATGTAGTGACTGAAGAAATGACCATTGTCAAAGAGATTATGGCCAACTGTCAAGAATTGAAATTACAAGACCAACAAAAAATCGCCGACTTACAAGGGAATCCTACCGAGTTAGCTTTACTACAATATGTTGATCAGGATCAACTGTCTTTACGCCCTGTAGAAAAGAAAATTCCGTTTAGTTCAAGTTACAAATACATGGCCACTCGCCATCCGCAAGCAGAAGGTTCAATTATTTATGTCAAAGGTGCGCCAGAAGTATTGTTACAACTTTCTACGTTATCTGATAATCAAAAAGGTGCTTGGCAAGCACAAGCTGCGCAATTAGCGCAAAAAGGACAACGGGTATTAGGTTTCGCTTATAAGACAGTTACGTCACAACAGGAACTGACACATGAAACATTGTCAGGATTGACGTTTGCTGGACTGGCAGGCATCATCGATCCGCCAAAAGAAAGTGCTATTCAAGCCGTCAAAGAATCTCAAGAAGCAGGTATTTCCGTCAAAATGATTACCGGAGACCATAAAGATACAGCGCAAGCCATTGGCGAGCAAGTTGGTTTAAAGCATACGAAAAAAGTCCTTGAAGGATTAGAAATTGATGCTATGTCAGATGAAGAATTAGCCCAGAACGTTCAAAAAGTCGATGTATTTGCACGAACGACACCAGAACATAAATTACGAATTGTCACGGCGTTACAAAACAATGGCGAAATTGTCGGAATGACCGGCGATGGCGTGAACGATGCGCCAGCACTAAAGAAAGCCGATGTCGGAATTGCCATGGGAATTAAAGGAAGTGAAGTAACCAAACAAGCCGCAGATATGGTTTTGGCAGATGATAATTTCCATACGATTGCTAAAGCCGTGAAAGAAGGACGCCGCATTTTTGATAACTTGAAAAAGACGATTACCTTCTTCTTGCCAACCTCTTTAGCACAAGGTTTAATTGTTGTCTGGGCGCTTTTAATGAATCATCCTCTACCGTTGACACCTGTCCAGATATTATGGGTAAACATGGTAACTACGATTACTTTGTCTTATGCATTAGGTTTTGAAAAAGCGAGTGCTGATACCATGAAACGACCACCAAGAGATGTCAACGAAGGCATTTTAACAAAGTACAGTATTTTTAGAATCGTCTATGTGTCGGTACTCATTATGGTGCCAGGTTACCTCATGGCGTTACAATTTGAGGGCCAAGCCTTACAGCAAACGTTCCTCTTACAAAGTATCGTCTTAGCGCAAGCAGCGTATATGATCAACTGTCGTAAGTTGGTTGATCCGTCGTTAAGCACAGGCTTTTTCCAAAATAAAGTGTTGTTTGCTTCATTAGGAATCCTCTTTTTACTACAAGCGCTAGTAGTTTACTGGCCAGTAGCGCAGCAATTAATTGGCACAACTTCTTTAAATGGCCTTCAATTAGCAATGATTTTCGTCCATGTTGTGAGTCTGTTTTTCCTTGTTGAAGGGGAAAAATATATAACCAAACGATTCATGACGAAAGAAAGCCAAAAAACTAGCGAATGTCCTCGCTAGTTTCTTTAAAAATAAGAATGAAGAGTGAGCTCTGCTAGTCGGCGGAGTTCATTTTTTGTTGGAATTAAAGAGAGATAAAAGACAGGAAGATCAAGATGATCCAAGGGGAAATTGGAAATAATTATGTCGGCTTCATTTAACGTCAACTGGCTTAGTTCCACATATTCAATAGCTTGTAATTTCACACGAGTACCTAAATAAGCAGCTAATTCTTGTTGTAAAAAAGCTTTCCAAGCAGGTTCCCCTTGAAAGAGGAAATAGGCAGTCATCGTTTGCGCCTGAATGGAATAACTGGCTTGTTTTTCTAACAAAGAAGCCAAACTAAGAAAATAAGTCGGTTCTTCAATCGTGGTGTAGCGAGATAAAATCTCCAAAAGTTCTTGGTTGCTCTTTGATAACGCAAGGTCCTCTGCGGCTTGTTCGGTCATTAATTCTTGATATTCCAATTGAAATTGCTCAGAAAGTGTTGGGGACTCGGTATATTTAATGAATAACAATAACAGATTATCCAATAAATTTGTTTGGATTAAATCAGGCCGGGCTTCTTCAGTGGACAAATTAGTGACAAACTGTTGTAATGACTTTCGCAGCTGACTGTAATGAGTGTGGAGCGCAGAAGCCAACGTTTCGCCATAGACATTATCGTAATTCCAACTTTCTAAGAAACAAAAGAAGGCGAAAAAACTTTCTTCTCCTTGCAAATAGATGCCTTCAGAAGCATAAAGTTTTGCCAAGGACGGTTGATAAAGTTGAAACAAGACATCTTTTGAGTCAAAAGAAAATTGACTCACTCGGCAATTGGCTTTGTTGCGAATCGTGTTAATAAAAAACCAACAAGCGCCAAAAATTTCTTCCGTTTCCACCGTCAACTCACTATTGTAAACTTGTTTCAAAAATTGAAAATAATGCTCCTCATGAATAGAATAATCGTCAAAAAAATAATTATTATGAGTAAAAGGCACCAACAAACGGTGATAAAAAATCCGAATATTGCTTTCTGCCCCGATTAGCTGAATGGTCGTCGTGGTTAGCTGAATCGTTAAATGAAAATCACGTAAGGCCAGATTCATTTTTTTGATATGTCGCTTCAAAGTTTCATAAGAAACACCACTAGTGCTCAAAAAAGAAGTTGTCACTAACTCTTTCGTAAATAGTAGCTCTTTTAATAGTTGAATACTAATGGATTGAGGTAAAAATAATGACCAAAGCTCATTGGTTTGCGCATTCCCCTGATTGCGTAACCGAATACCACTGCTATCGGTTTCAATGGACCAGTCGGCGGGTAATTGACTGCGAATATACTGTAAATCCGAAAAAACGGTTCGCTCTGTCGTTTGGATTTGCGTGGCTAAACGCTTGGCTGTCAGCTGAGGAACATTTAACAACTGTTCCAACAAACGAATTTGCCGAAGCAAATCTTTTTCCGTTATCACACGTTTTAACATGGAGTACATGGCAAAACCTCCTTTTGCTTAAGAATACGGATAAAAAGGGGATTGGTCAATTAAAAAAAGAAGCGAATCGTCATTCGCTTCTTTTTATTCACTATACAAAAATATCAAATGTATGCAAAACGGCTGACAATAAAATGGTTACAACAGCCATTCCTGATACAAAGCCGACAGCACCAGGAACAAACGGAGGTAATCGTTTAGCAATATAGCTACCGACAGGGGCCGCACTGATTCCTGCTAAAACGGCGATGGTCAGGGAAAGCCAAAAGCCACCACCCATCATTAAAATCACACCAGGAACAATACTGACCAGTGGCATAAACGTTGGATACCAACCTTCTTCAGCGAAATGTTTTTGATAAAGAAAAACACCAACAGCCGAAGCAATCATTTGTCCCATTAAAATGTCAGGAACCAAGCCAGAACCATTTGTAATATGATTAATATTGACAAACCAATCTGTTAAAACGCCTAGAATTACCAAACCTCCAACTAACTCATTTCCATAAAACCAAGCTTCGGAGAAGTCAGCAAAAGTGCGTCGTATTGACCATTGAAAGGTTTGCGTATTTTCAATTTTAGGTTGTTTTTGCCGCTTCTGAGCGATTGGTGCAACAGAAGGAACCATCCAAGGAAGTTGATGACAGATGGCTGAAACAATCCAGCCAACAAAAGCCATTGTGGTAACGTTGGAAACTGTCCCAGGTACATTTAAAAGGGGCATCAATTGCGCATTCAGCCAATTGGCAAACGGAAAGGTGAAAAGCGCACTCAACAGAGAAATCGTTCCTAATTTTTTCCAGCCAGGACCATAAACGAGCGTTAAAGCTGGCGGCGTGCCGACAACCACAATAAACGTTGGTAACCACAACACTTCTTTTGTAAAAAAGCGTGTAAAATCAAAAACATAAATAGTTAAAAAGAGGGAAAGTAGCTGAGAAGCAAGTACCCAAGGCCAAGCACCAGAACCACCAGCAATTGCAAATCCCTGCCATTTTGAATTTTTCCGATAAAGTTGCCAAGCAATCAGACCGCCGATTAGTAAGAAAAGCGTTGTAAAAAGTCCACCGTAAAATTCCCCTTCCGTGAAGTTCATAACAAAATAGATAAATTTGTAAAATCCCTGCTGATTCACTTTGGTAACTACGTCATTGTAAGGAAAAAAGTTAGACACATGTCGAAAGCCATTCATGATCCAATACAGGAACATTCCCAAAAAAATTTTTACAACAAGAGCTAAAACGGCTTCGTAATTGATCGATTTATTTTTCATATGATCGCTCCAAAAAAATGACATTTTACTAAGTTTTTGAAATTAGTTTATTTTAGCTACTAAAGCTTTTAGTGCCTCGTTAAAGACATTTGCTGGCGGATTAGTCAATCCAGCGCCAATCATACCAATCCCCGGTTCTTTATGAGCAATAGCAGTATTAATGACAGGCAGCATCCCTGTTTCTAAGACTTTTAAGACATCGATGCCTGAAGGAATCCCCATAAAATCTAAAACAGGAATCGTGACATTGGGATTTTCTTTCGTAGTAATTTCCAGCATTTCTTTTGAATAATTCAATGCTTCTGCCACTGTTCCGCCAACTAATGGGACAATTGCTGGTGCAGCTGCCATAGCAAATCCGCCAACACCATACGTTTCTGTAATAGCACTATCGCCCATATCCAAACCAGCATCTTCTTGTGTGTAACCAGCAAACATCGGACCAATCACCCGTTGGGCAGGCCCCGTAAACCAGTGATTTCCGCCAATTCCACTGACACGAATTCCAAATTCGACCCCATTGCGACACATGGTGGTGACAATTGTACTATTCTCCACATTATGACCAGCATCTAACGCACATTTAGCGGCACCCATCCAAGTTGGACCAGAAAAATAGTCAGAACTGCCAAGAAATTCAAATACTTCTTTTAATTGTTCACGAGAAAAATCAGTTTGAACCATGTAAGGTGTTAATGCTTGGACTAACAACGTACTTCCGGCTACATTGCGATTATGGCACTCATCGCCCATATGCAAGGCTTGCGAAAGCATTAAGCGTAAATCAATGCCTTCTGGACAAAAAGTCATGGCATCATGAAGTAATGGACCTAAAACATCGCGCATCCAAATCAGGCGATCCACGACGGATTGATCATTTGCACCAAATCGTAAAACTTTCGCCAATTGTTCACTTAAATTAGTAAAAGCCGTGTTGCCGTACGTTTCATTTTTGATAATATGAACGTACATGTTCGGAGAAGTCACGCCAGCCATGGAACCAACGGCATCATGTTCATGACAAGGAGAAAACGTAATTGCGCCAGAACGAGCAACCCGATCGGCATCAGCTAGATCTTTTGCTAATCCTTCAAAAACAAGCGCTCCTTGAACGGCACCTTTCATCGGTCCGCACATATTTTCATAAGTAATGGGTGGCCCAGCATGTAAAATGGTCGTTTCAGTCATATCGGGCATGACATTAATTGCTTTATCAAATCCTACTAAAATAGGTTTTGATTGAATAATGCGGGTAACCGCTTCTTCGTTGGCTTGTTGGATTTTTTCATAAAGTGTTGGATTTTTTAATTGATCCAATAATTTTAATAGCTCTGGGTCACCATTGGCTGGCGGTGCCCAATTTACTTGATGTGAAGGAATCCCTTGTTTTTTCATATCTTCATGAATAAAGTCAATGCCTACATTGATCGTATCTAAAGGCTGTTTAAAAAGATCATTTCTGCTCATGTTCGTTCGCTCCTTTTACAAAAGTTTTGGTGGCTTCGCAAAGTTGATGACTGCTGTCGACAACGAGAACCTCTAAATCTTCTAAAATTTTCCGCTGTTCATGAATATCTTGTGGATCTTCTTCGGTCCCTAAAACATAGCCAATAATGGCTAACTCACGACCATCTGCTTTCGCTATTGCTTTGGCTTCCTTTAACGCCTCTTCTAACACACCAACGGGATTTTCGTGAGAACCATAACCTAATTCAAAATCTAACGCTAAAACTGCCACTTCAGGATCTTTGGCTTCTTGAAGAATGCGAGTAATCCGAGAAGTCGGATCGATCATTGGATGTGGGCGGCCTTCTGTGAAACGATCATCACCGAAATCAATCAATGTATGTGCTTGGCTGTGGTCAGGATTTGCTAATTGTCGTTCAGGAATTTTATGAATATTACTATAAACATCATCAGAGACTTCTGTTAAAGCATATAAAAGTTCATCACAAAGAGTGCCACCACAGAACAACCCACGAATAAATTTTTGAGAAGGGGCTTGTTGCTGTTGGATGGCTGTTAACGTTGCGCCTGTTGGATTTTGATAGAGGCTGGTTTCCGCTTCCTGTGTTTGACTAAATTGAATCACCTTTTGAACTGCATCCAGAGAAGAAGTAGCAAAAGTGACGTTGTCTATTTTTCGTTCCGTTTGTTCACTGCCGATAAAATAAATAACAACTGGTTTAGTTGAAACAGCTAATTTTTTTAAAATTTTCTCTGTTACTTCTGGAGCAGGCGGTTTAGAAATAAGCAAAATTGCCTTAGTTTGTTCGTCAACCATTAAAGCATCCAGACCGTCAAGCATCATCAGCCCACCAATTTCAGCAGACAAATCACGGCCACCAGTACCAATTAATTGTGAAATCCCATAACCATATTTATGGATTTGGACACTAACTTCTTGGCTGCCTGTACCAGAAGCGCCGACAATTCCAATATCTCCTGAACGTACTTCGTTAGCAAAACATAACCCGACGCCATTAATAATCGCTGTTCCACAATCAGGGCCCATCACAAACAGTTCTTTTTCGTGTGCTTTTTGTTTTAACGCTAATTCCTCGTCAACCGTCACGTTATCACTAAAGAGCATGACGTGTTTTTGCTGATCTAAAGCTTTATGCGCTTCTCGTGCAGCAAATTTTCCATTGACAGAAATTACAACTAAGTTGGCATCAGGCTCTTCATGAAGGGCTGAATCTAACGTCTTATAGGTTACTTCAGAAGAAGCGGTTTTCTTTTTCTTCGTAAATAACTCGTCGACTTGCTGTAAAATTTCTTCTGAGTTCGCTTGGTCATCAAGATCTAAAACAATTAATAAATCACCTGTTGTAACATGATCCAAGGCGGGTGTATATAAACCAACATTCCGAATCACTTCAAGATTCATGTCGGTTCCCATCCCAATCATTGCAGTTTTAACTCCAGCCAGTTCATTGGCTCGTGTTGAAATGGTCATTAAAGTAACTGAATCAAAATAGGCGTTCTCTTTAATTACTGTTTGAATTGTCATGATTATTCTCCTCACAAAATAGTTTTAAACCAAAAATAATGCCGCAAAGTATGTCGCTTCCTGAAGTTGAGCCCACCTCCTCTAAAGCTGAAACCGCTTGAGCCATTTCGTTTGTATTTCCACTTTCAATTGATAAAAAAACACGCTGAACTAGTTGAGAAAACCGTTCGTTCACTGCTTCATGGATTTCCGCATAACTGACCGCATTCGTTCGTTCCTTGGCTAGCACAGCCAGCTGTTGGAAATTCGAGGGAAGTTGCTGTAATGCAGAAAAACTAGCAAGTAATCCTGTGATAAAATCATCGCCAGTGGGAGTTAAACCAATCCCCAATCCCAAAATCTTCGTTAAACAATCAAGAGCTATTTTAAAAGATTTTTGCTCCCAAGCCTGTTGAAAATGAATCATTTCTTTTTGAATCTGGGTCCGACTATAAGAATCAAAAAGAAAGGTTGACGACGAAGCAGGAAAAAGCGCTTGCCAAGGATTGAAACGAGTTTGCTGAATATACGTTAAAAAAATAGCTATCTTTGTTTTACTGGGTGTTAAATAAAGTGGCGTTGGTTGCCAAATTTGGGCATCGGCTAGGGTTAATTGTCGTCGGCCTAACCGGATAAACAGGGGCTCAATTTGGACAGGTAAATCAGCGAAATGGCTAAGTTTTTTTTCATCGAGTATAATCGTGTTAGGTGCTATATGTTCGGGATGCGTTGAAATGGTCAAGAGAATTTCTTGGGTGTCTACATGACCATAATTAATAGCGTGCGTAAAACATTGCAAACTAGTCAATGTTTGATGAGGGAGTTTCGATAAAATCGTTTGGTCATAAGCTAAAATTTTTGTCATTCCAACGACCTCCTTTTTAATAGCGCTTTCACGACTTTATAATAAAAGAATCCTGCACGCTAAACAATTGCTAAAAATGACATTGATTTACAAGTTTGAATGGACAATTTGTACATTGGGAGGATAAATGATGTTAAAAGTGAGTGATTTATTAACGTTAGAAGAATTGCCTGGCATTACCTTAGTGGCAGGACATAAAAATCAGGACCAACCGATTTTAAAAGTCAATATTTTAGAAAATCCTGATATTTTAGATTGGCTAACAGCAGGTGAGCTGCTGTTAACGACAGGGTACATATTTAAAGACGATCGGAAATTACAGAAAAATTTTTTGAAAGAACTAGCCAAACACCATTGTGCTGCCTTGGGATTTAAAACCCAACGTTATTTTGAAGAAGTTCCACCAGACCTAATCAAATTAGCAGATGAAATGAACGTTCCTATTTTAGCAATTCCTTACAATTACACCTTTTCGCAAATTGCTGACGTGTTGAAAAGTCGTGTCACGTTAGAACAATTTGACATGAATGCGCAAGAAACCGCATTGCATAATAAAATTTATCAAATCTTAGAAACGGGAAGTAGCAGTTTTCATTTGCTGCAGGATCTAGCAGAAACCATTCAAAATCCTGTCTTGTTATTGAATGACCACTTTGAAGGAGTTAATTTTTTTGACTTGCCTAAAAATCCAATTCGTATTTCTAGCATTTTAGAAGATAGACAAGAAACCTCAGAGTTCCAAAAACAATTACTGGAACAAAGTCATCCATTATTACGCTTTTATCAAGAACCGATTCATTTACAGTTGAAACTCCAGAACCAAGTGGTGCCAATTGAAATTTATCCAATTAAAAAGAAAAATGTTATTTTATATTATTTGCTCGTCTGGAACACCTTGGCCCCATTACGACCAGTCGACGTGGCTCATTTTAAAATCACAGCTCATTACTTACTTTTACAATTGCAATTGGAATACTCACGGAAATTTGAAGAATACCAACAACGAAACGAATTATTTTTTAAGCTGATTGCGCATGAAAAGAGGGATCAAGCTGTTTTCCAACAATTTCAACAGTATTATCGCTTGGCAATAGATAAGCCCTATGCAATTTTGCTAATTTCATTAACCTTAAATGAACGCCAAAGGCAAGAAAGAATGTCTATTTTAGGTAACCAGCTAAACCAAGTTATCTTAGGGGACAAACAAAAAATTGTTTGTATTGAAATTGACAGTTCCTTTGTCTTATTAGTTGAAGATCCACCTGAAAAAGAAGGCGATTATCTGAAAATGATGCAACGCCTAGCACAAAGTAGTATAAATCAGTTAATGAAAGTACAAGAAGATGTGGAACTTTTCCTAACAATAGGACCTAAGATTCAAGGTCTGACCCAGATTCATGAATCGTATCAACAAGCGATTGACGTTTTAGCCTTTCAACGCCAATTCGTTGCAGAAAAACCTGAAATGAGGATTGCTTCCTACGCGAATTTTCATCTTAGACAGACATTGCAACGTTATTTTTTAGAAGAAGGACAAGCAACCCTCAGAAAAAAATATCTTCAACCATTGCAGAAAAGTGATCAACAGCAACATACCGACTTTGTCCATACACTGAATGTCTATTTTCAATCAAAACGAAACTTGTCTCAAACAGCCAAAAAGCTCTTTATTCATCGTAATACTTTGTTACAACGATTGGAGAAAATTGAACAGCTAGTGCTGTTGGACTTTGATAAGGAAGTGGACTTGTTGGCGCTGGAAGTGGCGTTGTTTTTGAAAGATAAAAGGAGTACACTGTAAGAGAATTTATGCGTAAAAATAGGAGGCCTACAGTTGGAAGAAGAAGTATTAGCGTTGAAAGTAGTGAATGAGTCGTTAAAATTACCTGGTGTCAAAGTGAATCGAAATGCTTTTTTGACAAAAATGTTTCAAGATAAAGTGGACAATGTACAAGAATTATTTGATGACGGACCAGAAAAAGTCTTATCAAAAAAAGAACTAGACCGAGCTGCCCAAAAATGTATTAACCAAGCAGTTATGCAGTCGAGCGCAATTTCATTTGCGACAGGAATTCCAGGTGGTCTGGCTATGGCAGCTACCATTCCCGCAGATATTGCGCAATTCTATGGCTATTCTTTGAAATTAGCGCAAGAAATTTCTTATATTTATGGCTACCATGATTTATGGAACAATTAAGATGAATTGACAGAAGAAGCCAAAAATACACTGATTTTATACTTGGGAATCATGTTAGGGGTAACGTCAGCTGGTTCGGTCGTTCGGATTTTGTCTAATAGGTTGTCTATTCAAGCGCTAAAACGTCTACCACAAAAAGCTTTGACAAAAACGTTTCTCTTCCCAATATTGAAAAAAATATTAGCTGTTTTTGGGACGAAATTAACAAAAGCAACTTTTGCGAAAGGTGTTTCTAAAGCAATTCCCGTTTTAGGCGGCGTTGTTTCCGGCGGCATTAATTATGCCTCTATGAAACCAATGGCTATGAGGTTAAAGGATGAATTAAGTAAAAACATAGGCTATACTCAAGAAGATGCAGAAAAAGATCTAGAAATTTTAGAAGCCGATTTTGAAGTTATTTCAGAACAACCTGAAACAGAAACAACTAAACATGCGGACGATATTTTTAGTAAACTAGAGCGAGCACATGCCTTATTTGAGAAAAAGATTTTGACAGAAGCCGAATATATAAAGCTAAAAGAAACGATTATACAAGAAGGATAATTTAATCAATAAAAAATGGAATCTTTTCAATAAAGATTCCATTTTTTATTGAAAAAGTTGGGGTAATTCATTACACTTACACTGTATGACAGCGTAAGTTCTTGTTGTTAGAGCGAGAGAAAAGGCTTTATTTACGGAATTTGTTCTCATTAAAAGCGAGAGGAAGTATTTAATTGGCAGAAGCAAAATTTGAAGAAGCGTTAATAAAAAAGCTTGAGTCTGAGGGTTGGACTTATCGTAAAGACTTATCGAATGTAAGTATTAAAAAGTTAGAGCAGCATTGGCACGATGTATTAAATGAAACAAATGCACATAAATTAAATGGTACACCGTTATCTGATAATGAATTCAAAATGATTCTCCAAGAATTACAACGTATTCGAACACCTTACGATGCTCAATTATTATTGGTTGGAGCAGGTGGTGTTGGCTCAATTCCACTTGTTCGGGATGATGGATCAAGTTTAGAAATTGAAATTTTTTATTCAGATGATGTGGCTGGTGGTCGTTCACGTTATGAGATTGTTAGCCAAGTAATGTTTAATAATTTACCTAAAGGTTTAACATCCAAGAGAATTATTGATTTAGCGTTATTGATTAATGGAATTCCTGTTGCGCATATCGAAGAAAAAGATGAACATTTACAAAATCAATGGCATGCATTTGAACAATTGAAAGGCTATCATGGCGATGGATTATATGAAGGCTTATTTGCTTTTGTACAAGTCCAATTTATTTTAAGTCAACACTCAGCGCATTATTTTGCACGACCTAATGCCTTTGAACATTATAATAAAACATTTGTTTTTGGCTGGCGTGATGAAAGAAATAAAGATATTACAGATGCTTTTGAATTTGCCCACCAAGTCATGGGAATTCCTGCATTGCATCGATTAGTCACTGTTAATATGATTCCAGATGCTTCAAATGATAATTTGATGGTTATGCGTAGCTATCAAATTCAAGCAACACGAGGCATTTTACAACGTATGAAAGAAATGGAATCCAGTGGCCTAATTGAAAAAGAAGGCGGTTATATTTGGCATACGACGGGTTCAGGTAAAACGGTGACCTCTTTTAAAGTTGCTCAATTATTAGCTTCTGCGCCAAGAGTTCGCAACGTTTTGTTTATTGTTGATCGTGTCGATTTAATTGACCAGACACTAGAAAACTTTAAAGACTTTGCGTATATGCACTTTAAAAAACGAATCAAAAAAGTCAATGGCCGTGAACTTAAACGAGAACTAAAACATAAAGGTGCTTCACAAATTTTACTAATTTCTGTTCAAGGTTTAACAAAAGCGGTGAAAAATGGTCTAACAAATGATGAGTGGAATGTCATTATCATGGATGAAGCGCATCGAAGTGCCAGCGGTGAATCTGTTCAGTTAATAAAAAAAGCATTTAAGAAAACAACATGGTTTGGCTTTACTGGAACGCCCAATTTTTATAGTGATGAAATTAACGATGTGACAACAACAAGAGACATTTCAACACATGATATTTTTGGGAAACGATTGCATACCTATACCATTAAAGATGCAATTGGTGATGGCAATGTTCTAGGCTTTGACGTCACTTATTTCAAGCCTCATTGGGTCGTTGAAAATGCAGAAAGTGATTTTTCTGAACAAGAATATGAAAAAGAAGTCTATCAAAGTGATGTTTACCGTCGTCAAGTCGTTCAAGACATTTTGGACAATTGGAAAAAAACCTCTAGCGGACCGTTAATAGGTGGGGTCCGAAAAGAAAATACTTTTCAAGCAATGTTAGCAGTCTCTGGTAAACAAGCAGTAGTACATTACTACAATATTTTTAAAGAAAAAGCACCGCACTTAAATGTAACCATGACTTTTTCAACGGATGAATCAAATAAAAATGGTACAAAAGAGCAAAATGAAGCTTTAAAAAAAGCGATTAAGGCTTACACAGAAAAATTTAATGTACCAAGTATTCTTTCTGCGAAAGACCCAGCACGTGCGTATATGATTGATATTACTAAACGACTAGCTCGTAAGAAACCATACAATCAAGGAAAAGAAGAAGATCGTTTAGATTTAGTGATTGTTTCAGATCAACTGCTCACAGGTTTTGATTCAAAATTTATTAACATGATTTATATGGATAAAATGCTTAAAGAAGGCATGCTGATTCAAGCGATGTCGCGTACCAATCGAACGCTGAACCGTGACAGTAAACCACATGGAAAAGTTCGCTTCTATCGCCAAGGCGATGCCATGAAAGAATATGTAGAAAATGCATTGCGTATCTATACACGAGGCGGAAACGATACATTACAAGAAGCGGAAGAAGAAGCTGGAAATCAAGAACTTAAAGATTTAGAAAATGATGATATTTTAGCTAAACCACAAAGCCATCAAATCCAAGAATTAGAAGGAACAATTGCTCGTCTAAAAGAACTAGCAGGGGATGATTTTAGCCAAGTGCCTCGTGGAACTAATGATATCAGAGAATTTGTCAACTTGGCTTTTCCAGCGCAGAGTAAGATTCAACAATTGATTCAGCAAGGATATGAGTTAGGAACCGAGATTGATGTTTTAGATGATAACAATGAACCAACTGGTGAAATGATCCGTTTAGATATTGCCAATACTGACGAATTTGGCGCGTTACAAGCGAGATTATATGATACTAAAGAAAAACTACCTGAATCAGAACGCCCCGATTTAACTGAAATTAAAATAGGAATTGAATTTTTTGACCATGAAATTATTGACTATGATATGTTAGTTGAATTGTTAAATAACTTTATGGATGAAAAAACAGAGCATAATCGAGAAGCGATTGATAAACATATTACTCCAATGGATGATGAAAGTCGTCAAGAAATTAATGAAATTGTCGATGATATTGAATCTGGTGAAATTACGGAACACTTCACTACTGAAACGCTTCAACAAGAGCGTAAGAAAAGACGGACAAATCTTCGAGAATTGAAAATTCGGCGATGGGCGGCTGACCAAGATGTAAATGGAAATCGAGTAGTTGAGGCATTTGATTTATTTTTACCTGGTCACACACTCATTGATAATCCTAATTTGGCAGATTTAGTTCGTGAAATCGAAAAAGAAGAAAATATTGACTTTTTTGGTGCCGCCGAGTTTGAAGAAGCCCTAATGAAATTTTTCAATTCATTATAATTAGAAAGAAGGACAGAATACGATGGCTTTATCACAAGAACAACAAACGAAGATGTGGGCGATGTTGAATCAAACACGTGGACAAATTGGTTTGACAGCATATAAAGATTATATTTTTGGTATTTTATTTTATAAATACCTATCAGAAAAAGCCACACGTTGGCTAGATGATGTCACACGTGGAGAAACTTGGGAAAACATTTATGCACAGAATCCCTCAAAAGCATTAGAATATATGCAAAAAAACTTAGGTTATGCGATTCAACCAAATGATTTTTTTGATGATTGGAAAAAAGCAATCGATGAAGATCGTTTTAATATTGGGATGATGACTGATACATTTGGTCATTTCAATCAGCAAATTGCCTTTGAAGCAAAAGGTGATTTTGAAGGGATTTTTGATGGTATGCGCTTTGATAGTGCCGATTTAGGCGCGAATGCACAAGCTCGTGCTAGTGTCATGATTTCAATGATTGAGCTGCTTTCTTCACCAGAATTTGATTTGTCAGGTAGTGATGATACAGTATCAGATATCTATGAATATTTAGTTGCTCAATTTGCAACAGTCTTGGCTTCTGATATGGGCCAATACTATACACCGAAAGAAATCTCTAACGTAATGGCACGAATTTTAACATCTGGTCGTGAAGAAGAGGAAAGTTTTTCTATTTATGATCCAACGGTTGGTTCGGGCTCGTTGTTGTTAACAACAGCTAGCTATATGAAAAATTCACATAAGCGAGGTATGATTAAATATTTTGGGCAAGAAAAAGATGCCACACCGTATCGCTTATCGCGAATGAACTTAATGATGCATGGTGTAGAGTACAATGATATTAGTATTAATCATGCGGATACACTTGAAAGTGACTGGCCAGATGGCGTAGTAGATGGGAAAGATAATCCAAGAATGTTTGATGCGGTTATGGCAAATCCGCCCTACTCAGCTCATTGGAACAATAAAGATCGTGAAGATGATCCTCGTTGGCGTGAATATGGTATTGCGCCGAAAACCAAAGCGGATTATGCGTTTTTACTCCATTGTTTATACCATTTAGAAGACAATGGCCGAATGGCGATTATTTTACCTCACGGCGTATTATTTAGAGGAGCCGCAGAAGGTCGTATTCGAAAAGCGTTGATTGACAAACACCAAATTGAAACAGTGATTGGATTCCCAGATAAATTATTCTTGAATACATCTATTCCAGTTTGTGTCTTGATTTTAAGAAAAAATCGTACGGCTTCTGATATTTTATTTGTTGATGCAAGTCGAGAATTTGAAAAATTAAAAAAACAAAATCATTTGCGCCCAGAAGATGTCGATAAAATTGTCGATACTGTGGTTCAGCGTAAAGAAATAGAGAAATATTCACATCTCGCAACGTTAGATGAAATCAAAGAAAATGACTATAATTTGAATATCCCTAGATATGTTGACACATACGAAGAAGAGCCACCTGTTGATTTAGTGGCGCTAAACAATGACATTAAAAATACTAACGAGGAAATAAAAAAAGTAGAAGCTGAGTTATTAGCTATGCTTGATGACCTGGTGGTAACGGAAGAAACCCAAGCACTGATAGATGCCACGAAAGAGGTGTTTGGAGGATGAAGGACGAGATGAAAAAGGTCCCTCGGCTCCGGTTTCGTGGTTTTAGTGAAGATTGGGAACTGTGTAAGTTGGGAACTCTAGCAGAAATTGTTCGAGGAGCTTCTCCTAGACCAATTCAAGACTCTAAGTGGTTTGATAATACCTCAGACGTTGGTTGGCTACGAATTTCTGACGTGACTGAACAAAATGGAAGAATTTATAAATTAGAGCAAAAACTTTCAAAAGCCGGCCAAGAAAAAACGAGAGTTTTAAGAAAACCACATTTACTGTTAAGTATTGCAGCAACAGTAGGTAAACCTGTTGTTAATTATGTCAATACTGGTGTACACGATGGTTTTTTGATTTTTTTAAATCCATTATTTGATAGAGAATTTATGTTTCAATGGTTAGAAATGTTTACGCCTAAATGGCAAAAATATGGACAGCCAGGAAGCCAATTAAACTTAAATTCAGAGCTTGTTAGAAATCAAGAGTTAAGAATGCCATCAACTAACGAACAAGAAAAAATAGGAATGCTATTCAAATACCTTGATGATACTATCACACTTCATCAGCGTAAGTTAGAGCAGTTGAAAGAGTTGAAGAAAGCGTATTTGCAAGTAATGTTCCCTGCAAAAGATGAACGAGTACCTAAGGTTCGTTTTGCTGCTTTTGAGGGGGAGTGGGCGCATCGTAAGTTAGGAGAAATTACAGAATCCTTCTCTGGTGGCACACCTACCGCAGGAAAATCTGAATATTATGGTGGGGATATTCCATTTATCCGTTCAGGTGAAATTTCGTCTGATTCAACCGAATTGTTTATTACAGAAAATGGATTAAATAGTTCATCAGCTAAGATGGTTAAAGTTGGGGATATCCTCTATGCACTGTATGGTGCAACAAGCGGAGAAGTTGGGATATCTAAAATCACAGGTGCAATTAACCAAGCTATTTTAGCAATACGTCCAAGCAAAAATGACAATTCGTACTTAATTATTCAATGGCTAAGAAAACAAAAAAATACAATTATTTCTACCTATCTTCAAGGAGGACAAGGAAATTTATCCAGTTCAATAGTAAAAAATTTGATTATTATGCTTCCACAGAATAAAGAAGAACAAGAGAAAGTGGGAATATTCTTTAAGCGATTAGACGATATCATTACTCTTCATCAAAATAAATTAGAGCAATTAAAGGACTTGAAAACATCTTACCTCCAAAATATGTTCATATAAAACTGAATATTTACACACTTTCCTACCTCCGAGATAATAAAAAAGATGATTCTTTCATCAACAATTATCGAGGAGGTTTTATTTTGGTTAAGAGAAAGAGAACAGAGCAGTTATTTCATGAGTATTTTAGTGAATGGGTGGAGCTATATAAGGTAGGGGCGATTCGGGATATTTCGTTGCAAAAATATTATATTGCGGAACAACGGCTTGCTGAGTTAGCACCTGGTTTAAAAGTAAAACATTTGGATCGGCAACGGTATCAGCAGTTGTTAAATGACTATGCGTTAACCCACGAACGGCAGACAACTATGGATTTTCATCATCAATTAAAAGGGGCAATTTTAGATGCAGTCGATGAAGGACTTATTTCAAAAAATCCAACGCGAAAAATTGTCATTAAAGGAAAAGCACCACGTCCTAAAAAATCAAAATTTTTAAATCAATTTGAAGTTCAAGCTCTTTTGAAAGAATTAGAGTTAGGCGAGCAACTAAACTGGGATTGGTTTATTTTATTGGTAGTTAAAACGGGCCTACGCTTTTCCGAAGCATTGGCGCTAACGCCAAAAGATTT
>OAUO01000286.1_pt1 | contig 31475 bp, 36 predicted proteins | sample 1495191 | NCBI WGS metagenome assembly OAUO01 (sample SAMEA2580046, study PRJEB22360) | human gut metagenome | biome: human gut; feature: human-associated habitat; material: faeces | place: Denmark | collected 2008/2010 | reverse complement strand
GTCGGGCCGGCGGGATTTGAACCCGCGACCCCTTGACCCCCAGTCAAGTGCGCTACCAAACTGCGCTACGGCCCGATGGTGCAAAAGCACCGAGTAGATAATTTACCACATGGATACGATTTGGCAAATCATCGTACGTCTTGCGTGTCCTGCGGTGCTGCGCCCATGGGTTAACGGAGACAACACTGCAAGGGATAACCGCTACTTGCGCTTCTTCTTCTCTCGAATATTCACCGAGATCTGAATCGGAGTGCCTTCAAAGCCGAACTCCTCGCGCAGCTGACGCTCGATGTAACGGCGGTAACCGTGCTCAAGGAAGCCGGTGGCAAAGATCACGAAGCGCGGCGGGCGCGTGGACGCCTGCGTGGCGAACAGGATGCGCGGCTGCTTGCCGCCACGCAGCGGGTGCGGGTGGGCGGCTTGAATCCTGCCGAGGAACGCGTTGAGCTTGCCGGTGGGAATACGCTGATCCCAGGATTCCAAAGCAGTGTTCATCGCGCGAGCCAGACGGTTGGTGTGCCAACCGGTCTTGGCGGACAAGTTCACACGCTCGGCCCACATCACGCGGTCGAATTCGGTGTTCCACAGACGTTCCAGACGCTGTTTGTCGAACTCATCCATCGCATCCCACTTGTTGAACACGAGCACGATGGCACGGCCAGCGTCCACGGCGGTGGACATGACCTTCAAATCCTGATCGGAGATGGGTTGCGAGGCGTCGAACAGAATCAATGCCAGTTCGGAACGCTCGATGGCGGCCTGCGTGCGCAGGGACGAATAGTATTCCGCGCCGGTGAGCTTGTGCTGGCGACGCTTGATACCAGCGGTGTCGATAAACAGCCAGTCTTCACCGTCGATGTCGACGATCTCATCGACCGGGTCACGCGTGGTGCCGGCAAGATCGTTGACCACGGCACGTTCCGAACGAGCCAGTTGGTTCAGCAGGGAGGACTTGCCCACATTCGGGCGGCCCACTAGAGCCACGCGGCGCAGACCGGACGGCGTGAGATAACCGGAAGCCTTCTCCGCTTCCTTCAGCTTGCCAAGGGCCACGTCCAACAGGTCGCCCACTCCCCTGCCGTGCATGGCAGAAATGGAGTACGGTTCGCCGAGACCGAGCTTCCAGAACTCAGCGGCAAGGTATTCGCTGGCGTTGTCGTCGATTTTGTTGACGGCCAGCACGACCGGCTTGCCCGAGGCGCGCAGCATCTTGACGATACGCTCGTCGGTGGTGGTCATACCGACCTGGCCATCGACCACGAACACCACGGCATCGGCCAAGGTCACGGCGACCTGAGCCTGTGAGGCGATGGCCGATTCGATGCCTTCGACATCGGCTTCCCAGCCGCCAGTATCCACGAGCTTGAAATCGGTTCCCGCCCATTCCGCGTCATAGCTCACACGGTCACGAGTCACGCCGGGGGTGTCCTCCACCACGGCTGCACGGCGGCCAAGAATGCGATTGACCAGAGAGGACTTGCCCACGTTCGGGCGGCCGACAATAGCCAGCACGCCGACCGGCTTGGGGCCGGACTTGCGGGCTCCGTCTTCAAAGCCACGGCCGGAAATCAGCTCCTCGTCGCCTTCATCGAGATCGTAGCCTTCGAGATTGGCGGCATAGCGCTCATATTCCTGATTCTCGATGGCATCTTCGATCAGCTTGATCATCACATCCAGTGTGTGTTCGAAGTCCATGTCCGAGTTGTCGATGGTGGTCACACCGTCGGCGGCGCTCAGGAAGCTGGTGACCTTGGAATCGGCTTTATCTCGTGCGGCGACATCCTCGGCTCCCACGCCCTTGACAGCCTGACCGGTGCGGCGAGCCTGACGGACCTCCTCACGGGCGGTCAGCAGAATACGCACTTCGGCATCAGGAGCCACCACGGTGGTGATGTCACGGCCCTCGGCCACAACACCCAGTCCACCAGAGAAGGAATCGAGCGACGCCTCGCGTGCGATGTACGCGCGCTGCGCTGCAATGAGCACGTTCCTGACCGGAATGACGTTCGACACTTTGGACACGTGCGTGGACACCTCAGTGGAACGAATCGCCTCGGAGATGTCCTCGCCATCGGCGTACACGCGGGGATCGTCAGGATCCACGGAAATATCGAAATGGTCTCCGGTGAAGAACTCCCCCACCGTTTCGGTGATGACACGCTCATCCACGGTCTCGGCATCAAGGTCGATGCCGCTTTTCAGGCACCACCACGCGCAGGCGCGGTACATTGCGCCCGTATCCAGGTATGCATAGTTGAAGTACTTGGCCAGCGCCTTGGACGTGGATGATTTGCCCACGCCGGCGGGGCCGTCGATGGCAACGCGAATCACAGTCCGACCTCCTTGGACAGCGAACGAACCTCGGCCTGAGACAACACGCGGTATGAGCCGGGCTTTAACTCACCAAGCTTGATCGGGCCGATTTGGGTGCGTACCAGACGCTTGACCGGGAAGCCGATGGAACCGAAGATACGACGCACGATACGGTTCTTGCCGGAATGCAGCACCACTTTGACCATGGTGAAGTCACGGGAGGAATCAATGATCGCGCAGTGGTCGAGCTTAATCCATCCATCATCGAGCTGTACACCGGTGGTCACGAGCCTGCGGCACACCGTGCCGGAGATGCGGCCTTCCAGCGTGGCGATATAAGTCTTTTCCACCTCGTACTTGGGGTGCATGACGTGCTGCGACAATTCGCCGTCATTTGTCATGAGAATAAGGCCTTCGGAATCGTAATCCAGACGGCCCATGTGGAAAATGCGTTCATACTTGTCGCCCACAATGTCACGCAGCGTGTAGCGACCTTTCGGGTCATCCATGGCGGAAAGCACCTTACGGGGCTTGTTCAGAGCCAAGGTAACGTGATTTGGGTTGACCCGGACTCGGGAACCATCCACGCGAACCTGCTGCTTATGCGGGTCGACGCGGGTGCCGAGTTCGGTAACAAGTTCGCCATCGACCTCAACACGACCTTCGGTGATCATATCCTCGCACTTGCGGCGGGAACCGAAGCCCGCTTGAGCAAGCAGCTTCTGCAGTCGAATGGCATTGGAATCATCATACGCGCTTCTGGCGCGGGAATATGCGTTTGGCATCGTTCTCCCAACGTGGCCGGACAGTTTGAACGTTACTGTCAATTCTGATGGTGATATTTGATTGGCTGGCCGATTTTCTCAGCCAATTCCAACCTATATATCATACCGCAGCGGCGGACTACTGCTAGACTTGCAAACGTTTGTGCGGTTCGCCGCCTTTCGTATATCGATGAAAAGGATATTGAATCATGGAAGAAACCAAGCAACAGCCGCTGGGCCTGCGCGTGTGCGCTGAACTGGCCGGAAGTTTCCTGCTGTGCTTTGCTATTTATGCGTTCTCCACCTGGGGCTCCGCCGTGTACGGCGTCAACGTGGTATTCATGGCTGTGGCCACTGGCCTGGCCTACGCGGTAGTCACCGCCATCTTCTCCCGCATTTCCGGCGGACAGTTCAACCCGGCCGTGACTGTGGCCGCCGTACTGGCTTCCAAGACCAAGCTGGTTGACGGCATCCTGTATGTGATTGCCCAGGTCATCGGCGCCATCGCCGCAGGCTTTGCCGTGGTCAAGCTGCTGCCGACTTCCGAGCAGGTGACTTCGACCGTCTGGCTCTCCCCCGCTGTCAACGGATTCGAGAAGGGCTCCGTGTCTTACTCGCTGCTCACCCAGTATGGCATCACGTTCTCCATCACCTTGGCGATTGTCGTCGAAGTCGTTGCCTCGCTGATTGTGGTGGCTGCCGCCATGTCCACCATGGGCAAGAACGGTGAAGGCTCCGATCGTTATACAGCCACGATGGGCATTGCCTACGCCATTGCCGTGGCCATCAGCTACCCGGTGACCGGCGCCGGTCTGAATCCGGCCCGTTCCACCGGTATCGCCGTGGCCGCCGTGAATGAGGGTCTGACGCAGAACCCGCTGCAGCAGCTGTGGGTGTTCTGGATCGCTCCGGTGCTGGCTGCTGCGGTTGTGGCTTTGGTGATGATCATCGTGCAGATGGCCACCACCGCCAAGCCCAAGGCTGAGCCGACTGACGAGGGCGACATGGCTGATCTCGAAGCTGCCGATGAGCAGGCTGCAGAGGACTCAGCCGAAGATGGCGTTGCCGAGCAGGCCGTAGAAGCTGAAGTACGTGATCAGCAGGCCGATGCCGAGAGCAATGCCGATGAAGGAATCGAACGCGACTGAGCGTACTTTCCAGGGGCTCTTCTCTCGCAATGTCAAGCGAATGAGCCCGGTAATGATGGCCGTCACAGCAACGATTACTGTGGCGGCCATTGTGTATCCGAAAGCGGCAACCACCGTGGCGACAACGACGACGCCAAGCACAATCCACTCAAACCAGGGCTTACCCTCGTGATCTTCGGAAACATATGGATGATTGTGCATTGCGGTGGCTTTCTTATATGTGTTGGTTCTCTTAATACTATGGCTCCCGCTAACGGGAGCTGCCAGCGGGAGCTGACTGGGGATGGTTCACGGTGGACTACCCCCAGTCTCGTTTCACGAGACAGCTCCCGCCAGCGGGAGCCAGAAGTACCGATCAGTGGAAGAAATGGCGGGTACCGGTGAGGTACATGGTCACGCCGGCCTGCTCGGCCGCTTCGATGACCTCCTCATCGCGGATGGAACCGCCGGGCTGCACGATGGCCTTGACACCCGCATCGATAAGCACCTGAGCGCCATCGGCGAACGGGAAGAACGCGTCGGAAGCGGCAACCGCACCGGTGGCGCGATCGGCGCCATCAGCCAGTGTGTTGGCGCGGTCGACGGCCAGATGGCAGGAATCCACACGGTTGACCTGGCCCATGCCGATGCCGACCGTGGCCTGATCGTGGGCCAGCAGAATGGCGTTGGACTTCACGCAGCGAATCGCACGCCATGCGAACACAAGATCCTTGAGCGTGGCATCATCGGCGGCTTCACCGGCCACAAGCTTCCACGCATCCGGATCATCGCCAACGGCGTTGATTAAATCGGTGTCCTGCACGAGCAGACCGCCGTCAATCTGACGGATGGCCTCGTGGCCCTTCGGCGGCTCGGCCACCTTGAGGATGCGCAGGTTCTTCTTCTTGGTCTGCAGTAGTTCAAGAGCAGCCGGCTCATAGTCGGGGGCGACGATGACTTCGGTGAAGATCGGGCGCACGCTCTCGGCCATTTCAAGGGTGACCGTGGAGTTGCAGGCGATCACGCCGCCGTAGGCGCTCATCGGGTCGCAGGCGTGGGCCTTCTTGTGGGCTTCGGCAGCAGTGGCACCGATAGCCAGACCACACGGGTTGTTGTGCTTGACCACAGCCACGGCGATGGAGGGAGCCATATCCCACACGGTACGCCATGCGGCGTCGGCATCCACATAATTGTTGTAGCTCATCGGCTTGCCGCCAAGCTGCTCGGCGTGGGCGAAACCGGTCTGGTTGAGCGGGTCCACGTACAGAGCGGCCTGCTGGTGGGAGTTCTCGCCGTAGCGCAGGGTGTGCGCACGATCCCACGTGCGGGTGAACTGGGCCGGGAACTTGGCTGGATCGACCTCGGTGCCCTGATCGTCCTTGTCCACTTCGACGGCGTCCAGGGAAGCCGGCTTCGGCCAGTGCTTGGCGGTCCACTCATTGATGGTGGCGTCATAGGCGGCGGTGTGGGCGAAGGCCTTGGCTGCAAGCCACTTGCGCTCATCCAGGGAGAAACCGGTGCCATCGGCCACACGGGTAGCGACCAGCGCATAGTCGGCCGGATCGGTGACGATGGCCACGGTGGCGTGATTCTTGGCGGCGCCTCGCACCATGGACGGGCCACCAATGTCGATCTTCTCGATGGTGTCGGCCTCATTGGCTCCGGAGCGCACGGTATCGGCGAACGGATACAGGTTGACAACCACCAGATCGAACGGCTTGATGCCGAACTCCTCGAGCTGCTTGGCATGCTCAGGGTTGGTCATATCGGCCAGAATGCCGGCGTGAATGTATGGGTGCAGCGTCTTGACGCGGCCATCGAGGCATTCGGGGAATCCAGTGACATCAGACACCTCAGTGACATGAACTCCCAGTTCGGCCAGCTTCTTGGCGGTCGAACCGGTGGACACAACCTCGGTGCCTGCCTTCACGAACGCGTCGGCGAGAACTTCGATGCCTTCCTTATGAAAGACGGAAACCAGTGCTCGACGTATCGGCCGGTTCGTGTTTGTCATCCTGTTCCTCCTTGGATTCTTGTGATTGTTGCACGTTGGCATCAGACCGTGTCCGACGGGGATCGACGGTTTGATGGGACGTGGTGCGAGAAGCCTTGACTCTCTCGATTATCCAGCCTATCGAAAAAACAAGCGCTGTGCCAACTATTGCGATGAGCCAGGCCACGGCAAGTCCCCATGCCATAGGATGGCCTACGGCACGCGTGGAGGCCATGACATCCACACCGACATGGGCGAGCCTATGCTGGCCCAATGATCCGTTGGAAATGGCGAACAGCAGCGTTGCGATCAGTGAGGTGAGCATGGCGCTCAAGCAGAACGAGCCAGCGGCATAAATGAGGGATGCCAATACGGAGCCGCGCTTGGAAGCATCTCGTATATTCAGTGGACGGCAGGCGAATCCCTGCGGCAGGATAATCATCAGTAGGCCGGCAATACAGGCGATGCCCAGCGGAATTTCCAGCATTACTGTGCGCCATAGATTATCGGCAATGGGCTCAGGGAGTATGCCGAAGGCCGGTACTGCGGGCAGACCGTTGGACTGCCCCATCCAGAGTGTGAAGTTGGCGAGTTCGCCAATGGAGAATCCTGCTCCGAACAACCAAGAGATCGCCCATAGCATGAGATTCGGCAGCCAAATCAGCATGGCAAGCGTGGTGAGGATGCGCGATCCGTTTTCCATGCCGGACAATTCGAATACGGATACCACTGCGGCATGATTGCGTACGGTCCATGTGATGACGGTAATCAGACCGATGAGCAGGTTGATAGCGAGTATGGCGAATGCCAGAATAACGCCTGATTTCAGGCATCTGACCACTTGCTCGGAAACCTGCTCGCGCATCCATGCGATTGCCGCTTTGACCCTACTGGACTGTGGCAGAGCGGCTCCAAGATACGCCACAGTGAATGTCGCGGCGCTCTTGAGCAATATCATCCATTGCTCGTCGACCAGACTCAGACTTACCTGCACCGATGAAGCGAATACCGCATTGATGGCCAGCCATACCACCAATCCCACAACATAGGAATGCACAGCGAATGCTTTGAATCGTGCTATGCAAGTGGCAATAAGCCATATGAGCAGCACGGTGAGCAGCAACGGTGTGATGGTGAGCGTGAAGGAGTCGGTGCTGAACCCCGATCCCTCGCTGAGCAGCACGATGGCCTGCGTCAGGTTAGTGGTGCCAGCGGTAAGATTGTCGCCCCCCTCCTCCATGGAGATGACGAGCAACATCAGTGCGATGTAACAGCCCAAGGCGATGGCATAGATGGTCATGGATACGAGGGCGGCTGCCGCACCTCGTACCCATTGGCGAATCCTGTCTTTCATCACGATGGGTTGTGGCCGATCAGTTGATGGAAGCCTTGGCAAGTACGTCACGCATAATCTGGGCAGCCTGGCCCGGGGTCTTGCCCACGGGAATGCCGGCCGCTTCGAGCGCGTTCTTCTTGTCCTGAGCGGTGCCCTTGCCGCCGGAGACGATGGCGCCGGCATGGCCCATCTGCTTGCCTTCGGGGGCGGTGAAACCGGCGATGTAGGCCACAACCGGCTTGGTCATATGTTCCTTGGCCCAAGCAGCGGCATCCTGTTCGGCAAAACCGCCGATTTCGCCGATCATCATTACGGCCTTGGTGTCAGGGTCAGCTTCGAAAGCCTGCAGCGCTTCGAGCAGTGTAGTGCCGACGATGGGATCGCCACCGGCGCCGAGGCATGCGGTGAAGCCGATATCGGACAGTTCGCCCATCAGCTGGTAGGTCAGGGTGCCGGACTTGGAAACCAGTCCGAGCGGGCCGCGGCCAACGATGTCATCAGGAATAATGCCCAGATTGACGCCCGGATTGCCGAGCGTGATCAGACCGGGGCAGTTCGGGCCGATAATACGCACGCCCTTGCGCAGGGCGAGCTCAACAAAGTAGGCGGAATCCGCTACCGGAATGCCTTCGGTGATGATCACGATAAGCTCGATGCCGGCCTCGATCGCTTCGACGACGGCGGACTTGGCGAACTTCGGCGGCACGAACACCACGCTGGCTTTGGCGCCAGTGGCTTCACGGGCCTCGTCGCAGGTGGCGAACACAGGCACATCCACGTCGGTGCCGTTCTTGGCGGCCGGGAACGTGACGGACGTGCCTGCCTTGCGCGGATTCACACCGCCGACGATGTTGGTGCCGGCCTTGAGCATACGTGCGGTGTGGGTCATGCCCTGATGACCGGTCATACCCTGAACGATAACGGGGGTACTATCTTCAACGAACAGCATCAGCGAATCTCCTTGGACTGGGTCGACTCAGCGGCGAGTTCAGCGGCCTTCTGCGCCGCACCCTCCATGGTCTCGGACACGTGAATATTCGGATTATTGGCTTCGGCCAGAATGTGCAGGCCTTCGGCTGCGGCATTGCCGTCGAATCGAACGACGATGGGCTTGGAGCCGCCGAGCTTGGCGACCGCTTCGAGAATGCCGTTGGCCACTTCCACGCAGGAGGTGATGCCGCCGTACACGTTGATGAACACGGACTCGACCTGCGGGTCGGACAGCACGATTTCCAAGCTTTCGGCCATCACAGTCGCGGATGCGCCGCCGCCGATGTCCAGGAAGTTGGCAGGCTTGATGCCGCTCCCCTGCTCTTCGCCCGCGCCGGATACGGCATCCAGGGAGCTCATGACCAGGCCAGCACCGTTGCCGATTACGCCGACTTCGCCGTGCAGATGCACGTAATGCAGCCCATGCTCACGGGCGCGCTGCTCGAACGGGTCGGGAACGATCGGATCAACGAAACGGGCCCAACCGTCGTGGCGGAATGCCGCGTTGTCATCCAAGGAAATCTTGGCATCGAGCGCGCTCAGCTGCTTGGTGGATTCGTCATCCGGGTCACCGATTTTTGCGAGCGGATTGATTTCCACCAGTGTCGCGTCGTTGTCTTTGAAGCACTGCCACATCTTGAGCAGGATCTGCGCCGCCTGATCGACATCAGCATGGTAGAAACCAATGCTCGCTGCCATCTTGGTCGCAGCCTCGAGATCGAAGTCGTCGAGCGCATCGATGTGCAGACGCTTGACGACTTCGGGATGTTCTTTGGCGATTTCCTCGACTTCGGTGCCGCCGTTGGCGGTCGCTAGCACGTCGAAGTCTCGGGAGGTGCGATCCACGGAGATGGACACATAGTATTCGTGCAGGATGTTCTTGGCTTCGGCCACCAGCACGCCGGATACTTTATGGCCGTGGATGGTCATCGGCAGGATGGATTCGGATTCCAGGATGGCCTCATCGCGGTTATGCGCGATCTTGACGCCGCCGGCCTGGCCTCTGTGACCGATTTTTACCTGCGCCTTGATAACACACGGGTAGCCGATCTTATCCGCAGCCTCGGCGACTTCATGGGAGTTCTGAGCAAAGATGGCACCCGGGGTGGGGATGTCCTGCTCCTCAAGCAGCTGACGTGCCTGGTATTCGTAAAGATCCATTGATCCTTCCCTGACTAGATAATGAATCGGCCTGATGCGCGAATGCATCCATGCCGAATCCCGAAAAACTAACTATGCGAATTCTCAGGCCGGCATGGAGATCAACGAGCTACTTGGTGTTGAACCAAGCTTGCTCAGGCCGTCAAGACCTTCCAAACGCATCACGAAACTGAAGCCCACAACAGTACCGCCAGCCTTTTCGATAAGGTCGGTAGCCGCTTTGGCCGTGCCACCAGTGGCGATGAGATCATCCACAATCAATACGCGTTCGCCCTTGGAAACGGCAGTGGTCTCGATTTCAACGCTTGCTGTGCCATACTCGAGGTCGTAGGATTCGCCAATGGTTTCGGGCGGCAGCTTGCCTGCTTTACGCACGGCGATGAATCCTTTGCCCAGATGAGCGGCCATGGCCGGGCCAAACAGGAATCCGCGGGATTCGAGGCCTGCGATGGAATCGAACTCGCTGGGTGGAACCGGCAGGGCCTGCTCAAGCGCATTGAGCAGAATCCTCAGCCCTTTGGCGTCGGCGAGCACCGGCATGAAATCACGGAAAATGATGCCTTCCTTGGGAAAGTCCGGCACGGAACGCACTAGAGACACCAGATATTCGGCGTCCTCCTTGCCTACCTTGTCCAATGCATCGATGGTGATATCAGACTGTGCCATGCGTGCTCGCCTCGTATTTCTCGTACTTATGGGGTACCGAATCGAACAGTTTACTTCGTCTCGGTCTCGTTGCCGCCGTCCGTCTCAGCATCCGTGGCCTCAGAGGACTCGATGGAAGCCTCAATCGGAACCTGGCTGGCATCGTCATTCGCGGGGGTCTCGGCGTCCTCGTCGGTCAGTGGGTTGCCGTTCTCGTCAACCTCGTCGTCAGACACGTAGGCAGGACGCACATACTCGCGGGCGATGGCATTGAAACCGAAGCGAAGCTTGGAGCCTTCGGAGTCGATGACGATCTCCTCGTACTGTTCATCGACTTCGACGACCTTGCCAATCACCTGTCCGATGGTGATGACTTCAGTACCGGGCTGCAGGTTACGACGAAAATCCTGCTTCTCCTGCTGGGCCTGCTTGGATTTCTTGGACTGCCACCACATCATGCCGCCGAAGACGACGATTATGACGACAAGCATGATGTAGGAAGATGACGAACCATCCATGGGCAAACTCCTTCAAAACGAACGGTTATGGCTATGAACCGTCAGGTGTGCAAACACGAAAAGTCTAGAAGAGCTTGCTGACATCATCCTTGGGCGTAATGCCCAGATGCTGCCATGCCTTCTCGGTGGCCACGCGGCCTTTAGGCGTGCGCACCATGAATCCCTCGCGCACCAGATACGGCTCACAGACGGTTTCCACGGTTTCCGATTCCTCGCCCACCATGGCCGCGAGGTTGTTCAAGCCGACGGGACCACCGTTGAAATTGCGAACAATGGCGTTCAGCACGGCGATATCCAGCCGGTCAAGGCCTTCGGAATCAATCTGGTACAGCGCCAAGGCCTCTTTGACATCAGCTGGGTGCACGACGATAAGGTCATGCACAATGGCCCAATCCCTCACGCGGCGCAGCAGACGGTTGGCGATACGCGGCGTGCCGCGGGAACGCAATGCGAGTTCATGGGCGGAACCCTCATCAAGGTTGACCCCCAGCACGTTTGCCGAGCGTTCGATAAGCTTCTCCAACTCCTCATACGGATAGAAGTCAAGATGTGCGGTGAAGCCGAAGCGCGCACGCAACGGGCTGGGCAACATACCTTCGCGGGTGGTGGCGCCAATGACGGTGAAGCGAGGCAGAGTCAGTGGAATCGAGCTGGCGCCCGGTCCTTTGCCCACCATCACATCCACGCGAAAATCCTCCATCGCGATATACAGCAGCTCTTCGGCTGCGCGCGGCAGACGGTGGATCTCATCGATAAACAGCACTTCGCCGGTATCCAGCGAACTCAAGATCGAAGCCAGGTCGCCGGCGTGCTGCACAGCAGGGCCGGAGGTCACGCGAATCGGGACTTCAAGTTCATTGGCCACAATCATGGCCAATGTGGTCTTACCGAGGCCTGGAGGGCCGGCAAGCAGTATGTGATCCGGCGGCACGTCACGTTTGCGGGCTGCGTCGAGAAACAGCTGGAGCTGGGCCTTGAGCCGGGGCTGCCCGATGAACCCCTCAAGCACATGCGGGCGGAGCTCTTCATCACTGACCGGCTCGTTGCCTATCGGTTGCGAAGACACCATGCGCAATGATTCTTCATTGGCTCCAGTGTTGGATGTGCCGTAGTTCATGTCCTTGCTCATCAGCGGCCCCTATCCATCAGTGCGAGTGCTAGGCGCAGCACGCGCGGCACATCGTCGGTGGCAAGCGGTGTCGGTATGTCGTTGTCCTCGCAGGCTTCAGCCACGGCCTGCTGGGCGTCCTGCTGACGCCAGCCCAGCGAAATCAGACCTTCAATGACCTGCTCCATGCCGGTGTCCACCTGCGCCTGAACCTTGGCGCCTGACGGTGAAGCTCCCTCGATCTGGCTCAGGTCAATGGAGCCCTTGAGTTCGAGGATGATTTTCTGGGCACCCTTTTTGCCCAATCCCGGTGCCTTGGCCAGCGCGGCGGCATCGTTGTCGGCGATGGCCCGGGCAAGCTGGCCAGCCGTCAGTGTGGAGAGCAGCGACTGCGCGACCTTTGGTCCGATGCCGGATACTTTGATGAGCTGCAGGAACGTTTTCTTGGAGGCCTGATCAAGGAAGCCATGTAACGTGACGGCATCCTGAGAAAGATTCATATACGTGTAGACGCGCGCCTCCGTTCCGGTGTGCAGACGGCTGAGGTCGGTGGCGGACATACGTACCTCGTATCCCACTCCCCCAACATCGATCAATGCGGTATCGGCTTCAACCGATTCGACCCGCCCGGTCAGCATGCCGATCATACAGACGCTCCTTTAAGGATTCGAACAACTGTTCGAAAGTATACTACATGCCTCGGTCGTGGTTCATGCGGCGGCGCGCGGAGTTCTGCGCGGCCTCGGCCCATTGGCGTTGCGCGGCGGTCAGATGCTGCTCGCGCTCGCCGCCCTGCAGAGCTCCAGCTGGGCGCAGTGCGTGGCAGATAGCCAAGGCCAGGGCGTCGGCGGCATCGGCGGGGGGGGGGGGGCTGGGGGGGTGGAGAAGAGGCGGTGCGTCTTTTCGGCGGGCGTAGGCATCTTGGTCAGATTGAGAATGCGCGTCACCATGCGTTCGACCTGTATCTTCTGAGCTTGGCCATTGCCGGTGATGGCCAGCTTTGCTTCGGTCGGGGTATGCAGCGCCACGGGAATATTGCGTTGCGCGGCTGCGAGCATGGCAAGACCGGCGGCCTGTGCGGTGCCGAGCACAGTGTTGCGATTCGACTGGGCGAACACACGTTCGATGGACACGGCATCGGGTGCAAAGCGATCCATCTTCTCGGACAGGCCGTTATAGATGGCCAAAAGACGCAGATCCTGGGTGATGTCCGGCGAGGACCGCACCACGTCCACGTGAATAAACGAAAGCCGGCGGTGCTCGCCGGCTTCGATCACGCCGACCCCGCAGCGTGTAAGCCCGGGGTCGACGCCAAGGATAATCACGAGGATTACTCCTCGTCGAGCTGGGCCATCACCTCGTCGGAGGCGGTCCAGTTGGAGTAGATGTTCTGCACATCGTCGAGGTCATCGAGGTTGTCGATGAGCTTGGACACCTTGCGTGCATCCTCGAGGCTCAGCTCGACCTCGTTCTTTGGCTGCATGACCTGGTCGGCGGAATCGTAGTCGAAACCGGCGTCCTGCAGAGCCTTGCGCACGGTGAACAGATCGGACGGGCCGGTGATGACGGTGTAGACCTCATCGTCATCGGTGACGTCCTCGGCGCCAGCCTCGGCTGCGGTCTCGAACAGCTTGTCGAAGTCCACGCCTTCGGACGGAACCACGATCTGGCCCTTGCGCTCAAAGTTGAAGGACACGGAGCCGGAGGTGGCCAGGGAGCCGTTGCCCTTGGTCAGGGTGGAACGCACTTCGGCGGCCGCACGGTTGCGGTTGTCGGTCAGGCACTCGATGATGAGGCCCACGCCAGCGGGAGCGTAGCCCTCGTAGACGATGTCCTCGTAGTTGGCGGCACCGTCTTCGTCACCGGCACCACGCTTGACGGCGCGGGCGATGTTGTCGGCCGGCATGGAGGCCTTCTTGGCCTTGTAGATGGCGTCGTACAGGGACGGGTTGCCGTCTGGGTCGCCACCGCCGAGGCGGGCGGCGATTTCGATGTTCTTGATGAGCTTGGCGAAGAGCTTGCCGCGCTTGGCGTCGATGGCGGCCTTCTTGTGCTTGGTGGTCGCCCACTTGGAATGACCTGACATAATGCTCCTAGCAGTAATAAACGGATGATGTCAAACGAAACGATTGTAGGCCGTTAATCAGACATACCCGTGATGTTTTCGATTGTCTTTTTGAATCATGCGCTGGTTCGACCAGATGCATGAGGGTATCGTGCCGGTATCAGACGAGCGGCAGATGGTAGTCGGAAGCCAGCTGTGCAAACGCTTTGGCATACGCATCCCGCTGATCGGACAGCAGAATCGGCATGGTGCGCGTTTGGGCGACGATGGGCATGAAGTTCGCGTCACCGTTCCAGCGCGGCACCACATGCTGATGCAGATGGGCCGCGACCCCTGCGCCCGCTACCTCGCCCTGATTGATGCCGATATTGTATCCGTCCGGATGGGAGACGGTCTCCATCACCTTCATGGCGAGGGTGGTGGCCTTCTCGAACTCGAACAATTCGGCGTCGTCAAGTTCGGTGATGAATCCGACGTGACGGTACGGGCAAATCATGAGATGCCCGACGTTATACGGGTAGAGGTTCATGATGGCGAACACGTGCGTGCCGCGCCAGGCGATGAGGCCGTCTTCGTCGGACTTCTTCGGTCCGGCGCAGAACGGACATTCCTCCGACTTGGGTTTGGTCGGACGATCCTCGCTGTTGCGCAGCACATAGGTCATGCGCTGCGGGGTCCACAGTCGTTCGACCGTGTCTTCCTGAGGCGGGAAGTCCGCCGGATCATCGACACGCACGTCAGCCATCATGTATTCCTTTACTCAGCTACAGCGGCGTTGAAGTCGTCGGCGGAGTTCACCTGGACGCGCTTGGCGATCACGGCGAGGATCTGCTCGCGAGCCTTGTCCACCGGTACGCCGTTGAGCTGGCTGCCGTCGCGGAAGCGGAAGCTCACCGCGTTGTTGTTCATGTCTTCCTCACCGACGATGAGGATGAACGGCACTTTGGACTTGGAGGCGTTGCGAATCTTTTTGCCGAAGCGGTCATCGGAGTAGTCGATCTCGCAACGGACCATCTCATCCTCGAGGGACTTGACGAAACCGGCCAGATGCGGGGCGAACTCGTCGGCAACCGGCACGCCGAGCACCTGCACGGGGGCCAGCCACGCCGGGAAGGCGCCAGCGTAGTGCTCGAGCAGCACGGCGAAGAAGCGTTCGATGGAGCCGAACAGGGCGCGGTGAATCATCACCGGACGCTGATGGGTGCCGTCCTTCGCGATGTACTCAAGCTGGAAACGCTCGGGCAGGTTGAAGTCGAGCTGGATGGTCGAGACCTGCCAAGTACGGCCGATGGCGTCACGGGCCTGCACGGAGATCTTCGGGCCGTAGAAGGCGGCCCCGCCCGGATCGGCCACGAGGTCGAGGTGGGATGCCTCGGCGACCTCACGCAGGGTACGGGTGGCCTCCTCCCAGATCTCGTCGGAGCCGACGTACTTATCCGGATCCTTGGTGGAGAGCTCCAAGTAGAAGTCGGACAGACCGAAGTCCTTGAGCAGGTTCAGCACGAAGGTCAGCAGGCTGGTCAGCTCGTCCTTCATCTGCTCGCGGGTGCAGTAGATGTGGGAATCGTCCTGAGTCAAGCCACGCACACGGGTCAGGCCATGGACCTCGCCGGACTTCTCGTAGCGGTACACGGTACCGAACTCGAAGAGGCGCAGCGGCAGCTCACGGTAGGAGCGCTGGCGCGACTTGAAGATCAGGTTGTGCATCGGGCAGTTCATCGGCTTGAGGTAGTAGTCGAAGCCGGGCTTGGTCACGTTGCCGTCCGCGTCGTACTCCTCATCGAGGTGCATCGGCGGGTACATGCCATCCTTGTACCAGTGCAGGTGACCGGAAGTCTCGTACAGACCACCCTTGGTGATATGCGGGGTCTGCACGAAGCTGTAGTGGTGCTTGCGGTGCATTTCGCGGGAGTAGTCCTCCATCGCGTTGATCACGGCAGCGCCCTTCGGATGGAACACAGCCAGACCGGGGCCGATCTCGTCCGGGAAGGAGAACAGGTCCATCTCGGCGCCGAGCTTGCGGTGGTCTCGCTTGGCGGCTTCCTCCAGACGGGTCTGGTATGCCTTGAGATCTTCCTTGTTGGCCCAAGCGGTGCCGTAGATGCGCTGCATGGTCGGGTTCTTCTCGCTGCCACGCCAGTAGGCAGCGGCTGAACGCTCAATCTTGAAAGCCTTGATGTAGCGGGTGTTCGGTAGGTGCGGGCCGCGGCACAGGTCCTTCCAGACCACATTGCCGTCACGGTCGACGTTGTCGTAGAAGCTGAGTTCCTTCTCGGAAATCTCGGTGGCGGCGGCCGGGTCGAGGTGTGCTTCCTTGTCTTCGATCAGCTCGATCTTGAAGGGCTGGCCGGCCTCTTCCTTCAGGGCCTCTTCCTCGGTCACGGAACGGCGGCGGAAGGACTGGGAGGACTTGATGATGCGCTGCATGCGCTTCTCGATGTCCTTGAGGTCTTCCGGGGTGAAGGGCTTGTCAACCTGGAAATCGTAGTAGAAGCCGTCCTTGATCACCGGGCCGACACCGAGCTTGGCGTTCGGATAGACCTCCTGCACGGCCTGGGCCATGACGTGGGTGGCCGAGTGACGCATGATCGCGAGGCCGTCTTCGGAATCGAGCGTGATGGGCTCTACGGTGTCGCCGTCGGCAAGCGGCGTGTACAGGTCACGGTTTTCGCCGTTGAGCTTGACCGCAACGATGTTCTTGTCTTCTGCGAACAATTCGACGCCGGTAGTGGTTGCTTCCACCTCCTTTGCTTCGCCGTTGACTGTGATGGAGATGGTAGCTTGCGCCATGATTTGTCCTTTGCTATCGGGGTCCGCGGTACTAATGTGCAGGCCTGGACTGGGTAATCAACGTAGGCCACGATAGGTTGGGTGTACGACATTTGGCAAAGCCTGAACAAATACGAAAAAACCTCGCCGGAGCGAGGTTTTGGTGGAGCGGACAACGGGACTCGAACCCGCGGTCTCAACCTTGGCAAGGTTGCGCTTTACCAACTAAGCTATGTCCGCAAAGGATTCCGCCGTGAGAAGCGGATTCCAGTGGGCGATGTAGGAATCGAACCTACGACCCCTTCGGTGTGAACGAAGTGCGCTAGCCGCTGCGCCAATCGCCCGAAATCAATCGGTATTCAGTTATGCGAGCCGAATTGCTTCGGTCTGCGTGGGCGATACAAGATTCGAACTTGTGACCCCTTCCGTGTCAGGGAAGTGCGCTACCACTGCGCCAACCGCCCGGGTCATGCTCCTGCAAGCGAATTTCTTCGTCTGCCTGAGAGGTGGGTACGAGAGTCGAACTCGTCTATACGGCTTTGCAGGCCGCTGCCTAACCGCTTGGCTAACCCACCGTAAGGTCTGTCAACTCATCGGACCTAGAGCGGACAACGGGACTCGAACCCGCGGTCTCAACCTTGGCAAGGTTGCGCTTTACCAACTAAGCTATGTCCGCATGTGCCTCACAAGGCTTTCCCCCGCTCAAAGCACGAGTGTTTACTATACTCACAAGCGTGTAGTTCGTCCAGCTGCGGCGTGTCGTTTCTGGTGTGCCGTTCTTGACTCCTCGCTTATGGCTGAAGCAAACATATATGACATCAAGTCCACGTTACTCTAGAGGTATGAGTGAAGATGCGAATACCCCAAGTTCGGTGATGATCGCCGCTTTCGAGGGATGGAATGATGCTTGCCAGGCGGCTTCGAACGTCGTCCGTTATCTGGTCAAGCATTACGAATCCCGTGAGATTCGCCATATAGACTGCGACGCCTTCTATGACTATCAGGTGTCTCGTCCCATGCTGTGCCATGTATCCGGTCGTACTAATCTTATTTGGCCGCAGACTACGTTCTACGAGATTGTGCTTGATGAGGGGCATCGAATATTTGCCCAAATCGCGCCTGAGCCTAACTACCGCTGGAAGGAATACTGCAGCCAGAGTCTCGCCATCGCTGAAGAACTCGATGTGGATGGTGTGATTACTCTCGGCTCGATGTTCTCTGATTGCCCCCATACCAGGCCTCTGCCCATTTCCGTGAGCGACGGCAATTGCCAGTGTGAGGGAGACCGGGAATACAACGGTCCTGTGGGCATCCCCACCGTGCTGGATATTTTCGCTGCGGAACGTGGCATGTTCCATGCCTCCATGTGGGTTTCCATCCCCCAATATCTCGGCAGCGACGAATGCGCGGCGGGCACCATGCGCCTGCTTGATGCTTTGGGGCATCGCATCGGTTTCTCTTTTGATGTCAGCGAGTTGGAACGCAAGGCTGAACAATGGAAATCACAGGCATCGGTACTGGTGCGTTGCAACGAGCAGATGCAGGATTATGTGACCCATCTTGAGCATGATTATGACCTGAAGCAGAAGGCCGATGCCGAGGCCTCGCTGGGCGCGCCCCAAGCGGAACAGCTCGTCAAAGAGGCCGAGGCGTTCCTACGCCAAATGGGTAGCTGACCTGAGAATACAATAATGCTCCCGCCGGCGAGAGCTGTCGGCATAGCCGACTGAGGGTGGTCACTGGGTATTCCAGACAGAACCACCTTCAGACCCGCAAAGCGAGCCAGCTCCTGCCAGCGGGAGCATTATTGACGATGCAGTGTTTCTTTAAGCCGCTGCGGCCACTGACGGGTCGATGGCCGGCAACACACCGGCGATCAGCAGGAGGGCAACCACCACTGCCAAGGCGATGCGGTAGATGGCGAACGCCTTGTAGGAGAACGTGGAAACGAACTTCAGGAATCCGATGATCACGATGTAGCCCAGAATAAAGCTGATGACCATGGCGATCAGTGTGGGACCCCAGCCGGGGAACATCGCATCGGTCTTGTAGTCCTTGACAGCCTTGACGGCCTCAAGCAGACCGGAACCGAATACGGCGGGAATGGCCATCAGGAAGCTCAAACGCACAGCGGCCTCACGCTCATAGCCAAGCGCACGGCCCACGGTGATGGTGCCGCCCGAACGGGAAACGCCAGGAATCAGGGCCATGGACTGACCTAGACCAAAGAGGAACGCATCACGATACGTCATATCGTCCATGGTCTTGGTCTGCTTGGCGCGGGCATCCACAACCCACAGCAGAATGCCGAACAGCAGCAGCACGGTCGCGGTGATCCACAGGTTACGCAGCGTGGTCTCGATGACGTTCTGCAGAGTGAAGCCAAGAATCACAATCGGAATCGAGCCGACGATGATATTCCAGCCGAGCGTGGCATAGTTGTCGCCACGGCCCATGCGGGCCTTCCAGTCCTTGCCGTTCTTGCCGAACAGGCATGCGAACCAGTGAGTAAGAATATTGGCGATGTCATGGCGGAAATACAGAATAACCGCCAGCTCAGTACCAATCTGGATGATGGCAGTGAAAGCAGCGCCGGGGTCGGAGTCCAACATCAAATCACCGACGATGCGGATATGCGCGCTGGACGATACCGGCAGATACTCGGTAAGTGCCTGAACGATGCCGAGAACAATCGCTTGGAAGAGGTTCATAATTCCTCGAGATTTCTCTATACGTAATGTGTTATGACGTTGAACACCCTACCGGTTGGGGTGTAGAACAGCACTAAGAATTGGTAACATGCACGGCTTCTACAATGAACACGAGTGCAAAACGTCACAACCATGCTGGAGGGAACGGCTATGAGTACATATCGTAAAAGCAGGGCTTTTGCTCCTCAGGGATTCTTCGAATGCGAAGGACGCGGACTGCAATGGTTGGGTGCCGCGCATGCACAGGGTGGCCCGCGTGTGGTGCAGGTCTATGACTGGAGCAAAGACCATCTCGACATCGAGCGAGTGAACAGCTCCTCCCCCACGGCCAAGGCAGCATTGGAATTCGGCGCGGCGCTCGCACGCATGCATGATGCCGGTGCCGAATATTTCGGTTCTGCGCCGGAAGGATATGACGGCACATGCTACTTCGGGCCGTTGCAGGATCCGGTAAAGATGGATACCGGCGAATGGACCGATCCCATCAGCTACTTTGCTGATGGCCGTCTGCGCCCGATGGTCGAGCTTGGCGTCAAGCGCGGTGAACTTGACCAGCGTGATGTCGATCTGACGGAAAAGGTAATCGAGGCATTGCCTGACATCATGGGCCGTGCCGCCGAAGACACGCCAGCCCGCATCCACGGTGATTTGTGGAGTGGCAATGTGATGTGGACTGCTGATTCCGGACAGACCGAGGCCGTGCTCATCGACCCGGCGGCACATGGTGGTCACCGTGAAGAGGATCTGGCCATGCTGCACCTGTTCGGTATGAGTTATTTGACGCAGATTACCGAGGGCTATCAGTCGGTGCATCCGCTGAAGGCTGGATGGCAGGATCGCATCACGCTCTGGCAGCTCTACCCCATTGCCGGCCATTGTGTGTTCTTCGGCGGCGGCTACGTTAACGAATATCGCTCCATGTGCCGCTCACTGCTGAAATAGTTAGCGGCACTTGGCATCCCTCTCTGAAGGGAACTGTCGTCGCTAGACAACTGAGGGGGAGCTTGCGGATGTACCCGAGCTCCCCCTCAGTCAGCTTCACTGCCAGTCCCCCCACCTCGGAGAGGGGCGCCAAGAACGAATCAGCTCAAGGCATCCTTTAACTTGCTGAAGAACCACCGTTTGCAGGAATGGCGTGATTCCAACGTTTCTGAGGGTTTCAAGCATGTTCCAAAACGTTTTTGCCCACATTTTGCCCACATTCTTCCACGCCCGTCTCCACCTGCACGGCGGCATCGAGCAGACGGGCCACGTCCATCAGGTCGCTGTCGAACAGATCCGCGTACACGTCCAACGTCATCGAGGCATTCTTGTGGCCCAGCATCCTCTGTAAGGCCTTGACGTTCGCGCCCGCGTGCACGGCCAGCGAGGCGGCGGTGTGACGCAGGTCATGAGGCGTGGGCCATTCCTCCTTCGGCCAGCCCAGGCGCACCAGCGCGTGATACCACCAGCCGGTCGTCTTCGCCGTGCTCTGCTTCATGATCGGGCCGCCCCGCAGATCACGGAACACTCTTTCGTCCGGTTCGCGTTCCCCGCATATCGGTTTCAACGCCTCCATGACGATGAGAGGCACGGGCACGTCGCGTTCCTCACTGTTCTTCGGAGTGCCCTCGACCCATCTTGCCCCGACGTACACGAGGTTGCCGCCCACATGCAGCACTCCCCGACCGAAGTCCAGGTCACGGGCCTTCAACGCCGCCGCCTCGCCCCAGCGCAATCCGCAGAAGCCCAGTGTCAGCACGAGCGCCCGCCGCTCCTTCCCCAGATGCTTTCCCCTGGAGCATTCGTCGGCGAATGCGAGCAGCCGGGATATGGTCAGGTACACGCGACGGCTCTTGCACCTCGGCAGCTTGGGGAGTTCAACGTTTTCACAGGGGTTGTCGAGTATGAGCCTGTCCCGGACGGCCATGCGGCAGATGCCGAGCATGGTCTGGTACGGGCGTCTCACGGATGGAGCGCCGGCGCTCGCGATGATGTCGCTGATCCACGCCTGGACCTCGGCGCGGGTGATGGCGCCGATCCGACGATCGGCCCAACGCTCCTCGCAGTAGAGCCGCCATGCTTCCGTGGCGTTGACCCGTGTGGTTTCCTTCCAAAACGGCCATTTCTCCTTCAGCCATTGCTCGTAGAGGTCTCCAACACGTCGTTTGCCGTCCTCCGGGTCAACATAGCTGTTGGTGGCCTTGGCGATGGTGACGTGCTCGGCCGCCCAGTTCTCCGCGTCGATCTTGCGGCGGAAACCCCTCTTGTCGGTTTGCGCGCCGCCGGGTTTCCGGTAGCGGACGCGCCAGCGGTTTTCGCCCTTTGAGGTCCTGTATCTGGTGACGTTCGCCATCAGTCCACCTCCATGCTGTCCACTTGGAATCTCAGGGTTGGTCGGATAGTATGCGAATTAAAGGAAAGGTATGGTCGATGGATAATGAGCAACAATCCAATCCTGAAGGGCATGACGAGGGGCGCGCAAATAGTAGTGACCCGCAAGGTGGAGCGGAGGTCGTTCACGCCGGCGACAGCAGTACAGCTCCAGACGAAAGCCTGGGAAATGGTGGGCGACAGCCTGCGCAGAGCGATGGACAAGGAATCGACCTCAACGCGATAGCGATTGCGGCACGCTCTGGCCCACTGCCTTCCGTCGAAGAATACGCAGGTTATGAGAGGGTGCTTCCCGGTGCCGCTGATCGCATACTGGCCATGGCCGAAAAATCGTTGGACGTCGAGATATCGGACAGAAAAGCAGCAACAGCAATGGAGGCCGCTGACCATAAGGCCGAAAACCTCAGTATGCTCATTACTTCCGTTGCCTTTTCGTTCCTGCCTTGGATGGCTTTTGGAGCCGCTATAGTTTGCGCGGCCTTTGGAAACAATGTCGGTACGTTCATTGGAAGCATAGTTGGCGTCTTTTCCGCTGGTCCTCAGCTTATCGACGCCGTAAAACGTAAACGCAAATAGCATTTCGGGTATGGCTTCGCCCCGTGTAGGATGGGAGGCGAAGCGTCCTCCTTTCTGATAAGCAAGCTGGTCGATGTTTCACACGCCCTGCCGATGTTCCAGATCGACAGGGCAATTCTTTTTCTATCGATTGACCACGTAATTCGGGTCGGTGACTATATAGGAGTAGTTGTCCTCCCCGCCGGTGCCGGAATACACGTCTCCGACGTCGCGGAATGCTATGGCAACCATCTTCGCGTCCAATGGAACCTGGAACGGATAGGTGACCGTGCTGGTCAATCCCGGCTGGAGCTGGGCGTTGCACTCGGGGTTGCCTTCGACCTGATACAGATTCTTGATGGGCGTGTATTTCTGGTTCTTCGAGTTCAACGCGACTATCTCATAGGGGTAGCTGCAGGTGATGTCCATCGGACTGCTGGTGTTGTTCGTGACCTCCACCTTGGCCACCCAGTACTTGGTGTTCGCGTCCGGTGTCTTTGGCCCGTATTGGCCGTTGCTGCATCCGTCGCCGCATGTGTCGAAGCTGATGGTGGGCTGTTCGCCGGCTTCGAGGACCTTCATTTCGACGCCGCCGCTGACGGCGGTCTCCCCCGTGCCCGAAGCGTCGGTGTTGGATCCCGTGTCGTTGGGATCTTCCTGGGGGTTGAGTTTTTCGTTCGCGTCGGCTAGCTGCGCTTTGACGGAGTCCAATGATGTATTGAGGTCTTGGATGTCCGACTTCTGCTGGTTGATGATGGGCGTGGCGTACAGGTACATGCCTCCGAGTCCGCCGGCTAGTCCCACGACCAGTCCTATGGCTGCGGCGATGGCGATGACGGCCGCCGTTGGGAGCTTCTTCTTCGGTGCCGGCGTTGGCGCGGATGGTGCTGCTGCGGGCTGGCTATCCTGCGTTGCCGGCGGCTGCTGTGCCTGCATGGGGGTTGGCTCGGTCACGGTTCTCTTCTTTCTTCTAGGCGGCCACACTGTCGTGCAGCCAGTTCTTGTAATCTTCTATGACTTGTACGGTCACGTTGAGTTCGGCGGCCATCTGATATGGGTTACCGCCGTATATGCGCTCGGCCAATGCGTATTCGGATGGGTTGATAAGCAGCATGGCGGTCTCACGTCGGCAGCGCTGCTCGAGTTTGCCGCCGCGGCAACCGTTGCTGGTGTCGTCTCCGTGTTGCCAGTGGACGAGCTCGTGGACGAGGGCGCAGCGTTTGCGCGTGTAGGTGATGCGCCGGTCGATGAGCACCGTGTTCGTGGCGAGGCAGTATAGGCCGTCGAGCTTGCCGGGCAGGCGGGCGCTGGCCACGTGCAGGTCGGGTGCGACAGTGTACAGGGCCATGCGCATCTGCCCGTAGCTCATGCGCGGCGACAACGGCAGGCCGGTCATTTCTGGTCCAATCCTCTGGCGAACTTCTCGAAGTCGGACAATTGGTCGGGGCTTGACTGGTTGTATCGTGCGAGTTCGGCCCGGGCTTTCACGTCGGCCTGTTTGCGGGTGACCTTGCCGATGTCGGGCATGAGCGGGCCTCCGGTCAGTTGGATGTAGGTGTTGACGAGTTGCAGGCATTCGCTCATGGTGGTGGTCTGCATGTTCTCGATGCGGCTTTCGATCATGTCGAGGAACCCGCTGGACAGCCGGTTGAGCTTGTTGATCTCGTCCTCGCTGAGATAGTTCTTGGCGATGGTCACGTCGGACGAGTGAATGCGCCCGTCCGGCGCGTCCTTCCATGTGGTGAGTCCCATGTGGGGCTTGCCGGCGTCGGCGCGTTCGTGGATGATTTCGGGTGCGGTGTGCTGGGTGACGGCGTAGTGGAACCGGTTCTGCACGTTCTTGTAAAAGGTGCGCACGATGGGCGCGTCCTTGTCGTAGTCGGTGCAGATTTCCTGGAACACCTCGCAGATCTGCACGTAGAAGCGTTTCTCGCTGGCGCGGATGTCGCGGACACGTTGGAGCAGTTCGTGGAAGTAGTCCTGGCCGAACGGTCGCCCGTTCTTGAGCATGTCGTCGTTCAAGGCGAACCCCTTGATGACGTATTCCCTGAGCACGCCGGTGGCCCAGATGCGGAACTGGGTGGCCTGCTTGCTGTTGACACGGTAGCCGACCGCTATGATCGCATCGAGATTGTAGAAGGCGACGGTGCGTCTGACGTTGCGACTGCCTTCTTGTCGAACTGACAAGAAATCCTTGTGAGTTGATTCTTCCTGCAGCTCGCCCGTTTCATAGATGTTTTTCAGATGCAGACTTACGTTCTGCTGGCTGGTGTCAAACAATTCTGCCATGCCGGACTGTGGCATCCAGAACGTGTCGCCCCAGTACGACACCTGCACGGGCACGTTGCGCCCGTCCGCCTGGTACAGGACTATCTCGGCCTGCTGGTTATTTGAATCATCCATGATTCAAAACCTCTTTCTCTAAAACGTGTCGAATTCGATGACTTTAAACAGGGTCAAAATCGACCCCCTTTTTTCCGATTCCCTCGAATTCGAGGGAATTACGCTGGTTCGTCCCCATCACCGTCATACTTGTGTTCGTCTTCCAGGGCAACGATGTCCATGTCTCCTCGATGGAGTTTCTTGAGTGTTTCGTCTATTCGCGCCTGCTCATCATCAACAAGGCGCTCGCCAGCGAGCGCAGTCTTGCATTCTCCCATTTCCTCGATAAGTCGCCGGTAGGCTGCGTTGAAGACTTCGCGCGGGTCTACGCCGAGCAGTTCGCAGGTGTTGATGAGCGCTTCCATCGGCATTGACGGCTTGGCGTTCAGCCAACGGGAGTACCCTGACTTCGAATGTCCTAATTTTTCAGCGACATCGGCCTGGGATGTCTCATGGCGCGCAAAGCTTGCCTTTAGCTCTAACCCAATTAACTGGGAAAAGCGATGGCTTCGTTCATCTTGAATCTTGCTCATGTGAGTACTTTACATCTCATATAAGGCAATTGCAATTCATAATTTGCAACATGATTGCACATTTGTGACACGCCGGCATTGACAGTAATCGAACTTGGCTATAGCGTTGCTCACATGAGCAATGTTAATGCATGGGTCGGCAATCGTGTCGATGAAAAAATTCGCGAAAAAGGCATGACGAAGCGATTCGTGTCGGAGAAGTCTGGCATGCCCTACTCCAGTCTCAACAGCAAGCTCAAGGGGTACCGAGGCTTCGACCTTGATGACATCCTTGCGCTCGCCGAAGCCATCGGAGAACCCCCGTCGGAACTCCTGCCGCCACAATTCACCAAAGACGTTCCAGCGCTCGCCGAAGGAGAGGTGAAGTGATGGGCAATGACATCTCCGTCGTGGAACTACGTTCAATGAACAACGATCAGATTCACCGTTTTGCCGCGCTCGTCAACGAACCGGAAAACACTCTGGCGAACATGTCGGACGACCCGGTGCGTATCGAGACATACCCGGGAATCGGCCCGCAAATCATTTCCTATCGGAAAATCGTGCGAATTGACGATAATGTGCTTGCCGCCTTGTTCAGTGCAGATACTGAGGAGACGGCTTCGTCACCGAATGACGCTCCCCGGATTCACCCGGAAGGGACCAGGTGATTCTGATGTCGGCATACCCGTCCTCGCACATAATCGCCTTCTCCATGAACATGAACCCGATGGACGATCCCTTGGATATATTCCCCAGCTCGTATTCCTTGCCGCTCGAAAGCACCACCCGAACGTCATGGGCATCAAAGGCGTTCTCGTTCGCGACGGCATACTTGAGGTTCTGCACTTGGTATATGTCCCACTTCGGGACACTGGCGGTCTCCTCGGCCAACCGGGCCTGCGTACGCTGCGCGGCAAGCTGTCCACGCAACGCATCGGCTGAATCCTCAACCGTCTTGACCTGCGCGCGAAGCGCATCCGCCGAATCATTCGCGGCCTTCAATTGGCCTTTGAGCACCTCAAGCTGGGCATCGAACTTCTCCTGCGCATCCTTGGCCTCACGTTTCGCGGCTTTGCCCTCCAGACATTTGGACGTGAACCACGCCACCGGGGAGAGCACGATTCCCAGAACCGTGATCGCCAAGTCCATCCAGGCTGTCGGGTTCTGTGCGAAATCCCCCTGTATCAGATTCCACAACCATGTGACCATCATCGACTTCTTTCTCATAGGAGCATTCATGATGAATCTACCGCATCATGCGTCCCATCGTCCCATCCGCACCGCAACCATTCCGGCGCTCGCCGGCAAGGAGGTGGCGTGATGAACGGTCCGACGGTTCTTATAATCGCACTTTTCCTTCTGAATATCGGGTTGTCCATCAAGAACGAGCTTGACCTTCGTGAGATCGAGCGCGCTCGACGTAAGCGCGCTTCACTTCAACCATCGATACCGACATGTAGTGAGTCCTCTTCTTCAGCCGCGTCCACTCAATCCACTGGATACGGAGAAAATCAGGAAGGCGAGGAATGTCAGAAGCATTGGTGAGAGAAAAGACCGCTTCCGTATTCGGTGGAATGTTCAGGCAGATTTCCGCGTTGGCAATGGGAATTCCGCTGCTTAGGAAGAAGTCTGAATCCACTTTGGGCCTATACAGGGTCATGGTGCCCTCGTTGCGGAAATGGATACATCGCAGACTTTCCGAATCCAAGGTCGCCACGAGGTGCTGCGCCGCAATCCTGTCGCTCCTGCGAATCTTGTTGATTTGTCTCTGCTGCACGCAGTTCCACAGGAGGGCCGCAATCGCGACCAATACGGATGGTTCAGTCCAATTCAATTGATTCTTCCCTTCGCTGGGTCGTTGGTTTGAATGTCGCAGTTCCAAGCCTACCGGCGGAGGGGCCACACGAAAAGAGAAAAACGATGAACGCCAAGGATTACGGGCGTCACGCCAGCGGTTTCCGCACGGCGGACGGAGGCCCGTCGAAACGGTTCATGCGCCGGCTGGTCTTCTGGGGCGTCGTGTTCGCCGCATGTCTGGCGTGGGTGATGACCCACGAGGCGTGCCGGTACCCGTTGGCCAACGGCGTCTGCTCGCTGGTCGCGTTCCTGGGAGTCCCCCTGCGTCTGCTCTGTCTTGTGGCAAGCGAGGCGGGAGCCGATGAATAAAGGCCTGCCGGGGTTCTTCCTTCCCCGGCAATCGACAAGGACAGTCGCTAACACCATCGTGCCGCACCCTTCCCCAGCTGGTGCGGCGTGCGGGGCCGGCAGGTTCGCCCCCGCCGGAGATCGCGCGGTGTCATGTACGCGCGGCAAACGGCGGGAAGCCGTTCGATTCGGCACGGTCCACTCCCCCTGCGGGAAAGAAAAAGCCCACGCGGCAACGTGGGCGAAGCAAAACAGCTACATGAGAAAGGATACACCATGAGCGCCATGATTCCGCCCGACGTCATCCAGGACGGCGTCGCCTATTGGAAGGCCGACAAGGTGAGCGCCTATTTCGGGGGCTCTCCCACCGTGGGCACGCTCGGCGTGTGGAGATACCGGGGCGAGGGGCCGAGGTTCGTGAAACTCGGCGGCAAACGCGAGCACCGCCAACGCGATACGCGCCGCGTCGTCTACCCGGTCAGGGAGGTGATCGCATGGGGAGAACGCAACGGTCTCCAGCAGCAGACGGTCGCCGCGTGAGCGAAGGAGCATCGATGACGAGCCAGCCGGATGATTACGACTATCGGGAGGAAGGCGAAAGCCTGTTCGAATGGCCGCTCGACGCCGCGGGCATGCGCATGGGCGCCGGCGAACTATTGGACAGCCTGCTCGAGGTCATCCAGCATCTGAATCGCGCGGACGCATGGCCGCTGACCATATTGCCGCCCCGGTTCGGCGACGTGGTGGTCGACCGTGGCCGGCGCACGATATCGGCGGTGTGCCTGTGGAAACGCAAGCCGTCGAACGATTCGAAGGAGGTATGAACATGGCGGGCGAGACAGTCATCACGATCGTCGGCAACCTGACCGCCGACCCCGAGCTGCGCACCATCGCCAGCGGCGCCGTCGTCTGCGGGTTCACCATCGCGTCCACACCGAGAATCTGGAACCGCCAGACCAACCAGTACGAGGACGGGCAGGCGTTGTTCCTGCGCTGCAGCGCGTGGCGTGATCTGGCCAACCATTGCGCGCAGTCCCTGTCCAAGGGCATGCGCGTGATCGCCACGGGCAGGTTGCAGCAGCGTTCCTACCAGGCGCAGGATGGCACCAACCGCACCGTCATCGACATGACCATCGATGAGATCGGCCCCTCATTGAGGTACGCGACCGCGCAGGTGACGCGAACCCAATCCGGGCGCGGCTATTCCGGCGGCAGCACATATGGGGATCCGGCCAAGCCCGCCAACCAGCAACAAGGTTGGCAGAACGGCTCCCCGGCATCGGCCCAGAACCCCGGCATGCAGGAAGGCGACCAGTGGGCGCAACCGGCGCCCGCCTCTCTCGGTGCCGCGTTCGGCGCCTCCGATGATTTCCAATCAAACGATTCCGATCCTGAATTCTAAGGAGATTCAATGCCACGCAAGAAGAAGACCGATGGCGTGCAGGATGCGCTGATTCCCGACGAGATAACGCCGCTCATGCTGCTCGCCCTGACAGCCAAGGCGTCACGCATGAAGGACGCCGCGGCCGCGTGCCGCATCGCGGCCAGCAAGATGCTCGACCTGGCCACCAAGGACGAATACATCGAGAAATACAAGAACATCGATCCCATCACCGATGCCCTGTACGACGCCTGCGACCTCTCGCAGCACATCTTCGACGCCGCCAACGCGGTCAACGACCTCATCAACTATCCCGTCGAGGCCCGCGAGCGCGTGGTGAAGGCGGATATCGAGCGCAGTCTGCTGGATCCGTGGCGTGACCTGCCCACTGGCGGTGTGGATCCGAAGACCGGCGAAATCAAGGAGGACTGAATCATGAGCAAACGCAAGCACGGGCGCCAGCAACTGGAGCATGAGCGTCAACGCCGGCGCAGGAAGCGTCTGCCGCACCTGCCCGCGCACCAGAATCTCAGCACATCGATTAAGGAGCAGTGACCCGACGAATTGTCTATCAACATCATCGACATCAACGTAACCAACCTCATCCCCAACCCGAACAACCCCCGCAGGGACGTGGGCGACGTCACCGAATTGGCCGACAGCATCCGCGAACAGGGATTGCAGCAGGCGCTCGTGGTCGCACCCGACCATGAGGAGCACGGCGAGCGCCTGTTTCGTGTGGTGATTGGTCATCGTCGTTTGGCGGCGTGCAAGCTGGCCGGCATCGAACGGGTGCCGTGCATTGTGCGTGAGTTGGATGCGAAGACCGAGCGTGAGCTGATGCTGGTGGAGAACTGCCAGCGCAGCGATCTGACGCCGTTGGAGGAGGCCGACGGGTATCAGGGTCTGCTCGACCTGGGTGCGAACGTGGGTGAGTTGGCGTCGAAGACGGGGCGCAGCGAGTCGTTCGTGCGTGGCCGTTTGAGGATCGCGCGCATCCCTGCCGAGGTGCGTTCCGGGTCGAAGGGGTTCGCCCAGTTGTCCCTCTCCCAGTTGGATGAGTTGGCGGAGTTCGAGGATCATCCCGACATGATGAGGGAGCTGGCTTCGCAGGCCGGGTCGAACAATTGGGCGTGGAAGGCCAATCAGCTGCGCCAGCGGTTGAAGGACGAGGCGTGGCGTGTGGCGGTGCGTGCCGTGTTGCGTGAATTGCATGTGGTCGTGGAGGAGCCTGAATCCGGTTCGGTGTGGTCGGTGCCGGATGGCTGCCTGTTCTGTGACGTGTTCCATGGCCGGCCCGAGGATCTGGCCGACTGGTGGAAGCAGTGGCGGGTGAAGCATCCGACGGACGGGCCCGTGGTGCGCGTCGCCGACACCACGGTGTACGCGTTCCCGCGTATGAGCGCCGCGCAGATCGCCGAACGCGACGCCAGGGACGCGGCCCGTGAACGCGAGAACGCCTTGGCCGAGGAACGGTTGGACCGGCGGAAACGATTCGAGCATGACGCCACGCAATTGCGTCTCGTCTGGATCAGGGAGCACGCCACCCGGTTCAACGGCGGACAACTGCGCAAAGCCAACACCCGTTTGAGCCTGCTCGTCCTGACCGGCACCGACGGCTATTCTGGCCTCATCGCCAGCCGCAGGTGGGACAACGACGAGAGGGTGCTCGACGCCTACAACGCGCTGACCACCCCATTGCCGGTCATCGAGGACGGCGACGTGGAACTCTACTGCGAGCAGAACCTCACGGAACTGCATCGCCGCCAGAACGTGGAGGGGGCCGCGAACCGTGAGCTCCTGCTCATCCTGTGCGCCCAAATGGAAGCCATCATCGACCACAGCACGTGGGCAGACAAGGACGACATCACCATCGCCCAAGCCTACTATCAGGCGCTCGAAGACCTCGGATACCCCATCTCGGACGAGGAAAACAAAGCACTCAAAGGCGAATATCTGCCCGAAGACGATGAAGCGGAGTGAGCCATGACATGGACGCAGATAGACGACGGGCTCAACTTCAGCCCGCAGACCATGCCCGGCATGGTATCAAACGCCGCGTTGGGCCTATGGGTCAGACTCTGCGTGCACACCGCATACCAGCTCCGCTTCCCCGCATTCGACGGCGCATTCGACATGACCGTCGTGCGCTCGCTGAAAGGCAACGCACGACAGGTGACGGAACTGGAGGCCGCGGGAATGCTCGAACCGGCGCTCGCCGCCGGCCGGTGGATGGTGGTCGAGGCCGACACCCTGATGAAATTCGGCGGCACCTCCGGCAGCGAACTCAAGGAGAAAAGAGCCAAGGCCGGGCATGCCGGCGGCGTCGCTTCGGGCGAGTCTCGGCGAAGCAAACGCGAAGCAAATGCTTCGAAGCAAAACGAAGCAAGTGCTTCAAGCAAACCACGAAGCAAAACCGAAGCAAACCATGAAGCAAAAACCGAAGCAAACCATGAAGCAAAAGACGAAGCAAACCATGAAGCAAAACCGAAGCAAACGTCCGAAGCAAAACGAAGCAATTGCTTCGAAGCAAACGAAGCAACCGGTCCTAACCTAACCATACCTAGCCTTACCTCCCCTGTAGCCCCCTCCACGCCGAACGCCGAACCGGAGCCGGCCGAGCC